>Ga0115011_10001194_pt1 | contig 18932 bp, 12 predicted proteins | sample TroAtlMetagenome_2_FD_88705 | JGI IMG/M metagenome (GOLD analysis project Ga0115011, IMG submission 88705) | Marine eukaryotic phytoplankton communities from Atlantic Ocean - Tropical Atlantic ANT8 Metagenome | ecosystem: Environmental > Aquatic > Marine > Oceanic | place: Tropical Atlantic...
TCTCGTACAGAGGCTAACAGTCGAGCGGAATCGTTGGCAGCCAGTGAGACTAAGCTATCGGCTATTGTAGATGAGCTAGCGTCCTCGCAAGAGTCGTTATCCTCATCTCAGGCTGCCTTAGATACGGCCCAGCAAGAGCTGTCAGGTGCCCAAGGCACTATGGCGCAACTCGAATCTGAATTAGAGTCATCTCGTGGACGAGAGTCGTCACTCTCCCAGGAGCTAGAACAGGTCAGTGAGTCACTAAATGGAAGTTTAGCTGAAGCAAAGTCAAGTATAGATGCGTTAGAAAGAGAGCTTGATGGAACAAAGGCAGCTAACGATGAGGCTCTGATAGAGCTCAAAGCCAAGGCAGACTCTGAATTGAGTGCCACTCGGGAAGAGCTGGCCAACTTGTCCACGGTATTACTCACAACAAAGGGCGAATTGGAGGAGACTCAGGCGTCAGCAGAGGCTTCAACTACGCTTATTAAAGAGCTCGAGACTACAGGGGCTGCCCTCACAAGCAGGGCGGAGCTAGCTGAGTCCCATGTACAAGAGCTTATGAATGAGGTTGCACAATTAAAGTCGGCCTTTGAAGATAAAGAACAGTCCCTACACGCAGTGATAGGTGAGCGTGACACCCTATCTGCGAAATTACCCTCTATTACAGCTGAATTAGAGGCCGCCCAAAAACAGCTCAAAGAGTCTGAGCTAACTTGTGCTGACTTACAGGTCGCCTCTTCGGCGTTGACCAGGGCTGCAGGCGAGGCAGAGAAAGAATCAAGTGCAAAAATTTCGAGCCTAGAATCCTCTGTTGAAGAGTTGCGAGGCCTTGTAGAATCCAACAAGAAATCCTCTAGCGATATGATTGAGAGTCTTCATGTGGAAGGGGACCAGATGCGAGGCAAGCTGGCCAGGATCGAGCGTGATAAGGCTCGGGGCTTGACAGAAATAGAGGGGTTGACCGCCGCTAATGCAAGCCTAAAGGCTGAACTTGCGAAGTTGGGTGAGTCTGTGTCGACTGCTAATGATGAGGCTGCTGCAAGGACCTCCGCTAGCGCGGTGGTTAGGGCAGAACTTGAAAGCCTTCAGGACAAATACAACGCCCTTTTGGCTGAATTGTCCCAGAGTGCTTCGGACCTTGAGTCTGCTAATGTTGAGAACCGCCGGGTAGAGCGCTTAATGAACGGTCTACAAGATCAGGCGAGGGTTGCCGCCGAGCGGGTTGAGAGTGGTGACGCCATGGCGAGAGCAGAGTCTACTGCCCTTAGGGATGAGTTGAAGCTTAGTAAGGCAAAATTGGAACGCCGTACAACCGAGTTAGATAAGGCACTTGTTGATAACCAGAGCCTGAAAAGAGAGCTCTCGGACATTAAAGATCTTGGTCAGATAGGGGGCGGAGCTTCAACCAGTGAAGGTGTCGATAGTGAGATGTCGGCACTGAAGTCGATGCTAGATGAGCGGACTAGGGAGCTAGAAGAAGCCCAGTTGTTATATGCAAACATAGAAAAAGAGGTCGTTGCGTCAAGGGAAGCGCTTGCCAAAGGGCAGGGAGGGGGTGTGTCAGACAACGATCTCCAGATGCGCCTTATTACTAGCTTACAGGTGCTCCATGCAAACCTTCAGGATCACGAGACAAAAATAATTTCTGATGAGCAGAGATGGGCCGAAGCTGAGAAGTTGTTTGGCGGGGCTGTTCAGAAACTGCTTGGCCTTGTCCAGACTGCACCGAAGTACAGCGCAGGGATTTATGAGGTTCTAAATGAGCTTAGGGTGATTCTTGATACTGGGAAAGAATTGTCCGCCAGAAATAGGACATTCTTAGAGTTGGAGCAGTCGTCATTATCAGATTTTGAGAAGGCGTTAACTTCCTAGATGTCAAGAGAACAAGCCCATAGGCCTACAATGTGGCCCCCCCTGTTTATCGAGTTGGCTCACGAGAGTTTCAGTGGTGTGGTCTCATTAGACTCAGATGCAGTAGTTCGTAACTTCTACTTTTACTTCGGCGAGGTGTTGGCGTGTAGTAAGGCTAGCGGTGGAGAGGCCGAATTGAGCGCGATATATTCGAAACGCTCCACTGTGTCCCGAGAAATAGCTGCTGGACTAATGTCTGCGGAGGGCGAGGTTAAGGTTACCCCCAAGGATTTCGAAGGGGATGAGTTTTCAATAGGTATAGAGCGTCGCGTCGATATATGGGCTGCAATGCTTAAGGGGATTAAGGATAGCCCAATGCTGGGTTCGGTTGGCGCTGATGAAGCGCGTCGCTTAAGTCTGGAATTAACCCCAACTGGTAGAGAGGCGCTCGATGGTGCGGGTGAGGGCGATAATCTAGACGTTCCTTCTGATGCTTTGTGGCTTCTGAAAGAGATAAGTGAGCCAATAACGTTGAGCAGACTTCGGACAAGGGCTGGGGTCGGTGAGAACATCCGAGGGTTAATCTGGTTGTTGAAGAGTTTAGGCTTTATCAAGAGTTCTACTGTTGATGATGGAGGAACTATAGGCAGTGACACTTCTGAGGTACCAGTGCCCACCCCTGTATCTAGCCTGGCTGAAGCCCCATCAGTGAAAGCCAAAAAAGCCCAACCACCCGCTCTAAACATGGAATTACCAGAACCTGTCGAGCGCCGAGTAAGGCCAGATGTTGAAGAGCTTGGGGAGAGGCCGAGCGACCCGATTGAGGGGCTGCGTTGGGAGTACAACGCTAGAATGGGCTATGACTTTTACCATTTTCTGGGAATGGATCAGTCATCGAGCGCCATTGAGCTTGTAGTAGAGTGTAGAAAAGTGATGCAGCGTCTGCACTCTGCCCAACGCTCTGACTCGCTACCAGATGATGTTGTGTTGATAGTTTCAGACCTCTTATCGGCATTAACTAAAGTGTTTAGTACCTTCAGTGATCAACGCAGAAAGGAATTGTACGACCAATCCTTGGCGATTGGAGAGGCTGTTATTCTTGAAAAGAGGCAAGATCTAGTACCGGGTAAGACTAAAGAGGTTTCATCCTCACAGGAGAGAGCTAGGAGCTTTACACCCCCAGATTCAAATAAGGAAGGGTGGGGCTTCTGGAAGAAGGACAAAAAATAATGCCTACCTCAAACAATCAGGCATGGTACCTCGGGGATAATGCTGGAGATCTGGCATATCTTCATTCCGTGGTTGGAGAGCAAAACATAGTCTCCACATTGAGGTTGTCAGATGTTCCGCCAAGCGTGCCAGTTTTGTTGGTTGTCGACGTCGACGTGGTCTCGGACTGGGAACTCCAGCTGTCTGACGTCGATATAGGATCTGCCAAGGTCGCTCTTGTTTCCAGCGCGTCTATGTCTCAGGTCTTTATTCGAAGCATGTATGGGGATTCGCCTAGGAGGTGGTACTTAGGTAGACTTGTGCCTGGGACGCTACCTGATAGTTTTGTGAGAGCGTTAGGTGCGTGTCTTCACAGTGAGAACGAGGTCATGCGTCTTGAGTTGTCGGTCCTTAGAGGTAAATTAAAGTCTCTAGAGGAAGAGAGGAGCTTAAGTGCAGGGGCTGAGTCGAAGCTTAGGAGTGAGATAGAAGATTCTAGAGAGGTGCTCGCTAAAGTAACGGCTGATCTGGAAAAATTATCCACGGAGAAGTCGGAGGCTGAGGCACAGTTTGTTGTGGTTGAAGAAAAACTGCTGGCAACGGAGAGGAGCCTTTTGGACTCAAGAGAGGCTGGAGATCACTCTCGTAAGCTAGTTGCAGATGTTCAAGATGAGTTGACGAGCCTTAGGACAGAACGGTCAACTCTGGCGCAGATCGCTGAGGAGAAAGAGGCGTCTATTCAGGATCTGTCTCAATTATTAGGAGATAATCAGGCAGCAGTTGAGAGGCTGAAGGTTCTAAACAGTGAGCTAGCAGATAAGCTCAAGCACTCAGAAGACGAGTCATCTAAGTTGAGTGTTAGACTTCAAGATGAGCTGGAGCGATTAGCGGCCGCTCATGAGTCTGTAAAAGAGGCGAATGCGTTTAGAGATGAAGCCGTTGAGAAAGCGCTTCTAGCAGATAGTGAGAGAGAGGCAGCCGAGGTTCAGCGAGAATCCGCAAATCAATCCGCTATCGAGGCCACAAAGGAGAAGGAGGAGGCAGAGAAGCTCGTCCAGGAGTACTCTTTCAAAGTTCAAGAATCTAAGCAAGCGGCGGCAGATGCCACCAAATTAGCCGAACAGTTAAAGGATGAGAGTGCAAAGGCAATAGGAGAGGCAGAGGCACGAACTCTGGAGGCCTACGGTATCTTGTCGGAACGAACTGAGGCGCTGGAGGAGGAGTGCCTGCTTGCAGCTACTTTAGGTGAAGAGAACCGTGAGTTGAAGGAGACCTCCAAAAAAGTTCAAGTGCAGTTAGAGGAAAAGGAGGTTGAACTCTCTGATTCTTTGTCGTTGGCTAAAGATTTAACGGCTAAGTTAGATATCGCGGTTGTGGATGTTCAGAGAGCCCAAAACGAGACATTAGCGAGCGATGAGAGAGCGGCTATAGCTGAAAAGTCGGCCTCCGAGTCAGCTTCTCTTGCCGAGAGCGAAAAATCAGCATGCATAGCAGCGATCGCTCGTGCAGATCAGGCAGAATTGGCTCAAGCAGATTCTGGCGAGTCACTAGCTTTAATTGGCGCAGCCAAGAAGGAGCTTGAGGAAAGGCTCGAGCTAAGTCAAAGTAGGATAGAGTCTCTTGGAACAGAATGCCAAGGCCTTCTGGCGCGAGTCGATGAGGTTACTGAAGAGTTGTCATCAGCCGTACAGGCTCACAACAGCTCAATGTTAGCCCAAGAGGAGGAGCTGTCTGCGACAATAGAGCGGCTTAACCTTGAGAAAGATCAGGCCCTTACCGAGGCTAAGGCTGATTCAGATACCCAAATGGCTAATGCGGATGCGGAGTCGGAGAAAGCTCTATCAGCCCAGGCAGAACATCACAAAAACGAGCTCGCTTCAGCTTTAGATGCTAACAAACGAGCGAGTGAAGCGCAGTTAGATCGTGTGATTGAGGAGCATCGGATCAACTCTGCCGATAGAGATTCCAGACACGTCGAGGCCATAGCACAACTCAAAGAGGAGAACGATTCTCGTCTAACTGAAGTGGCGAATAGCCATTCCGAGGCCATAGCACAACTCAAAGAGGAGAACGATTCTCGTCTAACTGAAGTGGCGAATAGCCACTCCGAGGCCATAGCACAACTCAAAGAGGAGAACGATTCTCGTCTAACTGAAGTGGCGAATAGCCATTCCGAGGCCGTAGCGTCCTTAGAAGGTGACATCGTTAAGCTACGCAAGGATCTTGAAGCTGCTGTATCAGTTCAGCGTGAGGCTGAGAGATTAAGGGACGAAGCTAGCGAACTAAGCGCGATAGCTAATACTCAGCGTGACGCCGCTCTTGAGCAAGTATCTGTCACAAATCAGCGAGCTTCTGATGCCGAGAATCGTGCCATATTGGCTGAGTCTGAAGCAGTCGAAGCGATGGGTGCCCTAGGGGAGTCGCGTATAGCCCTTGATAGGCTTCAGGCATTATCGCGGGAGAATGAATCTGCATACTTGAGTGAAAAGGAGAGCCTTGAGGAGCGCTTGGAGATCTTGACGCTCGATTTAAGGCAGCGGGCTGAAGATGCCTCCGTGGTGATAAATGAGCGAGACAAGCTATCTCTGGATCTTAAAGATCTTAAGCAAGAGGTTGAGCTTCAGTTAACCTTGAATGACAAGAGCACAGAAGAAAACGAATATTTGAAGCATGAGAATAGAGAGATATCAACAAAATTGGTGGCTTTGGAGTCAATACACTCTCAGCATGAGGCGGAGTTCGAGGAGCTAAGGAGAACGCTAGATGGCGCCGAGCTAACGTTAAAAGAGACCTTAGATAGAGAGAGGACTGCATTGAGCTCTCTATCGGATGCTGAATTAAGGATAGAAAGACAATCTAGCGAATACGAAGCTAAGATCTCTCAGATCGTGCATGAGCGGTCAGCTGATAAGAAGGCCATGACGCTTGATGTCAAGGATCTTGAGAGTCGATTATCTGCTGCGCTGGAAGAGGTCGTTAGGTTGAAGGCGGCTAACACGGAGGCCGTTGGGGAGATAGCGAGCCTTAGAGCGGACCAAAGCCAGTCGGCATCTATTGTACATCCAACTCCAGCATCGGCTGTTGAACCAATACTCGCAGAGGGCATTAAGTCTGAGGTGGAGAGTATAGTCGCTAGAGCTCCGCAAGGGTCTGATTCTCGGGCAAAAAGATTGGAAGAGGAGCTGGCTGAGGCTAACAGCCGTCTGAGAGCCACATCGTCGGGAGTTGTTTGGTCTGCTCGGCGAGAGCCAGAGGTTAAAGAGGGGCTGTTAGGGCGACTAAAGGGCTCAATTAGCAGAAACGGTGATAATTAGTGGGCCTCTCATGCCAATGTGTATGGTGCGAACGAAATTTCGGTTCAACCATCCCTGGATTATGTGACGAACTTAGGTGTGCTATCGAGGCAGCGGAGGAGCACGAGTCAGCTATTTTAGCCTTTGCTTTAGAGCTTGCTTTGAACAAGGATTCTTGGCCCTATTGTTCTCGAAGGTGTCGAGCTGAAGACCTGGACCATCCTGAGCTTCACCCTCAGCGAGAGGGTTTGCTGGATACTCTAGGTGGAATAGGCTCTCTTCCCTGGGAAACCATAAGAGAGGAGGCAGAGAGCACCCCAAATGTAATACCTATACATACAAATGAGAAGGCGGCCTTACGACTATTAGAATCTAGGGAGAAGGCCGTTATCAGTCGTAGGAAAAGACCGTTGGGTATGTTGGTGTTCGGCCTCTTCTTTGCCGGCTTTTTTATGGGGGCTATGTCCGTTTATATGTTTGTAGCGACAGAGGGAGACCCAGTATTACGAGTCTCGGGTTCGACTTTGATTATTGGTGGCCTGCTGGGCTGTATTGCTGCATTGATGGCGTTACGGAACCGATAAGTTCTAGGTATAGCCGATTAAGAGCGCTAATTTCGTTGCTAAGGCTACCTTTTTGGCGCACATCTAAAGCCGCCTTGGCTCCTAAGTCTGAAGTTAGTCTAGCCTCAGAGTGAAGCTTTCCTATTATTGAGGATAACGCTGCAGAATCACCAGTCGGATAGGTAAAACCGTTGACACCGTCTGTAATAAGTTCACTCATATGGGGCAGATCTGATGCTACTACGGTTACGCCAGATGCCATGGCCTCTAGGACCACTAAAGAGAAGCCCTCTGAATGAGATGGCATAACTACAACATCAACTCCCATTAACCAAGGTTTGATATCTTCTACCTGCTCGATATGTCGTAGCCTTCCACCTGTCTGCGATATTAGCTTGTCGAGCCAGCGCTTGTGCTGTCCTATCGCAGCTCCAATCAGGATAGGACAGATGTCAGGCCGCTCATCTAGTAGAGGCTTTATGGCCTCTACGAAATCAGCCTGACCTTTATTTGGCCGGATCCTCCCGATTACAGCTATCGTAAATGAGCACGGTACCCCTAGTTTTCGCTTTATTGTTACCTTGTTATCAGTAGGTTTAAACCTCTCTATATCAACCCCGTGGCCAATAATACGCGAGGGAACACCGCATGTGTCGGCCCCGCTTTGAGTTAGGCAGATAACGGCGTCGGCAGCAGTCATGAGACTTCTTGTGATTCTCGCTGGAACGCCAGCGTTGTGCCATGTTCTAACCACCTTGATGTTAGGATACCTAGCTCGTAGCCACAGACCTGTAGCCGTTTCGTTGTTTCTATGGCTATGCCATATTATCGGCCTCTCGTTACGCGCGTGTTCCATGAGCTCGCGCCAAGTGATTTTGGGGGCTGAATCCAGCACTGAGCGGCCAAGTATGGCTGAATCAAAGCGCAGATTCGGTACAACGGCCTCGATGTGTGTGGTCACACCAGTACGGCGGTGATGCAGATGGGGGTGGACTACTAACGGCATCGAGGTTCTGCGAGTGTAATTTTAGAGGCTGCCCCGTTAACTTCGGTGCAAGATCTTCCGATATTGTTTTTGAGCGACAAAATAAGAGAAGAGGTCTGCATGAATAAAACATATCCAGATAAAACTGATCTAGACCACGTGGAATTGGCCAGTAATGAAAATAATCTTGCTCAACTCCACTCAGGGTCGTCTTTGAATCCGAGTGAAAAGCGCCTTACTGAGCTTGCCTTGGTAGATTCTCTTAGGCTCCATCTAAGAACTTCAAACCTATTCGAAGAGCTTTTGTCTGAAAGCCGAGCCCGTTAATCCCCTTAGGAACGATATTAGATTTTATAAATCACATAAACTTAATGGGCGGGGACTGGTGTGGAAGATTCACTAATTGGCTATCCTTTAGGATGATCAATATACTGTCTATAGGTAGGAGATAAACGCTAACCTAAATCTATTGGCTCACAATTGACCGACAATAAGACCGACAATGATGTGGGCACTAATGAGCCTCTCCGAATAGGGGCATTCTCTTTGCATGCACTTGTGGGTAGAGGTGGAATGGGTGAGGTTTGGCGTGCAACACACCGAGACGGCATTGAGTCGGTCGCTATAAAGCTGCTTTCGGGAGATAGATCAACTGATGAGAGGTTCGCAGAGGCCTTTCTACGTGAGGTTCGAGCGGTCTCTAAACTCCTGCATGGAATGATCATAAATGTGATCGACTACGGACGAGTCACAAAGCAAGAGGCCGACAAATCAGACGGTAGGTTGATCGAGGGCAGTCAGTGGTTAGCTATGGAATATGCCGATTGCGGCACATTAACAAAGCACTGCGGAAAGCTCGAGTGGTCTCAAATAAAGAAGATTTTAATTCACCTACTGGATGCGCTGGGGCATGCCCATGCTCGGGGTGTAATCCATCGCGATATTAAACCAGGTAACGTGATGCTTAGGGGGCCAGGTGACCCACCCTCAGAGATAGTGTTGACGGATTTTGGCTTAGCGCACATATGGAGCGATGAAGAGAAACCGTCCCTTGATTCTGGTTGGCTGGGTACGACCTCATTCATGGCTCCAGAGCAGTTTGATACGAACACAGAGAGGATTGGCTCATGGACAGACATGTACGGTATTGGGTGTATGGCTTGGGCTCTGATTACTGGCGTAGCCCCATTCTCCTCGTTTGAAACACTTGATGAGATACGCATTGGGCACTTGACCCTTGAGCCACCCGAATTTCTCCCGAAGATGGACGTGCCGAAAGGGGTTGAGGTATGGTTGAGGGGTCTTTTGATAAAAGATCCAACCCTTCGGCCAGCGTGGGCAGCTGAGGTATCAGCTGAACTTTTGTCAGTAGATATGGCGTTGCCAACGCCATTGAGTCCCCCATTAATACCTTTAGATTGGATAGAGGATAGCTTGGGGGTTCTCACTGATAGGCCTCGTCTTGTCGGAGTTGGAGCGGGCCTTCACGGTATGCGGGCGATCCCTATGGTGGGGCGTGAGTCCGAGCGCACAAAAATGTGGGAGGCCCTTAGAGAGGTGGAACAAGAGGGGGTGCCTCAGGCCATAATACTTGAAGGAGTAGCTGGAAGTGGAAAGAGTCGGCTTGCCAGGTGGTTGCAAGAGGAGGCCTACCGGCGTGGGGCCGCCGTATGTTTGACGGCTGTGCACTCCGCGTTGCCAGCTATGGGGGATGGATTGGATGCTATGATGCGTCGCCACCCTATAGCGAAGCCATCCTTGCAAGTCGCCCAGTCAACAGCCACACCCGATAGGTACAGGGTTTTAGCTGATGAGATAAAGCGCTTGTCCAGTGTTGGGGTGTCTCATGGTCGCCGCCGGTTGGTCGTTATTTGGTTGGATAACGTCCAGTGGGGCTTAGACTCGTTGGGTTTTGTAAAGCATCTTCTAGACAACCATGAGGGCGAGGACAGCTCTACACTATTTGTTCTAACCGTTAGGCACGAGGCTTTGCTAACTGAGCGAGTGATAGGAAGAGTAGTGAAGAGCTTATGGGAACATAAGCTATGTAGGAAGATTGATATAGGAGCCCTGCCCAAAGAGCAAAGAGGCATGTTGGTAAACGAGCTTTTGACACTGGAGCCAGGTCTGGCGGGTGAGGTAGAGAAAAGAACAGGGGGTAATCCTCTGTACACCATGCAGCTTGTAGGTGACTGGGTGGCTCGAGGTCACTTAGTACAGGGTAATAATGGCTATAGACTAAAGGATGGTGTGAGGTTTGAATTGCCGGATTCTCTGCACCAGCTTTGGGAACAGAGAATCTCCAGAGCGACTAGGGGGTTGTCTAAGGATGATAAGCAGGCGCTGGAATTAGCTGGATTACTTGGACAAGAGGTTCATATCCCATCTTGGCGACGACTATGCCAGAAGCTGGGTATATCCATATCCGATGATTTAATTAAGGCGTTGGTAGCCGCTGGTTTGGTTGAGATTCGCGAAGTAGTTCACTGGTCTTTTGTGCACGCAATGGTCTCCGAGTCTTTAGTCAGAGCAGCCAGTGAAGGAGAGTCATGGGCAGACTACAACCTAGCCTGTGTAGAGTTATTGACGGAGTCAGATAATGAAGAGGCAGAGAGCGCTAGAATTGGTAGGCATTTAGCAGCCGCCAAACAGTGCGAGAAGTCGCTAACCTATCTACTGACTGGTGCGGTACAGCACAGAGATAGCGCTGATTATCACCAGGCGGATCAACTTTTGGATCTTAGAGAGGAGGCTCTTCGTAGCTTAGAGGTTCCCGAGGGTGACCGCCGGTGGGTAGAGGGTTGGTTGGTTCGTGCTAAAATCGCCAGAGTCGAGACAAACCTTACGTTGTCACAGGATCTTGTCGCTAAGGCAGAGGCCGCTTCAGTATCGGGTAAATGGGGCGGGCTGTATCGAAAGAGCCTTCGTGAAAAGGCCTATAATTCACTTACTATGGGTGATACTCTAGCAGCATTTGAGTGTATCAAACACCTAAGAACAGAGGCTAAGGAGGCTGACGACTTTGAAATTTTAGCGGCCTGTGACCTGATTATGATTACTGTGTCAATGTCGCGAGGAGAAGACGATAAAGCCTTGCGTTTCGCTAGGAGCGCTCGAGGTCTTTTTATATCTTTAGGTGACAACATTGGTCTTGGTCAGTCTTATCGAGGTAGTGGCTGGGTGTTGTTGGCGAAGGGTCTCTACTCAGCCGCTCGAGAAGACCTAGCCCGCGCTAAACAGATCTTTGAAGATTCGGGTCTGAAATATGGTACTGCAGAGGTCCTCAACGATATCGGAGAGAGCTACAGGCTTGAGGGTAGTTATGGGATCGCCGAACAGCTATACCGTCGTTCAATTCAACTCTCACAGGCTAATGGTGCGGCACTATCTCTGACACCTCGCGTTAATCTTGGATTAACACTGATGGAGCTAGAGCAGCTAGAAGAGGCTCGAAGGGTTCTTGAGGCGTGCTTGAAGGCTAGTAGGTCTCAGAAAAGGAGAGGGTATGAGGCTGTACTGCACGTATACCTAGCCGATTGCGTCTCTCGTCAGAAGGATTGGCGTCATTGTGAGGCCCATCTTCTTTGGGGCGGCATGCTGCTTTCAGAGGTAAAACAATTGAGCCGTGATAACGCTATAGTGTTCGAAAGAACTGCTGACACGGCGGTGGCCTCTGGAAACTATAGAGTTGCACAGTCTGCATATGACCTCTCTGTAGAGCAGCTTCAGGCCAGCTCGGATGCCGAACTGGTTGCCCGTGTGAGGAGCAAGAGAGAGGAGCTACAGAGGGTCAATATAAGAGGATAATACCCATAGAATACTTCACGGATCGAATAAATAGGCTATGGTCGACTTATGCTAGGAATCGCGCTCATTAAACAACCACCTATAGTCAAGAGTTTAGTCTTTATGGCATGTCTGGCTGCTGGATTGATAGCCTGTAGCGATGGCGGTACATCAGATACAGATGAAGAATTGGGTGAAAGTGGTGTTATTACGGAGACTGCGGATACAGACAGCTCTGTGGTGGTTGACGGGGAGCCGTTAGATTTTAAAGGGGAAGCACCATCAAACCTTTTGATTGTGAGTGTCGACACCCTTCGGGCTGATTTTACCTATGGCGATGTATATGGTCACACTACTCCATTCTTACAGGAGTTGATTAGCGAGGGTCTGGTCTTGGAAGAGCATATGTCGTGCTCTAATTGGACTGTAGCCTCGCTTTACTGTTTGCTCACGGGGCGAAGCACAGCTCAAATAGGGATACACCCCCTTTCCGATAAAATGTTGAGACTTCCTAACCGCGAACTAACGATGGCTGAGATGTTTCAACAGTCTGGTAGAGCTACCTCACTGTTATCCGCCAACCCACTGTTTTCTGAACCATTAGGCCTGGCTCAGGGTTTTGATACTATTCAGATGGAGATCAGTTCAGCAGCAGATGTCGTAACCACTCAAGGAATTGATCTAATCGCTCAACATATGAGTGACGAGAGTGGGGATGGTTGGTTTAGTCAGATACATTATTACGATCCTCATGGCGGGTACGATCCGCCTGCGGAGTTCTTGGGGGATGTCAGTGATCTGGCTGAAATAGCCTATGACATTACTACCAATGATGGTCTAAGAGACCTTAGAAATGATGAGTCAGTAATCACTGGTGAGGAGAGAGCCCTAATTCGGGAGCATATGATCAGGTATTACGGTGGGGAGGTTCGTTTCTTGGATGACCAATTGAAACGCCTCTTTGAGTCTTTAGATGAGATAGGGGCTCTAGACGGAACCTTGGTATTATTTATATCTGACCACGGAGAGCAGCTATTAGAGCACGGTGCGGCAGAGCATTTGAGGGATCTATACAGGGAGGAGATTCATGTGCCCGCATTTTTCTGGATGAAAGACCAGGGGATCGCCAGTGGCGTGTGGTCTGAGCCTACTAATCATCAGGATATATTGCCTTCCTTGATAAGTCCCTTTGGGCTACAGGCTTCAGATGTTGAGTTTGACGGTGTTGAGTTGGGTGAGGCTGATGTAGACCGAATACCTGTGGCGCTACACGGCGTCCCTCAGGGCTCTGCTGTCTTGGGAAGAATGGGTGACTATGAGCTTATTTATAGATGGAGCGGTGCTCTGGAGCTTTACAACATAAAAGATGACCCGAATGAGGTCTCGAATATCTTCGCACCCATAGATTTATCTATCGTCGATCAGATCTGGCCCAGTGTTGAAGCAGCGGCCTCAGCCCTAGCTGATGTCGCAAAGTTAGATGCCCCCATAGTCCCAGCAGTTTATCGGTGACGGCCCATACTTCCTTATTATTAAGGAAAGGTTAGTTACTCTTCAAGCCTGATGTCTACCGTGCCGTCGAAGATGGACTGGAGTCTAGTTGATAGCTGTTCCTTGGCTTGATCATTGTCGCCTAGTAGGTTGAGCGCATGTTCAAACATCTCGTCACGTTGGGCTGTACGCCTGTCATAGTGATAGACCACAGCTAAGTTGGCAGCTATCGTTGAGTCTTCTTCCGTTATTGACCACGCTCGTTCACCTGATCTAACAGCTTCGTCGTTTCGTCGGCGCATAGTCTGAATAATAGCGATGCTTGAGTGGGCGTGAGCGTTTGTCGGCTCGAGACTTGTGACCCTTTCGTATTGGCTCATAGCGCCAGATAAGTCGCCGCGCTGCCTAGCTATAACCCCGAGTCCTAAAAGCGCCTCCACCCGTACTGGGTTGAAACTGACGGCGGCCTGATAGGCCTCTCTGGCTGAAAGGTCTAGACCCTGCCCTCTTCTGATGTGTCCTAGTAGGGTCCATGCAATGTCGTTTTCAGGTGAAAGCTCTAATACTTCTGTAAGCCTCTCTGCAGACTCGTCAAAACTCCCTGCTCTAAAGAGAGCCTTGATGGCTCGTAATTCATCTTCGACTAAGCTCTCATTCTGAGCATCTTCAGCCGTAGCTTCCTGATCGCCTCCACCACAGGCGGGCACGAAAGCCAGTGAAATTGCTAAGAGTAGTTTTTTCAAGAAGACCTCCACATGTCATCGTATGCACGCACCTAGTGTATCCCGTTTAGGAGTTTCTAGTGCTCACTACAAAAATAAAAAAGGGCTGGTATACCCTCGCGACGCGAAAGCCCAGCCCTTTGATTGCGTATAAAAATCTATTTAGATTTTTTCAACACCGATCTTCTTTACGTTTGATTTCCATACCTTGTCGCCAAGCCATGATGGAGCGCCCTTAGGTGCGTCTACTTGCTTACGCTCGCCCTTGAACACGTGTACACGGTTTGTGCCGCGCTCACGGAGGCGGATATCTGTAAAGTTGCGTGTAGCAGCCTTAAGGGCAGCGCCGCGTGGTTGACGTGATGCGAAGACAGTTCCTGTGTCTTGGCCGTTCTCTTGTAGAACAAAGTACTTCTTGTCTGACATAATTAACTCCACTTTTTGGTGTGTTTTTCGGGTAAGTGCTTGCGAATGTGCGAGCACAGCAGCGTTTGCGGCTGTCAAATGGGTAGCTGGTTTGTTTTTTTTTCACCACCATTTTTTCTTGATTTACTCCGTCGATACTGGTTTTATTGCCGATCCGCAACGGTCGCCGTAATAATATCTCTAATAATTACAGGCATTTAAGGCCGCAGGCTCTCAGTACAGCGGAAAATAAAAAAAACTAAAAAAAATCGCAGGACTGCAAGGCAATTGCTGATCTTTGTGGTGCGAGTGTGGCGCGAAGTACCAAAAAAACTGGTATTTTTAGGTGTAATTCGGAGACAGGAGCGAATAAAGTAATGTCAATATTTGTGCTATTGTCTCTAATCTCGTGCGGTTTTAGTGAGGGAAAGTTTGTGGCGACAGATCCAGTTAATCCAGTAGGCCCTCAGGGTCAGAACATCACATTTTTTAATTCAATCACGCCTGAGCCTAATTTAATCTTGGGTGGTCAGCCCTCTGAGTCCGAGCTGACAAGTCTAGCGGAAGCAGGGTACAAGACAGTGATCAGCCTTAGGGGGCAAGGTGAGTCATCAGGTTTTGATGAGCCCAGTGTCCTGGAGGGATTAGGTCTGGCCTTTAGGCCTATACCTATTGGAGGTCCAGCAGATTTGACTTTTGCAAATGCGGCCAGGATGAGAGCTATACTAGATGATACTAGCGCCTGGCCAATAGTGGTTCACTGTGCCAGTGGAAACAGGGTGGGAGCGCTTTTTGCTATCGACGCCGCTGCATCTGGGCTGAGTACAGAAGAGGCTATAACAAAGGGTCGAGCTTACGGAATGACGTCGCTGTCATCAACAGTTAATCAAATGCTGAGCGATTAGGGTCTATATAACCTAAGCAGCCTGTCGAATTGGTCTGACCGAGACACCGTTGCGAAGCATCGGACCAATCAGGTCTCCTTGAAAGGTCTTCCATACAGTAGGGTTGCACGGTACAGTCCTAAGGTGAAACAGGAGACTCTCAGGCTCTTCAGCTAGTGGAGAGAACGCATCAACTAAGTCTCCCCTTACTCTGGCCAATTGGTCTATTCTGAAGCCATCTTCTCCAAGGATTGATGACAACCTTGAAATCGCGGACATTGCGGCCTCGAATGATTCACCAGTTGTCTCGAACTCTATTTCCCACGCTTGAAACTTAAACATCGAATACCCCCATTTTGCAAAGACTATCGCTAACTAGGCAACTCGCCGCCTATGTTGTCCGTACAGGTTGACATGTCAAGCAATAGTTTGATTATTCCCCTTATGTTTCACTACTGTCACACGTATAGAATTAGGTATATGTTGTTAGTTATGTTTCATATGAATTAAGTGATGGCTTAGAATAAACTGAAGCTATTTAAGATAGAGTGTTGCCTGTTCGGTTTAGAGCGAGAGAAAGATTGCCTGTAAGTTTCGGTGTCAGTGGAGTTTGATGGCTTGAGAAGGCCATATTCAAAGGGTGACTTCATCTCCCTTTGCGGTGGGTTGGTTCGCAACGGTTTCACAGGTACGCTGGAGGTCTATCACCAGCGTACTACCCGGGTATTAATGCTTATAGGTGGTGACTTAGTTGGAATGGTCAGCGATCTATCTGCAGACGCAATAGAAAACCAACTGCTGTTGGACGAGGTTGTCACCAAGGCAGAGATCAGCAGCGTGAACGGTAAGAACAGGCACGAAGGCCGCAGCGGTCATGAGCTGAGGGTGGAGGAGCGCCTATTGAGGAGGCGATGCCTATCGAGGCAGGAGCTAAGCAATTCAAACTACAGGCGTATCGAGGCCGCTGTCGGTATAATTTTCGAGCTTGATGGTGCTGAGTATGCGCTGTTCCCTAATGAAAAACTCGGCTCGTTGGGCGGGGTGGGTATAGAGGAAGGTCTGGTCTCAAAGCGGTCTCTGCTCTCTCTCTTCTGGCGCCCAGCTACTCGTGCGTCTGAGTGGATTATGGGAGAGGTTACAAAATTTGAGGGACAGTTATCACCTACAGATACCTTCGATAAGGCTATTTCCGATCTGGGTGGAGTGTCGTTTCCTCTGGAGAGATTCCGTGGAGTTATGGGGAAGTGTCCTTCGGTTGAGTCTGTATACTTGGAATTCCCACAGGAAGCAGCTCTGTTCCCTATGCTTTGGCTTTTGGTAAAATACGGCGCGATAAGTACTGGTGAGGTCAGCGATGTTGCTGAAGTAGATGAGCAGCCCGCTAATGTTGATAAAGGTGTTGGTATGCAGGGCGCATCCCAGCGGACCTTGGAGGAGTGGGAGAGCCTAATATCACTCACCTATGATGAGCGTATGGGATTAGGTTGCTATGGTTTTATTAATAGTCACCCATCGGCTACAAGAGAAGAGGTCGATACTGCCTGTAAAGATATGTTGCGGGAGCTCAAGCCAGCGCTGATGGTCCAGTCAATGCCAGAGGAAACTTTCGATAAATTAGATAAATTATTGATCGGGGTGAAGAATGTCTGGCGTACACTCTCAGATGCCTCATTAAGAAGGGAATACGACTCGGATTTAGAAGCAGGCTACAATTATAAGGTAGTGTGTGTACCAGGAGCTGTACCTGTAAAGCTAGGTAAAGCGGAGAAGCAGTCCGCTGGTATTGAGACCTCACCCCTTTCTGAACGCTTAAAGGCGGCTCTTAACCTAGTTGAGCGTAGCCAGTACTCTAAGGCCTTACCTATGTTGGAGAGCGAGCGCTTACGCGACCCAAATTCGGCAGCAGTCCTTACTGGTATTGCTAGATGTCATCTAGGTGTTGGAAGGGTCGAAGATTCTCTGGACTTCTTCAATTTAGCATTAGTATTTAATCCATCTGACTATCGGGCTCTTAGAGGGATAGCAGAGGTCAACCTTGTGAATGAGGATTTGGAGGCAGCACATCAGGCCCTTCAGGTCCTTGAAGAGGTCCACCCCCTCGATGAATGGGTCCAATCTCAACTTTCCAAATTCAGAACCTCTAACAAGAAAGATAAGCGCTCTATCTTTTCATGGGGACGCAAGCGAAAGTGAAACGTCGACTAATATTGTTGGGCCCAAAAGTAGGCGGCGAGGAGTTATTATCTCGCCTTCTACCTGAAGCGCAATTGCGAACCTTAGAGCATAGGGATTTGGTAGAATCAGCATTAAAAAGGGTGCCAGGTCTTATTATTTTATCTGGTAATGAGAGGGGTGCATTGGGCTTGGTCAAGGAGATCAGGGAGCTTAGTCTGCTTAAGGATGTGGCCCTTGTCTTAACGGTGAAAGCTCCTGCTACGCCTATGGTTGTAGAGAGTATGTTCTCGGAAAAGGCTCCAGATCTGTATATTAAATCTCCTATGACGGAGGAGTCATTTACTCTCAATCTCCTCCCTATTCTATCAAAGAAGAATAAGGTTGAGGTCAAACCTCCCAGAACTATAAAGGTTGAGCAACCAAGCGCTAATTTGAAGGGAGCTGGTTTAACAGGTCAAGGCGAAGATGTTGCCAATATCGTAGCGGATGTTGAATTTCAGCGGGATCAGTTGATTCAGACAATAGAAGAGACTCGTTCGGCCTTAGATGATGCCAATGGTGAGAAAACGGCCTTTATGGCTGAAGTGGCGCACCTCAAGGAGAGGTCTGAGAGTCTTGAGGTCTCATTGTCAGCACTCCGAGTTAGCCACGCTAATGAGCTAGAAGTGCTAAAATCTACACAGCTCGAGGCTATAGAAGAGATGCGTGATCAGCTTCGTGCAGATAGCGAGTCCTCTTTGTCGGCTTTGGCAGCTACCCAGCTGGAGTCGGAAGAGGCGCTCCGAGCGGCCCATGTCGAAGAGTTAGGCGCCCAGCGAGTGGAGTATGAGGTCTCGATTAATGAGATGACTCAGTTAATAGCGCAACTCGAAGAACAACATTCTGAAGCGCTGGAGTCAACCCAATCCAAGCATGACGAAAGCGCTTCTTCCAATTTGGAGTCACACATAACGGCTCATGAAGAGGCAATGTCTGAGCTTGTGAGAGTCCATTCTGAAGCCCTCGAGTCTATTAGGGTTGAACATGCTGAGGCAATAGATACGATTCGTAACGAGATGTCTTCAGACAGAGAGTCAGCGCTATCGGAACTGGCAATTGCGTACTCTGAGTCAGAGAACACCCTTCGCACTAGCCACAAATCTGAGCTTGAGCGGCAGCAGGCAGAATTTGAGATTCAATCTGAGGAGCTAATACAGTCTATGCTGGAGCTAGAAGAGCAGCATGCGGCGGCACTCGAGGCTACTCAAGCCGAGGTGGCCGCTAGTTCTGTAGTTAGCTTAGATGCGGAACGAACGGCTCATGAAGAGGTGGTGTCTTCACTTATGCGAAGTCACTCTGAAGCCATAGACTCTCTTCAAGGAGAGCAAATTCTGGCAATGGAGGCTCTTCGAAACGAGCTGTCTTCTGATAGTGAATTAGCTTTATCAGAATTATCTCTGGCACACTCTGAATCAGAGAGCCTTGTTCGAGCCAGCCACGCCTCAGAGCTTGAGCGACAGCAGGCTGAATTTGAGGTTCAAGCACAAGAGCTAATGCAGTCGATGTTGGAGCTAGAGGAGCGACACGCAGCGGCGCTCGAGGCA
>Ga0115011_10001195_pt1 | contig 18921 bp, 14 predicted proteins | sample TroAtlMetagenome_2_FD_88705 | JGI IMG/M metagenome (GOLD analysis project Ga0115011, IMG submission 88705) | Marine eukaryotic phytoplankton communities from Atlantic Ocean - Tropical Atlantic ANT8 Metagenome | ecosystem: Environmental > Aquatic > Marine > Oceanic | place: Tropical Atlantic...
ATGATGTGGGCGTCGTATATGAACCGCACGCTTGACCGGAAGATCCACTTCTGGGGAAAAGAGGGAGACCGCACAGGCTGGGTCGAGTTCGGCGAAGGGAAAGGGAAAGACTTTGAGGTAGGAACCGTTTCCCACGCGACAGTAGCGAATCTGCCTTCCGAGAAAGGTGCGAAGACGCTCAACCTCATCGAGCATCCCGGGAAGAAGTTCATCACCCCTTTCTACTACGGCCTTGTGGATGGCGATCACGATCTGAAGACGACTAATGATAGGTTGCTCTATCTGGTTCTGTTTGATCAAACCGAACCGATCCGTTTCGCGATGTGGAATTTCATCAAAAACAAAGCCGGCAATCCCGACACTCATAGCCCGGCCTGGGACTGGCAATACGTTGTTCGTAATCCCAAGGTGGGCATGAGTTATGGTTATAAGGCTCGGGTGGTGGTGAAGCCATTCAAAGGGATTGAACAGATTTGGAGGGAATACCAAACTTGGAATGAGTATCTGGGAGTGAAGTTGCCACCCCGCCCCGTTCAGAACTGAAGAGAGTAAAATTCTCCCCCGTCAAATTTCTTCGCAAAGAACATCTTTGTGGTCCCTTAAAAAAATGCGTTTAAATCTTCTTTTGCTGCCCAACAGAGCACTTGGGCAAGCGCAGGCTTACTTTTCACCTATGGCGTAAAGGACTTCCTGTCGCTCGTCGTCCTTGAAGGCCACGCGCAGGTACAACCGGTCCCCGCTCACGATTGGCGACGCGTACACTTCGTCGCCAATCTGGTTGGTGGCGATCAGCTTGAACTCGTCAGGATTGGCTTCAAAGACAAACGTCTTGCCGTCGAGGTTCGTTCCGTAAATCCGGTTTCCTGCCATCACCGGAGAAGTGAAAAATTTACCGCCGAGCCGCTCCTTCCACTGCGGTCTGCCGGTTTTGGCATCCCAGCAGATCGCAAAGCCGGCGTCCATCGTCACGTAGAGAAAACCGTCTCGGATCAGCATCGACGGCACGTAAACGCGGGCTGTGTTTTGCCAGGCCACCTTGCCGGAGCCGTCAGCGACAATCGCCGCAGTGTGATTCTTCGGCCAGCCGCCGCTGACAAAAATATGCGTGCCGTCAGTGACCAGCGTAGAGACGCACTCCTGTGTGGAGCCGGGTACTTCCCACAGTTTTTTACCCGTAAGCGGATCGAGGCTCGTGATCAGCTCGCAACCGCAAAAAACCATCTGAAGCCGGCCTGCTGCCTCGACGACCACCGGCGTGGTGTAGTTCGGGATTTTCGGACGTTCCCGCCGCCAGATTTCGCGACCGGTTTTTTTATCCAGTCCAATGATTGCGCCACCGATTTTAGTGTCGGCCTTCACAACGACGATGTCGCGATACACCATCGGCGAACTGCCGTAGCCCTGATGCACCTTGTATTTGCCGATCGGCTTCTGCCAAAGAATCTTGCCGTCGAGGCCAATTGCAGAGGCGAACGCCTGATTGCCGATCACGAAATTGACGTACAGTCGCTCGCCATCGTGTACCACCACCGTGCCCGCATGCGAAGCGTGCTTGTTCAGCCCGATCGCGAACTGCCCCTCGTGCACCTTCGTTTGCCAAACCACCTTGCCGTCGGCCTTGTCGATGCAGAGCACCGCCTGAAACATTTCGTCCTCATCCGCCGTGGCGAGATAAATGCGCTCGCCCACCACCGTCGGCGTGCTGTGGCCCCTGCCCGGGATCGGAGTTTTCCAAACGACATTTTTCGTCTCACTCCACTCCGTCGGCAACCCGTCGACGAGCGGCGCTTGGCCGTCGGAGGTGAGTCCGCGCCAGTTCGGCCAGTCGGTCGGGGCAAACTTGGTTTCGGCAGCCAAGCCGTTGGCCAAGCCGATGAACAAAAATACAGAAGCGAGTTTGTGCATGGTGAACTGAATTATCGGCTCGGCAGCGTTGCCGAATCACCTAGTCGGTGCAAGGCGAATCCAGCGGGTGGCTTGGGCGACGCTCCATTGGTATTTGCGGGCGTGCTCGCGGATGAGGAACGGGAGGTTCCATTCGCCGTCCAGCGTGAAGGCGGGCGCGAGAATCTCGCGGAGGGTGTCGAGTGTTTGTTGTCCTTGGCCACCGAGCCACTCGGCCTTGGGCGTGTATTCCTCAAGCCAAGTGCAGGGTGAGGCGATGATCAATTGGCCACCAGCGGAGACGAGGTCGGGGAGTTGCTCGAGGCATTTGGCCGGGCACGGCAGACGATCGATGAGGTTGGCCATCAGCACAACGTCGAATTGGCCAAGGCCATCCCGCAAAAACGTCGCGTCACCTTGCTCGAAACTCACGCGAGCGCGATCGATGCCTACCGGCACCTCAGCGACAGTCGCTTGGCAAATCTCGCCCTCGACAACAAATGAATAGGGAACTTGACCGTCGTGCTGAAGTTGCCCGGCGGCGGCGATGAAGCTTTCAGACAAGTCGATTCCGATGGCCTCGGCGCAGTGCCGGGCGAGTTCGAAAGTCGAGCGGCCAACGGCGCAACCGAGATCGAGTGCGCGGGCGTTGGCTGGCAACCGGTCGGCGGCGAGGCATTCATTGACGCAGCGGGCGGGGTAGTTTAAGGCATCCCTTGGCCCGAAGTCCCATGGCAAAACCTCCTCTGGTTTGCCGTAGTGAAAGAGCAGGTACTCGGAAAGCGCCTTTGCCGTCTCGTAAAACCCCTCAGCCATTGCATTATTTTTCCGCCTTTTTGATCCGCGCATCCTCCCGCTTGGCGGCCCAAAGAAGTCCACGCGCGACGAAGTCGAGGTAGCGAGAGTCTGCGACGGTAAAGTTGTTGTGGCCTATGGAAGTGCTGAACACACGGGTGCCCTTGTAGTCATTTGTCCACGCAACGACTGCCTTGCTTTTACCCTGTGTACCGCGCGCAACGACCTTGGAAGTGGGGAACACCTGTACGTTGTTGTAGAGCTCCTCGTTTCCTGTCGTCCAGTCTTTGATTCCCTTGGTAATGAAAGGCACATTGTGCTCAAACGCGATCGCGATCGGCTTTTTCGGGCCGTGACCGGTGGACTGCAGACCAATGTATTCATACCACTTCGCGTTGGCCGCTCCGGGCTTCACCGGCTTTCGAAAGTCACCAAAGCGGTACGAGTGCATCGCGCAATGGAGGTTTACTGCGGGGATCCCGTTGCGGTGAGGCGCAAGTACGCCTGCAATAATCTTGGGATCGGTCTGTCCAGCGGCGCATTCGTCGTGGATCACCACGTCGTAGCCCTTGGCGTAGTCCGGGTTGCCGAAAATGGCCAACGGCGGTTTGGTGCTTTTATCGGGCGAGTGCACGTGATCGACAACAACATTGATCCGCGCCTCAAGCCCCTGCTTGAGCAGATCCTTTTGCGTGGCGTAATCGTGGCAGCAACCGCCGGTGATCAGCAGGGCACGCAGTGGTTTTTTGTCCGCGGCGAAGAGTTCCCCGGCGGCGAAGCCGGCCAGTGTAAGAATGAAGGTTAGTAGGCGCATGACGCGTGAGGCAGAGGTTACGCGGCTTTCAGGGAAAGTAAACTCATCTCAGCCGATCGCCCGTAGGAGGTGCTCGGCCGGTTGGTAATTCTCGAGCACGACGATCGATCCGCCGTCGCGCTGCATGCGGACTTCGGAAACTTTGATGTCGGGGGTTTTACTCGGTGAAAAAAGAATGTCGTCGTGCGTGGCGTTTTGGGACTTGGCAAACTTATCCGGTGTCAAGTCGCCGCCGAGATGGTCGCTGCGGCCGGTGGCGACGTGCATCGTGCCAAGGATTTTTTCGTCCTGAATATCGCGACCGGACACCGGCAGCACCTGCGTGCCGAAGCCCAACTCGCCGAGTTCGCCGGTAACCGGGTCGTCGGCCAACTTTGCGTTGTGCGCGTCGATGACCGCTTGGTCGCCGCGGATCAGCGTGACGCGAGTGATGCTGCCGCCGGTGACCTGCTGCAGGCCAAGCGTGCCGTCGGCATACTGCATCGGGAACACGCCATTGCCGCCGGTAGGCACGAAGTACACCTCACCTGCGGGGAGGTTAGCGACGTCCGGTTCGTCAGCGAGACAGATGCCGTGACTTTTCTGCGCCTCCTCCTGACTACACTCAAGCCGGAGCGTGTGAATGTCGTCGCCAAGCATAAAATCAATTTCGAACCAATCAGCGCGAGTCAACGCAAGGCGAAGCCTCTCGGTGACGAGACTGACCTCGTTGTAGTCCACGGCTAGGCCGCTGCGGAGGATGATGTCATTCACACCGTGCAGCGTCGCCCCACGAAAACCATGCCGCTTGGCTAACGCAGTCAGCGGAGCAGTGGCGGAGTGGGTCGAAATGCAGAGGATGATGTCGTAGTTTGGATAAATATCCCGCTCAAGGCTCCGCTCGGTTCCGTCCGGCGCGACTGCCCGGTCTGGCAAGTCGAGATTACTTCCGCCGGTTTCCTCATAGGCAAAAAACTCGCCGCCAGTCAGGCCAAGCTCGGCCATCACGCTTACGTGCAGCAAATTGTAAAACGAGTCGTGCGCGTGGCGCTGGATGGAAAATCCCTCGTCTCCGAGGAACGCCCAGTCCTTAACCAAGTCGGGGTCAGGCAAGTCAATGAGAATGCAAATACGCTCGCCCTGCCTCGGGCGGAACGTGTTTCTTAGTAGGCGTGCGAGACAGAACGGTGGGAAATGTGGTAAATCCATAAAAAGAGATTGATTATTAAAGTATGCGTGTCCGCTGAGATATAATAGCAAATTACGGAACAAAAACAAACAAACAGAAAATTAAACTAAAAACCACTTGGCCTAGCACACCAAGAGAGGTTAGTTTGCGCCCCCGGCCGATTGCCGGGTAAATTATGTTTTGGGGTGTTCTCATAGGTATTCTGGCTGCGGGCGTGTTTGGCGCCAGCAGTTTGGGTATGGAAATTGATCTGATGGCGATATACAAGGAGATGAGTATCGGCATCGGGATCGGCGTCGGGACGGCTTCAGTCATCTTCGCCATTGGTGCTGGTTTGGTCTCGGCCATTGACTACTCCCGGAAGCGCAAAGCTTCCTGAGCGACAGCGCTTTTTATGAGCGCGTTTTCGTCCCCCGTCCCAAGCCTGTACGTGCACGTGCCGTTTTGTGCGGCCAAGTGTGAGTACTGCGCATTTTTCTCCGAGCTCTCCAGTGGCGAGCAAATGAACCGCTTTGTCGATGCGCTGATCCGCGAGATGGAACTGGTCGCCTCGTCACTCAAGCCCCGGACGATTTTCTTCGGCGGCGGCACACCGTCGCTGCTCAGCACAGCTCAATGGCGGCGCGTCCTCGTGGCGATGGAGCGGCTCGACCTGCTAGGTGCCGACGAGTGGACTGTAGAGTGCAACCCCGCCACCGTCTCGACGGAAAAGGCCAAGCTCCTTCGCGAACACGGCGTGAACCGCATCTCGATGGGCGTGCAGTCGCTCGACGAGGGGCTGCTCAACCGGCTTGGCCGCATTCACTCGCGCGAGATGGTGTTCAAGTCGTTTGACCGCCTGCGCGCCGCCGGTCTCGACAACATCAACCTCGACCTCATGTTCGCCATCCCCGGCCAGACGATGAAGATTTGGAAAGCCACCATGGCCGAGACTATTGCCATGGGTAGCGAACACCTCTCCTGCTACGAAGTGATCTACGAGGAGGACACGCCACTCTATGAGCAGTTGCAAGCCGGCGAGTTCGATGTCGATGAATCACTGGCCTGCGCGATGTACGACGAGCTGATCGACACCGCCGCCGCTGCCGGGTTCACGCAGTACGAGGTAGCCAACTTCGCGCGGCACGACGGCGAGCCAAGCGCCGAACTGCCATCGCGCGCCTGCAGGCACAACGTCAACTACTGGCGAGGCGGCGCTTGCCAGGCGCTTGGGCCAAGCGCGTCCGGTTACGTCGATGGCCGCCGTATCCGCAACATCGCCAACACCGAGCGCTACTGCGAACAGCTTGTGCTTGGCCAACGGGCGCATGAGTCAGTCGAGCAACTTTCACCCCTGGCCAGCGCCGGCGAAACGGCGGCGTTCGGTCTGCGTATGAATGCCGGTTGGCCGTTCGAATTGTTCGAGCAAACCACCGACCACGACCTACGCACCGAGTGGGCCGGCGACATGCAGCGGGTGGTCGAATCCGGCTGGGGCGTACGAAACGACAAACGATTCCACCTCACGCGGCTGGGAATGCGCTTCGCCGACACAGTGGCCGAGTGGTTTATTCGGCCGGAGCCGTGACGGCGTGATAAAGCCCGGGCGACGGCTCTTCTATACGCGTGGTTTGGCCATTTGGCCATTGGATTTCAACAAACTCCACCGCTGCTTGGCCAAGGCCGAAGTGGGCGATCGGCGCGTGCTGTGAGCGGTAAGAGTCGCCGTTGACGATAACGCGCAACTGATCACGCCCGCCGGCACGGAGACGAACCTTGGTTCCGTTGAGCGACGGGCAGCCAACGCTGCGCGCCAAGCGGAAGCCCACCCAGCGGTTGTCGCCCGGCCAAAGGTTGAGCGCCACCATGAGCCCCTGTGTCACAGGTTCCGGCCAGACGGAGAAGTGGGTGAAAATGAGGTCAAGCCGCCCGTCGCCGTCGATGTCGCCGCTGGTAACGTTGCGAGAATCGATCTCATGCGAGGCGTTCATCAGGAATGCGACATCTTCGAGCGACATGTTTTCTCGGTTGAGTAGCAGCCGGTTTTTCTCGTAGCCACCGTAAGAGTGGCCGGCACCGTACAACCGACTGGACCTGCCATTGATGTAAACCTCCATCGCGGGGTTCGACTCGGAAGTGCCGTGGTAAATGTCGTGGCACCAAAACTGCCGCTCGTAATCCTTCACCGACTCACGGCTCTTGTGGCCGTTGGCGATGAAGAGATCGGTGTCGCCGTCGTTGTCCGCGTCGAACGACGTCGCGCCCCATGACCAGCCGGTGTTGGCCACTCGATCGCCCATCGGCCGCTGCTCGAACTTCGCCCCGGCACCGAAGTAAAGTCGGTTGCCGAACGTGAGGTCGGCCAACCGCTCGGTGTAGTGCCGGTGTGTCGGCGGCGCGAGCTTCATCGACAATAGCCGCTCGACGGCCCACGAGTTCATCCCGATCATCAGAAAATCCATTCGGCCATCAGCATCGTAGTCGGCGAAGGTGTGAGCCATACCGAAGCCGTAACGATTCCCGACAAGCCGGTCGGTTGCTTCGGTGAATTTGCCTGTGCTGTCGTTGAGATAAATATCCACACCGGCGAAGTCGCTGACGACGACCAGGTCCAAATCGCGGTCGTCGTCGATGTCCGCGAACGACGCGCTGTACGACCGGCGATGGCGCTTGGCCGCAAGCCCGGCTTCGGCGGTGCTATCGGTCAACCGGCCGGTGCCGTCATTGAGCAGCAGATAGCCGGGGAAACCGTCGTTGGCATCGTAAATCGGTGTCGGCATTTGACCTTTGATGTAAGGCAGTTTGTACTGCGACAACCACAGGTCCACGTCGCCGTCACCGTCGATGTCGCCGGTGGTCATCACCATCGGGTCGAGCACTTTTTTCGGTGCCTTCCAAGCGAACCTGGCTTCGCCGTCAAATATCCCGTCCGGCTGGCCTTCAATGAGATAAATACCATCGTTCCCGCAAGAAACGACGTCCACCACGCCATCGCCGGACAAATCTTCGAGCGTGACGTTGAACACAGTTTCGCTGAACTTTGGACAGAGCGTCTCCGCCTTGAAACGCCCTTCGCCAAGGTTGCGGTAGATGCGGTTTTTGCAGCCTAGGATCACCTCCACCCGTCCGTCGCCGTTGAAATCGTAAAGGATGAGAGGGTCAATGAAGATGTTCCCGTCGTTTGGAGTGATGTCCTGCCTTTTGGCCGGTTTGAACGCCGGTGCACCGGCGCGCTCAAGCCACTCGAGTCTAGAGAGATCGATACGATCCGGCTGGGCCAGAGTCTCCGGCGTGAGTTCGGTCGGTTGCCACTGCACCGTGATGTCGCCTCGTAGGATGCCGCGCTTGGCCGAGGTGTTGTTGACGAGGTGCAGCGAAACCCAGAATACCGACATTGGCCCGCCGGCAGCGTGAGGGTCGAAACGGCGATGTCGCCACTCGCTCTGCTCGAGTTGCCAGTCGGCGGCCTTCCAGCTGTCAAGCGCTTGAGAGAATTGCGCAGCAGACCAAGTCGGCCCGCCCTTGGCCAGGCGAACGCGGCGGATACCCGACTCCCACTCCTCCTCCGGTTGCGCTTGGCCAAGTTGCATCTCGCGAAATGGCATGTCGGCGAGCAGTTGAAACGGATCGGCACCGGCGCGGAGGTTGTCCCAGATTCGAATCGCCACTTCGCCGTACTCGCGCGCGGTCATCTCGTCGGCCCACACTGTGGCGTCCCATTGGAGGTGCCGGGCCTCGATGACGGCGACCTGCTGCATCACCTGTTCATCGACAAGCCCCCCCGCTTGGCTTGGCCTGGGAGCAGCAGCGGGAGGTGGCTCGCTTGGAGTGAACACCACCGCCACCGTGCCAACGAACAGAACGGCGAGCACCAAAGCCAACACTCTGACGGGACGGAACAACACGCCGGGATTGTCAGCACATCCAGCCCTTTTTCAACGGAAATAAACAGTCAAGCGGCTTTCGTTCCCTTGACACCGGACTTTTCTCTGCGAGGATGCCAACCCTTTTTTATGGCCGAGACCAATTCAAACGATCGTATGGAAAAAATCGTGTCGCTCTGCCGGCGGCGCGGATTTATTTTTCAGTCTTCGGAAATTTACGGCGGACTCAACGGGTTGTGGGACTACGGTCCGCTCGGTGTCGCGCTCAAGCGAAACATCAAGGAGGCGTGGTGGCGCGACATGGTCACCGCACACAACGAGCGCGTGCAACCAGAGGGCGCACCGAGGCCGTTCCAGATGACCGGCATCGAGTCGTCGATCATCATGCACCCACGAGTGTGGAAGACGTCCGGCCATTACGACCTTTTCAGCGACATGATGGTCGATTGCCGCGAGAGCAAACGCCGCTACCGCCACGACCATATCAAGGGCGCCTGGGTGGAGCACAACGGCCAAAAGGCGTTTGTCACCTGTATCACTGACGGCGACGCGAAGGAGGAGATCACTCGCCGCGCGCTGCAGTATTTCAAGCTTAAGGCCAAGTACGCAGACAAACTTGTTTGGCACGGCGAGGTCACCGACTTGACGGCGATCAGCGAGACAGACCAGGTGCTCGCCCCCGACGCGAAGGAGTTTGGTACGCTCACCGAGCCGCGTGAGTTTAATCTGATGTTCGAGACGCACATCGGCGCGATGCGCAGCGATGACAGCGTGGCGTTCCTCCGGCCGGAGACGGCACAGGGGATGTTTGTCAACTTCCGCAACGTGGTAGACAGCAGCCGCATAAAAGTGCCATTCGGTATCGCACAACAGGGCAAGAGTTTTCGCAACGAAATCACGCCGCGCAACTTCACCTTTCGCACCCGCGAGTTTGAGCAGATGGAGATGGAGTTTTTCTGCCACCCAAGCGAGTCACGAGAGTGGTATCAATTCTGGCGTGACCGCCGTTTCCAGTGGTACGTCGATCTTGGCATCAACAAGGAACGGCTCATCCTGCGCGACCACGAGCAGGCCGAACTGGCGCACTACTCGGTCGGCACCGCGGACGTCGAGTACGCCTTCCCGTTCTGCGAAGAAGGTGAGTATGGCGAACTCGAGGGCATCGCCCACCGCGGCGACTTTGATCTTCGCTCGCACATGGAGGGCAAGCTCGTCCGCGAAGGCGACGAACTCGTCGTCGAGCAGGGCGAGGATGGCAAGCCGAAGTATCCCGGCAGCGGCAAGGATCTGACCTACCATGACGAGGAAACCAGGGAACGCTTCGTACCACACGTCATCGAGCCGGCCGCCGGGGCTGACCGAACTGTGCTGGCGTTCATCTGCGACGCCTATAACGAAGAGGAGATCACCAATGATAAAGGCAAAGCCGAGACCCGTGTCGTGATGCACTTTCATCCGCGCATCGCACCGGTCAAGGTGGGCATTTTCCCATTGCTTAAAAACAAGCCGGAGTTGGTGGCCAAGGCGATGGAAATCCGCGCGATGCTACAGCCTTACATGTCTGTGTTCTACGACGAAACAGGCGCGATTGGTCGCCGCTACCGCCGCCAGGACGAAGTCGGCACGCCGTTCGGTGTTACAATTGACTTCGACACGATCGGAGAAAATGGCGACGCAACCAATAACACCGTCACCCTCCGCGACCGCGACAGCATGGAACAGCGCCGAGTAAAAATCGCAGACCTATTGGGCATCCTGCTAAAGGAGATCATGTAACTGCCGTATTTGGCCAAGCAGAAGCTTTTCAGGCGTTGCCTTTTTTGAGAATTGCCCTGCCGTATTCACGGTTCAGGCGTCCAATAAAATCGATAGAGATTTCTTTCGGACAAACGGCCTCGCAGGCACCGGTAACGGTGCAGTTTCCAAATCCTTCCTCGTCCATCTGCTTAACCATTGCTATGGCACGGCGTTCTCGTTCGGGTTGGCCCTGTGGCACAAGACTTAAGTGCGACACCTTGGCTGCCACGAAGAGCATGGCACTGGCGTTCTTACAGGCAGCGACACAGGCTCCACAGCCGATGCACTGGGCGGCATCCATCGCGAGGTCGGCATGTTCCTTCGGTACTGGCGTAGCGTTTGCATCCGGTACACTGCCTGTGCGCACGCTGATGAAGCCGCCGGCCTGCTGTATCCTGTCAAATGAGGTGCGATTGACAATCAAATCCCGATGCACTGGAAAGGCCGTCGCCCGCCATGGCTCGATGGTAACGGTGTCCCCAGAGCAGAAGTGCCGCATGTGTAACTGACAGGCAGTGGTGCCCTGCTGCCCCCCATGCGGCACACCGTTGATGACCATCGAGCAGGCTCCGCAAATACCTTCACGGCAATCGGAGTCGAATGCGATTGGATCTCCATCATCAGCGATAATGTATTCATTGACGATATCGAGCATTTCTAGAAAAGACATATCCGGAGAGATGTCCTGAGCCATGTAGATTTCAAAATGGCCGGGATCGTCTGTATTCTCTTGGCGCCATACTTTGAGGGTTAAATTCATTAGATCTTTAAAAATTGAGTTTTGGAACCATTAACTTCCAGCGAATTTTTCAAGCACAACATTTTTTCATGCAAGTTGGTTAATCTCTTCAAGTGAGGTCTCATGGTGTTTTTAGTCAATTTACCATTCATCGCGTGTGAGGGAACAACAGTGATTTAGGTATGTCATCCACACGTGCAATTTCTGAAGTCGAAACCGCGTTTTCATAACTCTCGAATCTTAGCCATAGACTCATTTGTAATTCCGCTGGGTCATCTTCACCTCTTCGTACTTGAGTGGTTCTTTATGGAGTTTTGGTTTCTTGTTTTCGCCCATATACTCCCAGGCACTGACGTATGAGAAATCATCGTCATTGCGTTTTGCTTCACCTTCGGTGGTTTGGTGCTCACTCCGAAAGTGACCCCCACATGATTCTTCGCGTTGCAATGCATCGCGGCACATCAACTCACCAAACTCGAGAAAGTCTGCTACGCGTCCGGCACGTTCAAGATTTTGATTCAAAGATGCGTTTTCACCGGGAATCTTTACATTACTCCAGAATTCCTGCCTTAAGCGGGGAATTAATTTGATAGCCTCTTGGAGTTGTGTCTTATTGCGTTCCATGCCGCACTTGTCCCACATGATCTGTCCCAGCTCACGGTGGAATGAAGTCGGTGTGCGTTCGCCTTTTATGGAAAGCATGGTATTGATTCTGCATTCAACTTCGTCCTGAACACTTATGAAAGCAGGATCATCCAAGCTTGGCCGGTCGCCCTCGTTGATTTCGGCAAGATACTGACCTATGGTGTATGGCAGCACGAAGTATCCGTCTGCAAGACCCTGCATCAACGCACTGGCACCGAGTCTGTTGGCACCGTGATCCGAAAAGTTGGCTTCACCGATGGCAAATAAGCCCGGGAGGTTGCTCATCAAGTTATAGTCCACCCATAGACCTCCCATCGTGTAGTGGACCGCAGGATAAATGGTCATTGGGTTTTGGTACGCGTTGGTGCCCGTGATCTTTTCATACATATCGAAAAGATTACCGTAGCGTTCGCGTACGGTATTTTCGCCCATTCTCTCGATGGCATCGGTAAAATCCAAATAAACCCCCAAACCAGAGGCAACTACCCCCCGTCCTTCATCGCAGACTTCTTTGGCGTTACGGGAGGCTAAATCACGGGGCACGAGGTTGCCGAAGCTGGGATATTTACTCTCCAGATAATAGTCGCGATTCTCCTCGGCAACATCGCTCGGTTTCAGTTCGCCTCTACGAATTTTCTCGGCAATTTTTTTGTCTTTAGGCACCCATACCCGGCCGTCGTTGCGGAGCGATTCACTCATCAACGTGAGTTTGCTTTGGTGAGAACCGCTTACCGGTATGCATGTGGGATGAATCTGAGTGTAGCAGGGGTTAGCAAACGCCGCGCCTCGTTTGTATGCTCGAAAAGTTGCTGTGACATTGCAACCTATAGCATTCGTCGAAAGAAAAAACGCGTTCCCATAACCACCGGTTGCCAGAACGACAGCGTGTGCCGAGTGACGGCTTATTTTGCCAGTGACCATGTCGCGCACAACAATACCTTTGGCGTGGCCATTCACCAAAACGATATCCAACATTTCGGTACGACAGTGCATTTTTACCTTTCCCAGTCCGATCTGCCGGTTGAGCGCAGAATAAGCACCGAGCAGTAGTTGCTGCCCTGTCTGACCTCGTGCATAGAATGTGCGGCTCACTTGCGCTCCTCCAAATGATCTATTAGCCAAAAGGCCACCATACTCGCGAGCAAATGGAACCCCTTGTGCAGAGCATTGGTCGATGATGTCCACGCTGACCTGAGCAAGCCGATACACGTTGGCCTCCCGCGACCGGTAGTCACCACCCTTCACTGTATCGTAAAAAAGCCGGTACACCGAGTCGCCGTCGTTCTGGTAATTCTTGGCGGCATTGATGCCACCCTGCGCGGCGATTGAGTGGGCACGACGCGGGCTATCCTGATAGCAGAAGCATTTCACGTTGTATCCCAATTCAGCCAATGTAGCGGCCGAGGAGGCACCGGCCAAGCCACTGCCCACCACGATGATTTCAAATTTACGCTTGTTGGCTGGGTTGACCAGTTTCAAGTTAAACCGATGTTTGTTCCACTTTTCGGATATTGGGCCGGGTGGAATATTGGGCTTCAGAATAAACGGTTTTTTAACTCGTGAAGATACTTTCATCGAGTCGGCAGAATTGCGTGAGGTTTTATTTATCGAAGTCTTACCTTTAGACTTGGCTGTTTTTTTCTTTGCGACCATTTTATGGGATAAATCCAAGCAGTATGCTCACCGGTACAGAGGCATATCCTGCGAAAAGTAACCAGCCAGTAGCGCAGGCAAAGTGATCAATCCACTTTTCGTAGGCCTTGGTTTTCAACCCAAGGGATTGGAACATGGCACTCAAGCCATGGCTCAAATGAATACAAAGTAGCCCAACGGCAATTACATAAAATATAGAAACCCACCAGACTTTGAAACCGGTCGTCAGCATTTTATAAACATCAACTGCGTTTTCACCTTCTTTACCGACGCCGTCTGGTAGAGGTGTAAGATAAGCGACTTGATCTGAGCCTGCACTCACTTCGTAAACATAAAATGTTTCGAAGTCCAACTCCACACCGTTAATTTGTGGGATTTTCCAAGTAAAATGTGCTATATGAAACAATGCGAAGGCGGCGATGATCAATCCACTGTAAATCATGGTGCGGGAAGCGTAGGTGGAGACAATCTTTCTCTTACGGTGTTGATCGACCGGGTCAACGACTCCTTCGTATTGGACAGATCGTGCTTTTCGATTATCCCTCGTTAATCTGACAGCGGCCCAAATGTGAACTCCGGCCATTCCCAGCAAACCAATCCGGGCTATCCAAAGGAGAGGCCCCATGCTGTGCAGCTTCGCCGCGTATTCATTGATTGCCGACGGACCCGCGAGAATCGTCAAATTACCAAGCATGTGCGCGACAATGAAGCCGAACAAACCAACTCCAGAAAGAGCCATCAAATACTTTTGACCAACCGAAGAACCTAAAATATTACTCACAAGTGGCATGAGATTCAAAAGGAAGACCTTATCGAATGAACACCAACACCGTCGAGTGTATTATTTTGTACAGTTTTTTTATACTTAATTCTAACTTTACCTTTAGCAGATCTTTCACTTGGCCGTGGTGCCATCAAGCAGTAAGTTGGGTCTAGCATATGCAAAGATTTGTTGAAAAATCACTCAGTTTAGCTCTGTTATTGAATTTGACGGCCTGTCAGGTGCCCAATCCGCAATCTCACTTGCGATCGTCTGGCCAGACATCTGCAACAAAAAGTCAGACTTTTTCAACCGTATTTCGATTGGCCAAACTAGAGGCGATAGACGAGGCGATCGAGAGTACCATCGCCGCTGGTAGGGTTCCTGGTGTGGTCGTGCGTATTGAACATGGCGGCGCGGTGTATCAAAAATCGTACGGGGCCAAGGCGGTGGAGCCGGAATTTCTGCCGATGACCTATGACACCATTTTTGACAGCGCATCATTGACCAAGGTCATTGCCACCGCTCCTGCCATTATGCTGTTGGCCGAGCGCAATAAACTTGGGCTCGACGACAAGGTGGATCACTGGATTACCAACTTTAAGGCTCACGGCAAGGGAGCAGTGACAATTAGACACCTGCTTACCCATACTTCCGGACTTCGGCCTAGCCTGTCTTCCAAGCCGACCTGGAGTGGCCTTGCCAAAGCTATTAATTTGGCCAAGGAGGAGAGATTGACGGCGCAGCCGGGCACCAAGTTTCGTTATAGCGATATTAACTTCATATTGCTTGGTGAAATTGTTCAACTAGCGTCAGGTCAAATGCTAGACGAATTCACTTCCAAGCATATTTACCAGCGGCTTGGCATGCGTGATACCGGCTTCTTGCCCCCCTTTGAAAAACGTAGGCGAATTGCGCCAACCGAACGCGTGGATGGTCAAATTTTACATGGTATTGTTCACGATCCGACAGCTCGCCGTATGAATGGCGTTGCAGGTCATGCTGGACTTTTCACTACCGCTGCCGATCTGTCGCGCTTTGCCCAAATGATGCTCAACGGCGGCAAATTGAATGGTCGGCGCATTTTCAAAAGTGAGACAGTTCGGTTGATGACTTCGGTTCACACGCCGAAGGGCATGAAGGCCAAACGCGGCCTCGGTTGGGATATCGACTCGCCGTACTCAAGTCCTCGCGGCAACCATTTCAAGATCGGCGGCTACGGGCACACCGGCTGGACCGGCAGTTCGTTATGGGTCGATCCATCCTCCAAAACTACGGTGATTCTCATGACCAGTCGCACGCATCCCGACGGCAAAGGAAAAGTCATCGCGCTACGCCGCGAAGTCGCCACCCTGACCGCTGAGGCGTTGCGTGAGGGTTCGTTTGGCGGCAGCAATGTGCCGGGCGTGCTTAATGGAGCGGACGTGTTACGGCAGCAAAAAGGTATTCTACCCAAGGGCGCGAAGGTTGGACTAATCACCAACCACACCGGCCATGACCGAAACCGCCGCTCGACCCTGGATTTTTTGAGAAAGTCGAATGAGGTTGAGCTCACGGTGCTGTTCAGTCCTGAGCACGGGCTCTACGGCAAACTCGATGAGAAAGTCAACGATGGCACCGACACAAAATCCGGGCTCAAGATTTACAGCCTATACGGCAAAAACCGCAAGCCGACACAAGAGCAGCTCGCCGGACTCGACACCTTGATCTTTGACATTCAAGACGTCGGCTGCCGGTTTTACACATACATTTCAACGATGGGACTGGCGATGGAGGCGGCCGCTGAGGCCGGTTTGAAATTCATCGTGCTCGACCGCGTGAACCCGATCGGCACCACCGTTGCCGGGCCGGTAAGACTTGGGCCAAGCCAGTTCATCGCATACCACGACATCACGGTGCAACACGGTATGACCGCCGGCGAGCTGGCGCGGATGATCAACGCCGAGCGCGACATTGGCGTCGAGTTGCAGATCGTGAAAATCGAGGGTTGGAAACGTAGCCAACTGTTCGATACCACCGGCCAACCCTGGACGAATCCGTCGCCCAATATGCGCAGCCTCAACCAAGCACTGCTTTACCCCGGCATCGGCCTGCTAGAGACCGCGATGTCCGTCGGACGTGGCACCGACACGCCATTCGAGGTAATCGGTGCGCCGTATATTGATGACGTAAAATTATCCAACCAACTCAACGCGCTTGGCCAGCCGGGCGTTCGGTTTGTGCCGATCCGCTTCACGCCCGACTATAGCGTGCACAAGGACGAGTCGTGCGGCGGCGTGAACATCATCATCACCGACCGCCACAAACTGCGCGCCGTGTCACTGGGCATTGACATTGCTCGTGTGCTGCACGAATTGTACCCGAAGAGCTTCCGCTTAACCAAGGTTGACCGCCTCCTCTGCCACCCCCCCACCCTCGAGGCTCTCAGCCAAGGCAGAACGCTGACACAAATCAAGGCCCTCTGGGAAACCGACCTAGCCAAATTCACCAGCCGCCGCGCAAAACATCTCTTGTACGAGTGAAAATTTTGGAGTGCACTCTAAAGCGGCGTTAATTCAGTTGGCTTCAGCTACCAATTCTAAACCCGCATTGGCCTCTTTTTTGCGGAGGGCTTTTTCGTGGCGTTTGGTTTCGGCGCGGAGCAGAGCTTCGGGTTGCCAACCTTTACGCTGGGCGTACTCGGCTAGAGCGAATAACTCCTTGGCCAGGGTGGCCTTGGTATAGTGTTGCTTGGCCGGCTTGGCCAGTGGCTTGTCGGCGAGGTTGTTTTTACGCGCTTTTTTTATGAGCTTTTCGGTACGCTGTAGTGACGGCAGGTGGCACGGGATACCGTCAAGCACGGAGGGGCGCTCGTGCCGGGTGCCCTTCTTTTCTTCGCGCTTTATTTTTTCCCACTGCTCCCAGACGGCTTCGACGTCCTCGGCTTTTGAGTCGCCAAAAACGTGAGGGTGTCGACGGATGAGCTTGTCAGTAATGGTGCGGGCAGCTTGTTCGAAGTCGAATACCTTGCGTTCGCTGGCCAGTTGGCAGTGGAAGACGACTTGCAGCAGCAGGTCGCCACATTCCTCAAGCATCTCTTGGTCGTCGTCGGCCTCGATGGCATCGATCAACTCGTACACCTCCTCAACGGCGTGGAAACGGATCGACTTGTGATCCTGCTCGCGGTCCCACGGGCAGCCACCGGGGCCGCGCAGGCGCGTCATGACCTCTATAAGTTCATCGATCGCAGGTTTTTGTTTTTTGGGTTTGCGCTTGGCTGGCATGTCAGAGAACGACAAGGTCATTTCGGTGAACAATCTCAATGCCCTTAAGTTCTCGGGCGCGGATCTCATAGGCATCGAAGCGGCTGATGCCACGCGAAAACTCGGTGCCATTAATATCGCAGATGCGCACAACATCACCTTTCGCAAAGTCGCCGTTGCACTTGGCCACGCCGGGCGGCAAAAGGCTCTTGCCCTTGTCGCGCAGGGCGTCACGCGCGCCGTCATCGACCCAAAGCGATCCCTTGGGGTGGTGAAAAAAGGCGATGCGCCGCTTGTGGCCCTTGAGGCGGCCGGAGCGCGGGGTGAAAAAAGTTCCCTCTTCGCGACCGTCGATAATGTTGGCGAGGACGCGCTTCTTCTTGCCAGAGGCGATGACCATTGGGATGCCGGTGCGGGCAGTCATCTTGGCGGCGCGTAGCTTTGCATCCATGCCACCGACGGAACTTGCGCTTAATGTGCCACCAGCGAGTTTTTGGATACTCGCATCGATCGTCTCCACAACTGGGATCGTGCGGGGGTTTTTTTTACCAAAGTTCTCAACTAAGCCGTCGACGGTGGTGAGGAGGATAAGAAGGTCGGCCGGGAGCAAACAGGCAACCAATGCCGCAAGCCAATCGTTATCGCCGAATTTTAGCTCGGTGTAGCTAACCGCGTCGTTCTCGTTGACGATCGGCACAACGCCCTTCTCGAGTAGGGAAACGAGCGTGTTGCGAGCGTTGAGATGGCGTTCCGGGTGTTCGATGTCGTCGTGCGTAAGGAGCACCTGGGCGACTTGCATGTTGTGTCTAGCAAACAGTTCCGTGTAGGTGGACATGAGCTGTGACTGGCCAACAGCGGCGCAAGCTTGCAGGTCGGACAAGTCGGTGGGTCGCTTATTCATCGCAAGCATGCCCATACCGGCGCCGACGGCCCCTGACGACACGACAATGATCTCCCTGCCAGCTTGGCGCTGAGCCGCCACTTGGGCGACCAGTTGCTCTATTTGGCAGGAATCAATCTTTTTGCTGCGGTTAGTCAGAATGCCGGTGCCAAACTTGACCACCATGCGGCTGGTGTTTTTTATTGCCTCTCGATCCATTAGACGCGACTTGGGCTAAAGGGAACCGGCCATCCTTGCAAGCAAAACAAACGGCAAGCGCTTATCTAAGCTACGGAGAAAGGTTGCCCGACGGCGAAGGCTGCGTACACTACGCCGCACGCAAAACCGACGCTTGGCCAAGTTTTCATGAAATCAAAAATTGCATTCACTGTTGTCGTCGCTTCGCTGGCTGCGATCTCCCCTGCCCTAGCCGATTGGCCCCAGTGGCGCGGGCCGGGTGGCCAAGGCCACGCCGACGCCTCCAAGCTGCCGGCTGAGTGGAGCGAGGTTAAAAATGTCTCATGGCGTACCGAGTTGTCCGGGCGCGGTTGGTCGTCGCCGGTCATTGTAGGCAACCAAGTTTGGTTGACAGTAGCACACGAAACCCTCGCGTCCGAGGAGAAGAAAAAGGAGCGATTGAAAGCCAACACCGGCGGCCAGCCGTTGATCGTCTTGTCCGAA
>Ga0115011_10001197_pt1 | contig 18881 bp, 15 predicted proteins | sample TroAtlMetagenome_2_FD_88705 | JGI IMG/M metagenome (GOLD analysis project Ga0115011, IMG submission 88705) | Marine eukaryotic phytoplankton communities from Atlantic Ocean - Tropical Atlantic ANT8 Metagenome | ecosystem: Environmental > Aquatic > Marine > Oceanic | place: Tropical Atlantic...
TATTTTTTCTTAGGAGGAATTTTTAACGATACAGGGTGTGCCATTGTTACAATAGAATCGGAAGGAATATTAAGGAATATACATCATCGGCGTCCAGTATTTTTCTCAAAAGATAGTTTAGAATTTTGGTTGAGTGGACAAGATGAAGAATTGTTCAAATGTAATTCGCCCAATAGATTAGGAATACACTTGGTTAGTAAAAAGGTTAATTCAGGCATAGTAAATGCCAAAGAAATAGTAGAGGCTATTGAGAAAGAGCAGTAATTGTTTGAAATCAATCTTATATGGTTTAATAATAAAGCATATTATATAAGAAAAAAGTTTGAAACGATGTCGGTCTACCCTCTTGACGAACGTCTGTTTCCCATGGACTTGCAGCTTGAGGATTGAAAGCAATGACCAAAAAATTCTTATCTCATTTGAATTTGGAACTTGAAGAGCTCAAGGACATAGGGCTCTACAAATTCGAGAGGGTAATCGCTTCTAAGCAGGCCGGAACGGTAGCACTTGAGAACGGCCGGGAAGTCGTTAATCTTTGCGCCAATAACTACCTTGGCTTATCTGACAACTTTGAATTGATCGAGGCTGGAAGGGACGCGCTGGCGCGTTTTGGCTATGGCATGTCATCAGTGAGGTTCATTTGCGGCACTCAAGAAGAGCATACCGAGCTCGAGGCACGAATTTCCCGTTTCCTGGGATTTGAGGATGCGATCCTCTATTCAAGCTGTTTTGATGCCAATACCGGACTGTTCGAGACGCTTCTGGGGCCTGAGGACGCGATCATTTCGGATACGCTTAACCACGCTTCGATTATTGATGGCGTCCGTCTTTGCAAGGCAAAACGGTATCGTTATGCCAATTCCGACATGGCCGATTTGGAAGTGCAGCTTCAGGCCGCCAACGAGGCCGGGGCACGATTCAAGCTAGTTGCTACAGACGGTGTCTTTTCAATGGACGGCTACATCGCTAGGCTTTCAGAGCTCTGCGATCTGGCTGAACGCTATGATGCAATGGTCATGGTGGATGACAGTCACGCTGTGGGTTTCGTGGGGGCAACAGGCCGTGGCTCTATTGAACATTGCGGCGTTATGGGACGAGTGGATATTGTCACGGGCACTCTAGGCAAAGCACTGGGCGGCGCCTCCGGCGGCTATACATGCGCGAAGCGTGAGGTCGTAGACTGGCTGCGGCAACGCTCGCGCCCCTACCTTTTTTCCAACACGCTGGCTCCAGTAATTGCAGCGACGACGATCAAGGTAATCGACATGCTGGAAACGTCTACCGAACGACGTAACCAGCTGATGGACAATGCATTTCATTTCCGCGCCCGCATGGGGGCTGCTGGCTTTGACCTGTTGCCCGGGGAACACCCGATCATACCGGTGATGCTGCGCGATCCCAAGCTGGCGCAAGAAATGGCGGCACGGCTAGATGCGAAAGGTGTATTCGTAGCGCCATTTTCTTTCCCAGTCGTTCCACGCGGGCAGGATCGCATCCGCACCCAAATGTCCGCAGCCCATGGCCGCGAGGAACTTGACCGCGCCATTGATGCGTTCATCGAAGTCGGGCAAGACATGGGGGTAATCCATTGACCAACCAAATGAAAGCGCTTGTAAAGGCCCGCGCCGAAGAGGGGCTTTGGATGGAACGTGTTCCCGTGCCGGAACCTGGCCCGGATGAGGTGCTGATCAAGGTTCGTAAATCCGCGATCTGCGGAACGGATGTGCATATCTGGAAATGGGATGAGTGGTCGTCCAAGACTGTGCCTGTTCCAATGGTTGTGGGCCACGAATTCTGTGGCCAGATTGTCGATTGCGGGAAAGCGGTAACGAAGTTCCGAATTGGTCAGCGCGTTTCGGGCGAAGGCCATGTCGTCTGTGGAACCTGCCGGAATTGCCGTGCAGGACGCGGGCATCTGTGCCGCAATACTACGGGAGTCGGTATCAATCGTCCTGGTTCATTTGCTGAGTATCTCTGTATCCCTGAAGCCAATGTTGTTCCGATCCCAGACGACATCCAAGATGAAATAGCTGCAATCTTCGACCCTTTCGGCAACGCGGTGCATACCGCGCTTAGTTTTGATCTCGTGGGCGAGGATGTTTTGGTGACAGGTGCCGGACCAATTGGAATTATGGGTGCGTTGGTGGCCCAAAAAGTTGGAGCACGCAAAGTGATCATCACCGACATCAACCCGTATCGGATCGACTTGGCCAATAAGTTGGGTGTGCAGCATGTCGTTAATGCGACCAACCAGAATCTTCGTGACATTATGGCTGACCTGGGCATGACAGAAGGATTTGACGTTGGTTTAGAAATGTCTGGCGCTGCCCCTGCAATGCGCGACATGATCGACAAGATGAACAATGGCGGCAAGATCGCGCTTCTCGGTATTGCGCCGACCGGGTTCGCCGTCGATTGGAACAAGATTATTTTCAAGATGTTGAACGTCAAAGGCATCTATGGTCGTGAGATGTTTGAGACCTGGTACAAGATGGTCGCGCTCGTTCAATCAGGACTCGATCTTAGCGAGTTGATTACGCACCGCATTCCAATAGATGATTATGAGGACGGTTTTGCCGCTATGATCTCAGGTGAAGCAGGCAAAGTGGTTATGGACTGGGGTTGATGAGATATCAATATGGAAACAAATACTATTATATAAAAACTGTATTAAATAATTAAATTAAAATTGGAAATTGAGGTTCTAGCCAGTGTATCTTAACCTCGTTCCTTTTTACCAGTATTTAACCGCCAGAGAGCATGACCAAAAATTGCAAAAATAATTATTGTGCCACCCAATATACTACGTTGCCCCGGGTTTTCGCCTAATACGATCCAAACTAACATAGGGGCAAGCACAACTTCTAAAATTGTGAACATCGAAACTTCTGGTGCTGATAGATATCTTGGACCAAGAGAAAGTAATCCAATGGCCAATGGAAGAATAATTGCACCATTAATGACTAAGAAGCTGATTTGCGTACTGTCGTAGTTGGTAAATTTAGCAAATGGTATTGCGGCAAATGCACCAAAAATACAGCCGATAGCTATCGCTGGTAACATGTTTTGTGGACCAAGTTTTCGCAAGACCACATAAAAACCTGCAACCGAGCAAGCGTTTAAAAAGGCCAACCCGTCTCCAAATAATGTTGCTCCCCCTAGACTACCGCTTACGATCACCAGAACTCCAATAAAACAAATTAAAATTGCTAAAAATGTCTGAATAGCGACAGCCTCGCGCAAGAAAAGCCAAGACAAAAGTGAAGCAATAAGGGGTGAAGTCGCAAAAATAAATAATGCATTTGAAACGGAAGTATGTCCGATTGAAGCACAAAATAAAACCTGCGAAGTTCCTTCAAAAATAACAACTAAAATGCCCAATCCTCCAAGCGTTTTTTTAAATGAAATGATTTTGTGATCTAGGACCACGTAGTTCCAAATAAGCAACATAGAGCCGGCAAGAAGGCCACGCCATACTGCAACAGCTAGCATATCACCACCAATGAGACGTAGTAGGAGTGCGTCTGGAACAAACACTAAAACACCTAAACTGGTTATGGCCATGCCATAAAGCTGGGGCTGCCTATCGGCGAAATAGTTCATTCTGCTGGTTTGAACAATTTTCCAAGAAAATCATAGCACCATATAGCCTGTGTCTCATCATGCTCAGCCATCGACCGGCGTTGCTCATCAATCGTTTGCGCTCCAGGCCTCTCTCTTTCTGTAGCGGTTTCTTGCCAGCGGCGAAAACCTTCAATTGTACACTCAGGATGAAATTGAAGGCCATATACGTTCTCTTTGTAGCAAAAGGCTTGGTTTTCAAATTTATCACTTTCTGCCAAGTGAACTGCGCCATTAGGTATATCAAAGGTGTGATAATGTGCCTGGCAAAAATACTTTGGTTCCGGCAAAAACTCGCGTCCCTGTTCGGTGGGACGTATCTCGTAATAGCCAAATTCTTGGATACCAGTAGGCTTGGGGCCAACATGTGCACCAAGAATTCTTGCAATTTGTTGTGCACCCTGACATAAACCTAAGACAGGTAGCCCTAACTTCATGCATTCCACAATCCAATCATTTTCATCTATCAAAAACGGATGTTTCTTTTCTTCAAAAACATTATATTTGCCCCCAAAAACGACTGTTCCAGCAGTCATTTCAGTTGGGTGCTCTAGTGTATCTCCTCGAAAGGGGAATTTCTCAATGGGCTTGAACCCCCACCTATGGGCAAACGTATGAACTCGGTCATCAGGAGGGCTATCACCGTGTCTTACTAGAATGATTTCATTACGCATTATACATTTCCATTTGTTATTTACAGATATTTTGAGGTCAAATTATAGGACGTAATAACAGTACGTCAATTTCTGGAAAAAGAATATTGAAAAATGCCGCTTATCAGAATAGATTTACCTGAAGGAGTCCAAAAGAAGTTAAATATAATTATGTTTCTACAAGGGAGGCATTTAGCATAATTCGAGATGGAATGCCTGTTGTAGACGTTGATTTGGGGCCAGGAGGGAAAACTAAAAGCATAAGCTTTCAATTATTGTTAGAAGTTCAGCTCGCAATAATGAATTCCTCAACTGAATGATAATTCACCCAATCCCAATCTATTTCTAGGCCAATCCCATGACCATCCGGTGCAAATACATTACCATTGTTGTCAATACCATCTAAGTTATCATTGTAATCAATGTAAATGTCAGGTCTGTATGTTCTCAAATTGGGATGGACAAGGCCCATTTCATAAAAATTTGTGTTACGAATTGACGACATGATGTGCCTGTGGACAGGACTCGGGGCATGTAATTCAACATCTAAACCGAAGCCTTCAGCTGCATGAGCGATTTTCATTGCCCCCGTTACGCCACCATCCTCATAGGCTCCCGCCCTTACAAAATCTGTAGCCTCAGACAATATAAAATCTACATGTTGCTCTAGATATCTCACATGCTCTGTTTGCAGCAGAGGGGTTTTGACCATTTGCCGTAGCTTTTTGTGAGCAAATTGAGAAACTCCTCCATCTGCATAAGGGTCTTCCCACCAAAAAAAATTTGCTTCATCACATGCTTTACCAAGTCTTAAAGCATCACCAAAATTTTTTACCTCACATGCAGGATCTAAAAGCAAATCCAATTTATTTTCAAATTGATGCCCTAATGATAGAACGGTTTCAATTTCTCTATGAATGTCATTTCTTGCTAAACCCCAACCGTGAATTTTAAATGCCTTGTAACCCATTCTCAAACAATGATCAGCAAAGTCTTTAAAATCCTGAGGGCTAGATAGACCCCCATTCTCATCTCCGTGAAGAGTTGAGGCGTATGCTTTCAGTGGAATTTTTTCCCCGCCAAGGAGTCTGTAAATTGGTTCTTGAAAAAATTTTCCCGCTATATCCCATAGACAGATGTCAACCAAACTTGAAGCCTGTTTAAGAGATTGTCTAAGGGCTCTTTTTGTATCATTGTAGATTATTTCTCTAGAAAGAGCATTTTTTCCAATAAGATATGGAGCTATAGTTTTAAGTTCGGCTATTCCAACCTGACTTATCGGATGCTCTCCAACAAGCCCGAGGTTAGTATGAATCTGAAGTATACCCTCTTTTTGTTTCAAGGCTGAATTCGGATCGTAAACTAAATTAAATGTATTGTAATCCCTTCCTAAATTTTTCGTTTCATATTCAAAAAGGTTTACAGTTATCTTATTTATAATCGGGTAATTTTTCATGATCAAATTTTTCTATTATCACCACAATTTACATATATCTGAGAAAAAAACAAAAAAATAACACATAACCATACTCATAAAAAAGTTTTGTAGTTTGATCAAATTTTTCCGCCCAAGAAAAATTATGATTTAAAGAGTTACGCTCAACATTTAACTGATTCATTCCCAACTAGATTCTTGTGTGATGGGTAGTTAGCAATTAGGATAATCGAAGCAGAAGAATTAAAATTTTCAATTTGGTGAAATGGGTAAGAAACTAGAAGCAAGGTTTTTAACTGGCCCAACGATGGGGCATGTTTGGAGAATGGCATTATCAGGAACAGCTGGTATAACCTTTGTATTTTTAGTTGATGTCGTAAATCTTTTTTGGATTTCACAAATTGGTGACACAAGTTTAGTTGCGGCAATGGGTTTTGCTTTCGCTATCCAATTTTTTTCTGTTTCTTTTGGCATAGGATTTATGATCGCAACAATGGCTTTGGTTTCTCGTAGTATTGGTCAAGGTCGTATTGGGTTGGCTAAGGAACAGGCAGTCTCATGTATGCTTATGTCTGTTTTCCTGCAGTGTTTTATTGCTATTGTTTTCATACTTTTCATAGACGAGCTAGTTGCTTTGAATGGCGCAAGTGGTCAGACCGCTAGTTTAACTTCAAGGTACCTGCGTATCTCTCTCTTTTCACTCCCTGTTATGGCCATTGGGATGACAGGAAGTGCAATACTTCGTGCGAATGGTGATGCCGTTCGCGCAATGACGATTACTCTTGCCTCTGGGGCCGTTTCTATCTTTACTGATCCAATACTTATTTATTGGCTTGATTTAAGGCTTGATGGAGCGGCAATCTCTGTTTGGATTTTCAGGTTTGTAATGGCTTTGGTTGCTCTATACTACCTGACATGGAGTTACAACTTGTTGGCAAGGCCCTCCATCAATTCTATAAGGCAAACTGTTAAGCCATTTTTGAATTTAGCCATTCCAGCAATTTTTACCCAGCTTGCAACCCCTTTTGGGAATTTTGTCTTAACGGGTGTTATGGCTGGATTTGGTGATAGTGCTGTTGCAGCTTGGGCGGTAATTAATCGTCTTACAGCTTTTTCCTTTGGTGGAATTTTTGCATTATCCACTTCAATTGGAGGAATTTTTGGTCAAAATTATGGAGCCTTAAAATATAGTAGGATAAAAACTACTTTTAGAGATTCATTAATGTTTTGTTTCCTTTATACTCTGATAATTTGGGCTACACTTGCCATCTCCAGCATCAAAATCTCTGAACTTTTCATGCTGGATAATGAAGGCACTTCACTAGTTAGAATTTTTACGCAGATAGGTATAGCTGGATTCTTTTTCACGGGCATGACTTTTGTTACGACAGCAGCTTTTAATAACTTAGGGAAACCTTTTTGGGGGACAGCAATAAATTGGTTTAGAGAAGGGGTCATTACATTGCCAGTAGCAATATTTTTTTCCAGTGTTTTTTTTGCTCCTGGAGTTATTTTTGCTCAAGCCTTTGTGGCATTCATTACTGGTAGCTTTTCAGTGGTTCTGGGTTTTTGGTTTGTTTCTAGGTTAAAAGTTGACAGGCTATCTTAATGCGCTTTTTCTAAAACTCTTCCATAAAATACCAACTGTTCCTCTGGTGTAAAAGTTACTTCAGGTCTTTCAAAAAAGGAAAAAACTGCTACCAATCGGTCTCGATTTCCGCCAATAGTGGTTACTTTATGCGGAGTATTGACTCCACAAAAAACATTTAATGTCCCAGGCTCCATTATAATTTCCTTAATATCTGCATCCTTACCTTTCAAAAGTTTAGCAACACCAACATAGTTTGGATTATTTTTACTTCGTAGATTTGTCCGGTACTGGAAAACACCTCCCTCTTCCGGTGCCTGAAGCAAAAACGTAGTTGTAAATTCAGATCGATCAAAGTGCCAATTAAGAGTTTCGCCTCTTCTGTATGACATTACATTTACGTTTGCTAATGGGTCAGCCATTACATAAAGCTTATTCTTTCCCATTACTTTGGCTAAAAAATTTGCTAGAGGTGGCCACTCATATATTACAGCTATTATACTATCTTCTAATTGGTCTCCGCATAAGGTTCGATTTGCCGTTTCAAACTGTTGTTGAACAGGGTGATCATGCGAGATTTCGGAAAAGTTTTCTTTAAAGTAAATATTGTGCCGACGAGATTTGTATCCAGACGAGGAGGCCATTATAGGAGAAATTTTCCGAATAGTTTCTTCCAAGCTACTCTTAAGAAAAAAACCATTTAGGCTAAATAAACCCTCGCGTTTTAATTCTTTTTGACACCACTGCACTAATTCCCTGAAGTTTTTACCTTGAACTCGGTCTAAAGGGAACTTTTCCAAATTAATAATTGATTTCATTTCACGTGGCATACAACTGTCCTTATCAAATCCTTAAAATTTTAACGAAAACGAGGAAATTTTCAATAAGCTGTTTTTATGAAAATTGTAGATTTTAATGAAGGTAAAAATATTAGTTTCTGATTTTTATTACAGGTTCCATAATTTCTAAGTTGTCATCAGATAGATGGCATTTTATGTAATGACCCTTTGAAAGATGCTTAATGTTTGGCACTTCAATTTCACACTGATTATTTGGGACCTTTTGTTTCCATCTACAACGGGTTTGAAACGGGCAGCCCGAAGGAGGATCCAAAGCTGAGGGGATATCTCCCTCTAAAACAATATGTTGCTTTTCGACATTTGTATCTGCGATAGGCACCGCTGATAAAAGAGCTTCCGTATACGGGTGGTAGGGCGGTGAAAATACGTCATCAGTAGTTCCTAGTTCAACTACATGCCCCAGATACATTACAACAACTCTATCGCTCAGATAACGCACCAGAGATAGATCATGACTAATAAAAAGGAGAGTTGTTTTCTCTTTTCTTTGAATTTCCATTAGAAGATCAGTAACCGCGGCTTGAACTGAAACGTCCAAAGCGGAAACAGGTTCGTCTGCTACAACAATTCGAGCACCTCCAGAGAAAGCACGCGCAATTCCAACCCTTTGTTTTTGACCGCCAGACAATTGTCGTGGCATTCGATCTGCAAACTCGTGAGGTAATTTTACAAGATCCAAAAGTTCTAGCATCTTATTATGGCGATCTTCATTACTTTCTCCAATTTGAAAAACTTCGAGCGCACGCACTATCTGGCGGCCTATCTTCATAGAGGGATTAAGTGTGTCAAACGGATTCTGAAAAACCATTTGAATGTTTGCTACTGTCTTAGTGTCTCGTTTTTCTATTGGAATGCCCTCAATGTTTTGATTATTGATACGTACTTCTCCTTCTGTAGCCGTCTCTAGACCAAGTAAGACTTTTGCAAAAGTTGACTTACCACATCCTGATTCTCCAACTATTGCCAGCGTTTCACTTTCGTGGGCATCAAATGAAATTGTTTCATTAGCTTTGACAAGTTTCATTTCACTCGAGGTTCCAAAAAGCTCATTTGCAGCAACCTTATAATATTTCTTTAAGCTATCTACGTGCAAAGTTATTTCTCCAGGTGGAGTTTTATCTGTTGTTTGAGTTGCCTTTCTTTTCAGATTCCAGTTAATATCTGTTGTTCTTATACAACGACTAAAATGTTTGCTATTGCCCTCAATCGAAGCCATCTCTATAGCTGAACTATTGCACAAACCTTCAATAAAATAATCACACCGAGGTCCGAAATTACAACCTTGTGGTCTTTCATGAGGTAAAGGAAAATTTCCTGGGATCGCAACTAAAGGCCGGTCATTCTTGTCTGCTCCAGGTAGAGGTATAGACCTAAATAGAGCTTCCGTATAGGGGTGCCGCATTTTGTTAAAAACGGTATCAATTTTGCCAGTTTCAACCGCTTCTCCAGAGTACATTACACAAATACGATCACAGGTCTCCAAAATTAATCCTAAATTATGAGAAATAAAGAGCATCGAAGTGCCGTATTTATTTCCTAAATCTTTTACGAGTTCAACTACAGCAGCTTCAACTGTGACATCAAGTGCTGTCGTAGGTTCGTCCAAAATCAAAAGTGATGGCTTTGACATGAGCGCCATAGCTATTACTATTCGCTGTTGTTGGCCACCAGAAAGCTGATGAGGGTACGATTTTAGTATGCGCTCAGGATCGGGAAGTTTTACGTCAGTTACTACTTCGAAAGCACGATTTTTGGCTTCTGTTTTTGAAATTGTCTCATGGGTCAAGGGTACTTCAATAAGTTGATCCAGAATTTTCATTGCTGGATTGAGCGAAGCCATTGGTTCCTGATAAATCATTGCTATTTCATTACCCCTTATATCACGCAACTCTTGTTCATCTATCTCACTGAGGTTTTGGCCTTTAAACTTTATGCTTCCACCTACTATACGACCGTTTACCCCCAAGTCTTGCATGACACCAAGTGCAACAGTAGATTTTCCACATCCAGACTCTCCCACTAAACCGACAGCCTCCCCAGGTCCTATTGATGTTGAAAAGTTCATTACGGCGGGAATTTCTGCCAATCGGGTAAAGAAGGAAATCGAAAGATTATTGATTTCTAGAATAAGTTGATTGTCCTTAGATAAGGTATGATTTTTAACCATATAATATTCCATTTTTTTTATGAGTTGGTCTCATATTATACATTCTAATCTCTTAAACTTTCTTCCCTTAATCCGTCAGCAAGTAAGTTCAGGCCCAATACCAAACTTACTAGTGCGACAGATGGGACAATCGCAGGGGTTGGGTGAATTGATAAGAGCTTCCTGCCTCCATTTATAGTGGCACCCCAATTAGGACTTTCAGGTTCTAAACCAAGACCAAAGAATCCCAATGTGCCCAAAAGTATTGTTGTGTAGCCAATTCGGAGGCAGAAATCAACAATTAGAGGGCCGCGCGCATTGGGTAAAATTTCCCATAACATTATGTACCATGCACCTTCTCCTCTAGTTTGGGCAGCTGCAACATAATCGCGCGTCTTTATATCCATTGTTAAACCTCGGACGATACGAAAAACTGTGGGCGAATTAACAAAAACAACGGCTACAAAAACTGTCAAAAGCCCGCCGTCAATATCAAAAAGGTCTATAGAATTAAAAAGAGTAATTTTGCTTTCTGGTTGATTTATTACAGAGATATATGTCCAACCAACAATAAAAAGAGCTAGCGTTAGATAAATATTCCGAGCTGTAGGTGTAGTTTGAAATCGTGAGTTTATAAGTACGGCGATAAAAATTAAGGGGAAAGCAAATAGGACAACAGTTAAATATTGGGGTAATCCAGTTGCCCTGATTTCCGGTGTAACTAAAAGGTAAAACAATAAAATAACTGGGAAAGCTAGAATAAGGTTTGCCAGAAATGATAAATTGGTGTCCAGTCGCTTCCCATAGTAACCAGCAGGTAAACCCAAAGTTATGCCGACCATAAAGGCAAAGAGAGTGGCAAGAGGAGCTATCAAAATAACTACGGTTCCACCAGCAATCATTCTACTGAAAACATCTCTTGCAAGATGATCGCCTCCAAATAGGTAATAGGGGTATTCACCTTCTTCTGCACCGCGCATCGGTGTCCCAGGCAACTTGTTTTTCATCCCTGATACCTGGTGCAAGGGATCATGGGTAATTATCCAATCAAAAATTCCGGCAAATATTCCGGAAAAAACCCAAAACATTACAATAGCAAATCCGATCATTCCTATAGTTGAATCGAATAATTTTCCGTATAGTCCGAGCCTTCTTTTGTAATAATTTGAGAACCCAAATGTTAATATTAAAGCAATCCAGACTGGTAATAGCTGAAAACTTATCCCTCCAATAATTTCTATCCAAGTCAATGATTGCATGAATTTTCCTTAGGTCACTTTTATTCTAGGGTTAAGATAAACATAACCAATATCTGAAATGAGTTGTGTAACGAGAACTACGAATACTGATATGACCGAAACAGCTAAAAGCATTTCGATATCATTATTTCCGGCTGCTTGAACGAGAACCCAGCCTATGCCTTTATAATTAAATATTGTTTCGACAATCACTACTCCGTTTAGTAACCAGGGAAACTGAAGCATTATAACAGTAAAAGGTGCAATTAGAGCGTTCCTGAGGGCATGCTTTATAACAATACGATAGAAAATTATTCCTTTTAATCGTGCGGTCCTAATATATTGTGAGGTCATCACTTCTGCCATTGATGCCCGCGTCATGCGAGCAATATATCCCATCCCATAAAGGGCTATCGTAAGAACGGGTAGCAGAAAATTGTCAATTGTTGCATCCTCCATTGCACCTGTGGCCGTTCCTTTTACCCATTTTAAACCTACTGCAGAGGAAGCAAAAACTGCAATAAAAATGATGCTTGAGACGTATTCTGGAGTTGCGGTGGTCGTTATAGCAAAAGTCGACAAACCTCTATCAGTCTTCGATCCTTCTCTCATACCAGCTAAAATTCCAAGGACCAATGAAGCCGGTATCATTAGCATCATGACGTATAGCATAAGCTTACCAGTAAGGCCTAAGCGGGTAACGACTATCGGTCCAACTTGCTCCTTGAACATTGTAGAATAACCCCAATTTCCTTGTATAATCCCACAATATTTTGGCGTATCCTCTACTGTCATTCCTAAAACTTGGCATCGTCTTCTTGTTTTCTCGTCGCTGCCTTTGATAACGTATCCAGGTAAAACACCAAGCCATTGCCCATACTTAATATAAAAAGGTTGCAGATAGCCTCGATTGGTTAAGTAACTTAAGACAGCGTCGTCTCCCATTCGAAAATTACCATCGTATTTGGCACTCTTTTCCAAATTGGGATACATATTTGTGATGAAAAATACAATTAGGCTCAATGTAAAGGCCGTGACAACCATAACTGCTAAACGCCTAAGAAAGAATCGTAACATTTGTCCTAAAATTTATTATGAAAAGTTAATAGTAGTCATGTAGTAGTTTAAAAAGTTAGGGCCACATGAAAAGTGGCCCTAACGTTAATCCGAAACATTTTTAATCTTCAATAAATCCATATTTGTAGATTTGTGGAAGAAAGGCGATGTGCATGGGAGAGTACACATTCGGCTTATGAAACTTTGTTTCAGACTTGAAATAAGGTTGAATAGTAACACCTTCTTCTGCGATTAAGGCTTGACACTTACCCGCTATCTTACGGCGCTCATCCGCATCAGCTAGAGAATTTGCTTCAGCCAAAAGTGCGTCAAATTCAGGGCTGCTCCAGCCAAATTCATTCCAAGCTTCTCCTGACCGATAAGCTAAACCCCAAACTTGAGTTGCCAGAGGTCTATGATTCCAGTTTGTAGAGCTAAACGGATACGCTGCCCAGTTATTCCAAAAGGTTGATCCCGGCAAGACAGTTCTCTTCACTTTAATTCCTGCATCACGTAATTGGGAAGCAACCGCATCAGTCGTAGCCATACGCCAAGCATCTTCAATAGAAGTAAGTTCATGCTCATAATCGCCAAGGCCCGCTTCATCCATTAAAGCTTTTGCCTTTGCAGGATCATGAGGTAAGCGGCCGACACTTGGATCATGCTCAGGATGCATTGGTCCGGCATGGTGGTTATGTGCCTCAATTCCTTGTCCATCAATTCCAAGTTCTAACAAAACTGCATTGTCAACAGCCATAGCTAGAGCCTGGCGAACCCGCTTATCAGCATATTTAGGTTCAGAAATTTGGTTAGTTCTAATGACAATTGTTGATCCTGAAGCAACTGTTGACCTTGTCCAACCTATGCTCTCCATCATTCCTATATACTCTCCCGCAGATGCCCAGACAACATCCACCTCATCGGCTTCCATGGCAGCTAAATGTGATGACGGCTCTGTGCCATAATCTATATACTCAAGACGATCTAAATAAGCGCCTTTTCCTTCGGCATAACCCCACCAGTTGAAGCCTTCATTTCGGACTTGAACACATTTTACGCCGACTTCATACGTCTCAATTAGGTAAGGTCCCGTTCCTACCTGTGTCCCAAGCATGTTATCCGGATCATGGCTACTATGGACTATGGCACCTGGGTAATCCGCCATTCCTGGTATGATAGTAATGTCTGGAGTATTGCAAGTTAGAAGTACGGTATGTTTGTCAATTACCTTAACGGCTCCATCGGCTGCTTTTCCTGTGTCAGCATCTATCAAAGATGCCATTCTGCCGGCCATAGAATTTCCTTCCACAGACTTATCGCACCAGCCAATAATATTTCTAGCTACGTCATCTGCAGTGAAGTCGTCACCATTATTCCACTTTACACCCTTTCGCACATTAAGTGTGTATTGAGTAGCATCAGCATTTGCACTCCAGCTAGCCAAAAGCATTGGCTCAAATGATCCATCGTTGTTATATTCCACCAAGTATTCTAAATGCCCAGCTGTTGCAGTTGCGATTTGTGTCCAGTCAAAAGTTCTTGGATCCTTTAACGCACGAACTTCCATCTCTAATCTTAGTGAGCCACCTTGTTTCATTTTAGGGGAGGCCGCTAAAGCGGGTTGTACAATACCCCCAAGCATATAAGCTCCAGCTGTTCCCACACCTAATGCAGTTGTACGGGCAAGAAATTCTCGTCTGCTTAGAATGCCCCTTTTGTATTCACCAGCGTACATTTGTGCTGCTGGATGAATGTATTTATCTTTTTCAATTTTAGTCATTTTGATCTCCCTTTTTCCCAAGAATTGCAATAGAAAGCAATCATGGTTCATATTATTTTATATACAAATTTTGTACGAAACATTCGAAATTCGAATCGACTATAATTTGCATACGAATGCAAGTTTTGCAGTGAACCAAAAAAAATGCAACATTATTCACAGTCTCATCCTAAAGAATAATTCGTAAAAAAAAAAGATTTTAAATCCTTGCACTTCTTTCCTTGCACTTCTTATTTACTGTCAAAAACGTATAAAAGCTTTTATACTAAGTATAATCATTGTTATTGTGTCTCGAAGTTAGTAGACCCCAAAGTCTAAATTTTTAATTTATTAAATAAGTAATGAGATAAAATGGCATCAATCTCTGGGAAGAATCAAATTAATTGGGAGGAGGTTGCATCACATTTAGCCCCTATTGAGGTGATTCAAAATCCTGCTTTGGTAAAAAAGAAGTCAAGAGATTATTTTTGGTATAGCCCAATTTTAAATGATGAACTCAAAGGTAGCTTTGGAGATTTGGTTGTGATCCCGAAATCTATCAGGGAGCTGAAGTTATGTCTGCATGTCGCCTATCAGATTAATTCGCCAGTAGTTATCCGAGGCGGAGGAACTGGTAATTATGGGCAGGCCGTCCCGGTTGATGGTGGACTTATCATAGAAACCACTTCTATAAACCAAATTCTGGAGATTGGTAACGGTTATGTCCGTGTTCAGGCGGGAGCTTTAATTGCAGATATAAATGCAGCCTTAAAGCCAACTGGACAGGAGATGGCAATGTTCCCATCGACACAGAAAATTGCGACAGTTGGTGGTTTTGTTGCAGGAGGTTCATCAGGAATAGGATCATTGGCTACCGGTGCATTAAGGGAACCGGGTAATTTGATTGAAATTAAAGTTTTATCTCTTTCTAATGAACCAAGGGAGCATGTTTTTACGAGCGATGACGTACTAAATATTCATCATGCATGGGGCATCAATGGTGTGATTACCGAGATAACTCTCCGGTGTGTCAAAACTCATAATTGGTTGGCTTGCTTGGCTACATTTGATTCCTATGAAGCGGCATATCGTGCCGGTTTAGCTGTGTCCAGGGGCTCTAAGATAAATCCAAAACTAGTCAGTATTGTTGATGCACGAATTGTTGAATATTTTCCACGCCTATGTGGCCATGTGCGGAGTAAACACGACCTGTTGGTGAGTTATATTTGCCCTCAAGACCTTATGATATTTAATGCGCTGATAAAGGAATCGGGAGGTCATCTTGATCTAGCTTTAAGTGATCAGGACCGTGACGCAGCAAAAATACCACATGTTTTCGAATTTTCTTATAATCACACTACGCTTCAGGTTTTGAAAGTAGATCGAAGGGCCACATATCAGCAAGTTGGTGTTGATAATGTAGATAATTTTGATGCTATCACCCGATTGCGTGCTGATTTGGGAGACGAGGTTTGGACCCATCATGAGTTTATAAGGTTTGGTGGCAAAGTTTCAGCTATCGATTTGCCTATAATTTGGTTTAGTAGTCCTGAAAGATTACAAAAAATAAATGAGATTTTTACAAAACACGGCTTTACGGTGTATGATGCACATATTAATCAAATTGAGGCTGGCGGCCTCCATAATACAAATTTCAAACACCTTGCCTGGAAAAAAAGACTTGACCCTAAAGGTCTATTGAATAGTGCTAAATCTGCTGCTTGGAACTCAGTTAAGGATTTAAGTCCTGAAGAAATTGAAGCCAAAGAAATAGGTTGAGGAAACAGGAATGACTCAGGAAATAATTCTATTAATCACTCAGACCGCTTCTGTCTTCATGCTAGCTTCTTGGCTATCTATAGGGGTATTCGAGAATATTTTTTACCCAGAATTTAACCGCAGGTTTACAAATGAAGTACTTGAATTGACCCGAATAAGCCAAGAATATCCTGAGGTTTACGCTTTGGTTAAATACAGGCGCATAACTAATCAAGCCGTGCAAAATGCAATTTTTTGGGCTATTGTTTTCTGGCAATTTGTTGCTGTGGCCGTTCTGTGGGCAGGTACTATATCTTTGCTTCTAGCTGTTTTTAACTTGTTTGAAATTGAAAAGGCTTTGGCGATAGGTTTGCTAGGTACACTTCTATTCACGATGACTTGGGCTGGTTTTCTAATCGTTGGAAACTGGTTCTGTTACTGGTTTTGTCATGGAGAAGGCCAGAATACTCACTTCCAAATGACGTTATGGGGAACTGCAACATCTATTTTGATGGCTGTTGGTTAGGTATAATTGGAACCATAAAATTGGGTGGAAGAATTTTTTACTAAACCTCTTATTTTTTCAGTTTTTATTCTAGTGAATATTTATGTGCATGATGGCTTATTATCTCTTTAACGCACCAGAATTTCATAATTCATATAGGGTATATTTGCGGAGTTCCTGTATAGTTAAGAATTCCTAAAGTAGTGGTAAAATCATTAGAAAGTCAAAAAAGAAAGTAAACACATGAAAAATAAGATATCAGTAGTAACAGGTGGTGCTCAGGGTATAGGGTACGCAGTAGTTTGTGATTTGATTAGTAAAGGCAGTCGAGTGGCTAGTTGGGACAAAGATCCTGATAATCTTAAAGTCATGAAGGAATTTGGAGACAAAGGTTTAGCCATCAACTGCGATGTCACTGATTTTGACTCGGTAAAAAATGCGTATAATCAAACAATTAAATCCATGGGAGTTCCCGAGATTCTGGTTAATAGTGCTGGAATCGCAGGGGCAAACAAAACCTTACAAGATTATGGAATAGATGAATGGAATGAGGTAATAAGTACAAATCTTAACGGTACGTTCTTTGTTAACAAAGTATGTATTTCTGGGATGAGAGAGAAAAATTATGGGAGAATAATGAATATAGCATCAGTTGCAGGAAAGGAAGGGAACCCTAACGCATCAGCTTATTCAGCTTCAAAGGCGGCAGTGATTGGTCTTACAAAGTCTCTTGGAAAGGAATTGGCAAGTTTCAATATTTCAGTAAATTGTATTACTCCAGCAGCCGCTCGAACTCGGATCTTTGATCAGATGTCGAAAGAACATATTGATTACATGTTATCAAAAATTCCTAGGGGGCGTTTTTTGGAGGTGGAAGAGGCCGCAAAAATGATAATCTGGGCTGTTTCAAGTGAAAATTCTTTTACTACAGGAGCTGTTTTTGATTTATCTGGAGGACGTGCGACCTACTGATTTTTAAAATTATCTAGTCTATTAACTTACTTGTAAATTTTATATTGAAGCCAATACTGACAGCAGGTTCTTATCTTTGGGCAGTTGCTTCAATTTCAACTAAAAATTCTGGCTTCGTAAACCCCGATACTATTACTACCGTTGAAGCCGGTTTTACTGATATATTTGAAAAAAAGTTATCCCTAACCTCCATATATTCATTCAAATTCTTTCGATCAGTTAAAAATGTGTTTAAACGAACAATATTTTCAAGATCACAATTGGCTTCTTTTATTATTGAAAGAATATTTGAAAAGCATATCTCTGCTTGCTTCACAATAGAACTTGGTATTGAGCCATCCAAATTTATACCCAACTGACCTGAAGTCACTAAAAGCCCAGAGCCAGAATCTAATATCCCATGCGAATAATTCCCAAAAGGGCTATGTATGGTTTTAGGTGATATTTCTATCTTTCTTTGACGCAATACTCCTACTCCGAGATATTTACTTATTTTATACACGAAAAATAATCTGAAATCTTTTCTAAAAAAGCTTCTCTATCTTTTTCTGTTGAATGATCCATGGTTTAGAGTTGGAGCCACTTTAATTTGCAATACTTGTTAAACAAAACCTTGTAACCCTTAAAAAACATTCTGGGCTGTGCCAATAATAATCCTTTGAACGAGAAGCAACAAATTCTCTTCCCTTTTCAAAACTTACTCCTGAAATTTCTCTCTTAAACCCTTCACAATCAAATTGCTTTTCCATGAAAACTCCTCCAAGGTTTATTTAAACTAAAATGTCATTTAGGTTCAAATTTAAACCACTTCTCCGTTATTCCAAACAGCGTATTCAAAATCTTTCCCAGAAAATAAATCATATAGGGAATCCACGTTAAACTTAATAAAACTAGCTTGGCTGCCAATCGATATTAGGTTATTGAAGCCCATCCATTTTGCTGGAATTGTAGAAATACTTTTAAACCACTCTGATTCATTAAGATGGGCAGTGATTATAGCTATCTTAAATACAGACAGTATATCATGGTCGCCAAAGGGATAAAAAGGGTCTTGGCAATTATCAGATGCAAACATTACTGGCACTCCAGCTGTTTGAGCCTCCTGAACTGGAGCTAACCCTCTAAGTCTTGGGGTTCTCCCTTCGATGTTATCTTGAAGCCAAAGGTTGGTCGTGGGAAGGCAAGTCAAGCCAACTTTTGCACTTGCAGCTCTCTTGATTATTTGAGATAACTTTTTGTCTTCCCTTATAGATAAAGAACAAGCGAGCCCGCATAGAACCTTTCCCTTCA
>Ga0115011_10001198_pt1 | contig 18864 bp, 34 predicted proteins | sample TroAtlMetagenome_2_FD_88705 | JGI IMG/M metagenome (GOLD analysis project Ga0115011, IMG submission 88705) | Marine eukaryotic phytoplankton communities from Atlantic Ocean - Tropical Atlantic ANT8 Metagenome | ecosystem: Environmental > Aquatic > Marine > Oceanic | place: Tropical Atlantic...
ACCCTAGATACAACCTAGTGGCTATCGGAGAAGATGCGTATCGCATTGAGATGGCATTGCCAGGCTGGAAAAAGGACAACATTGATATCAAGCAACACAAAAATAAGCTTACCATTGAAGGTAATGAAAAGCAAGAGTTAGATTCTGATGAGGAACGCTATATCTATAAAGGATTAAGTGGTAAAACCTTTAGTAGAATCTTTACGCTTGGCGATTGGGTAGAAGTATCTGACGCAGGTTTTCAAAATGGTATGTTAGTAGTAAACTTACAGGTGAATACACCTGATGCAGAGAAGCCTAAGACGATAGAAATAGGCTGAGGAGAAAAGAAATGCAACATGCAAGACGATTCTTGAATCGTTATGCAAGTGTGCAAGCGTTTCAAGAAATTAAAGCAAAATATTGTCCAGATGGACAAACTTGCGAGGCAGTAATTATGTTAGGAATTATGATAGGATTTATGTATACAGCAATGTTACCAATACTATGAAAATAACAGATACAGCTTTAGACAAGTTAAAAGAACGAACTGCCTCAAGCGATGCTTGGGGCGTTCGACTCTCTATCAAAGGTGGAGGTTGTGGAGGCTATACATATGAGTTAAGTTATGCAGATATGCCTGATTTAACTGATGTAGTATATAACAACATCTTAGCAGTAGATAGTCTCAGCTGGGACTATGTAAAAGACGCCACACTAGAGTGGCAAGTAAACGGAGTACAAGAAGAATTTGTAATCCAAAACGAAAAACAAGAGAGTGGACGCTGTGGCTGTGGCGAAAGCTTTTACATGGAAAAATTATGAATACAAGTCAAAATGGAATCGATTTAATCAAACACTTTGAAGGGTGTGAATTAGAAGCGTATAAATGTCCAGCAGGCGTTTGGACTATAGGCTACGGACATATTAAAGGCGTGCAAGAAGGTGATGTAATTACAGAGCAACAAGCACATGATATGCTAGTAGAAGAACTAGATGAGTACGAAAACTATATAAACACTTTAGTAACTGTGCCATTAAATCAAAATCAATATGACGCATTAGTTTCGTGGGTTTACAATTTAGGTAGTAGTAATCTTAATTCAAGTACACTACTTAAAGTATTAAATACAGGTAACTATGCGGAAGTTCCAGAGCAGATAATGAGATGGAACAAAGCAGGTGGGAAAGTCCTAGAAGGACTTACTAGAAGAAGACAAGAGGAGGCAAATCTATTTAGTGGACATTAAATATGACGGTAATTCCTACCACATAGGACAAATTATGTGGGACACTATGTGTGCACAAGCAGCAGAGCGTGGAATGACCATTGATGAGTATGTAGCTGAAGCCTTCTTATTATTAAAGGAAAAGAAATTACTAAAGGAAAAAGAACAGACATCGGATTTGGTCGTACACACTATCGACCACTCCCAGACGGATTAACTGTAAAGCCTAGCGAAATTAATGGGTTAGGCTTACACACACTTGAACCTCTAAAGGCAGGAGTATATTTAGGAGTAACTCATGTATGGAATGAGCGAGCTAGCGAATGGATACGAACACCTTTAGGAGGCTTTATTAATCATAGTCCAAATCCTAATTGTTTTATTAATACAAATATTCATTATCCTAATGGGAATCAAAGAGAGTTGTATGTAGTAAAACCTATTGAAAAAGGAGAAGAACTAACAGTCTACTATACAGTAGGATATGACGACATTCTATGAAAAACCCTCTGAATGATACTCTTGAAGAAGAACAAAGAGTAATAATCTGTGAACAACAGAAAGAAATTAATAACTTAAGGCAAAGTATTATACATTTGCAAGCTATGATAGCACAAGAGAATGAAGCTAAGTATAGAGCATATGTAAAAATTGCTGATTTACAAAAGGAACAAGATGGCAACAGACAAAACACAAATTCATAGAGTAGAACTAATAGTTCAACTCGATGATACTGATGTGGGTGATTGGGTAGATAGTGTGTATGAAGCACATAATAAATTACTATCACAACCTATAATACTCGGGTCAGATACAACACCCTTAGATATTGAGCAGCCAGAGAATAAATGGATAAAAGACATTCTCGATGTCAGCTGAATTAAATAATCTAAAGGTAGCCATACGATTACTCGAAGAAAAGCAGAAAGCTACTAAGAGTCCCTCAATATGGCAAAGCTACGAAGAAGAATTAATACCACTTCGTAAAAAACTGGGAGAGTTAGAATGTCAAATGGACAAAATATAGGACAATTTTCTGGTGATATGGATAGGAACGAAGTTGAGATAGACCTTAACAAGTTCATGGCTTTATTACAGGAGAAATCCGAACTCAAAGATAGAATTAGAGAATTAGAAGATATAAGTAATGTAAACCCATACCAAAAAGTAGTATTTTTGGCACAAACGGTTGATAGCTGGAGAATATTTCCAAGAGCATTTCTAAGTATTTATATGTTTCTTCTTTATTTCGCAACATTTTGGTTCATGGATTTACCAGAACCATCATTAGAACAATCGGGCTTAATATCAGTATTAGTAGGAGCAGGCGCAGCTTGGTTCGGACTATACGCTGGAACACACAAAGCCCCAACAGCAGGACAAAAAGACTAATAGGAATAACATGGTAGTAGAAATTTACAGTAAGGACAACTGTCCTTTTTGCGATAAAGCAGTTAATTTAGCAAAGTTAAAAAGCTTAGACTTAACAGTAAGAAAGTTAGGCGTTGACTTTGAAATGGCTGATATGATGGAAAAATTTCCCTCTGCTAGAACATTTCCACAAATAGTCCTTGACGGCAAGAGCATTGGGGGATATACAGAATTTGAGCAAGTGTTCAAATGATAGAAGTATTTCACAATGTTCTTACCGAGAACCACCGAGAACAATTTTATATGCATGCAATTAATGCTTCATATAAAATTGGGTGGGACGACACAGCTACTTTTGAATATAGACAATACCCTTGTTTACACAGCGATATAAGTAGACCAGATTGGAGAGAACTAGATTTTGTTGAGGGCATACAAAACGAGCCCATGAAAAACCTAGTAAAAGACTTACAGTTTGATAAAGCAGTAATAAACTTAGCAACTCCCTCATCAATTCAGTTTCCCCATACTCATGGGAACTCAACAGTAATAACCTATTATATAAATCCAGATTGGAAAAAAGAATACTATGGAGAAACAATTTTCTATGATGATTCAATGACACATTGTATAGGAACATCTCTGTATCATACAAATTCTGCTGTCGTATTTGATGGTAGAATCCCCCACTCTATCAGGCCTGCCTCACACATAGCACCTAGTTATAGATTCACCTTATCAGTATTTTTTAGGCAGAAGAACTTTATTGAAGAAGTAAAAAACAGTTCTTGACAACGCCCTTAAAATTTAGTATAATATCATTATGAATATTTTTATACTTGACAAAGATATAGACAAGTGTGCAGAAGCTCATGTTGATAAGCATGTAGTTAAAATGATACTTGAATCAGCACAGATGCTTTGCACAGCACATTGGATAACCAAGTATTTAGGACATATACCAAGAAAATTAGAATCAGATGAATGGAACACAGTTAAAAACCAAAAACAAAATGAGCCAAGGGATTTCCCTTATCTTCCTACTATGCACAATCACCCTTGTAGCGTATGGGTACGCGAAAGTCTCGATAACTATGAATGGCTCTACTGTTTGGCACACGCCCTCAATGAAGAATACGGATATAGATATGGAAAACAGCATAAATCAATGTATGATGTCATACTCTTATTACCCGACATCGCCTTACCTAGGGTTGGACTTACACCATTTGCACAAGCTATGCCAGACGCACTTAAAGAAGAAAATGCAGTCCAAGCCTACAGAAGCTATTACAGAACAGAAAAAGCAAGATTAGCAAGCTGGACTAAAAGGGAAGAGCCAGAGTGGTGGGCAGCGTGAAGGTTATTTTACAAGAAAGTCCCTATATATCAGTATGTTTTCCAAGTACTTGGAATCAAGAAAAAATAGATGCTTGGGTAGTAAAATGGTATAAAAGAAATTCACCAGACAAAATACAATAAGGAAAATAATGACAACAGAAGAACAAAAACAATTTAATGATTACGGTAACTTCGTAATCTCAACAACATCACAGGAAAGTTTACATACAGAGACATTAGTTGATAGACTAATGGAAATCCATGTTAAACACGAAGTAGAATTCTCACAGCTACTCACAGCATCAATAGGTATGCAGGCTGAGTCAGGAGAATTTTCGGAAATAATCAAAAAGATTATATTTCAAGGAAAAGAATTCAATGAAGCGGAACGGTTCCATCTCATGCGTGAGTTGGGAGATGTTCTATGGTATTGGGTACAAGGCTGCAAAGCACTTGGGTACACACCTCAACAAGTAATGGAAGAAAATATTAGAAAATTAGAGAGCAGGTATCCAAATGGGTTTGAAGTTGTGCGTAGTGAAGTACGCAAGGATGGAGATATATGACAATGGTGATGATGAAAAAACACTATCATACATATCAACATGAAGATAGAACAGCAGAGGTTTGGAAAACAACCAAAGGAGAATGGGCTACTAGATATTATGATAAACAAGGCGGCAAAGCAAGCGTATGGATAGAAGATATAGTCCATAAGGGCAAGAGCGAGCACTGGGCAGAAGATGCTGCTGAAAACTGGGTGCTGAGGGTAAATTCATAATGGAATTTTTTATAACAATATTTCTAATGCCTTGGTTTGTCTTTAAGTATGTATTTTCTTTTGCTTTTTGGTTTTATGGGACTTATATCCTAATAAATACTGAATGGTGGGAAGAAATGGCAGAGGATTTAAAAAGTAAATGGCTAAGCTAGTAGAACACAGATTTAACGAAGATATAATTTTAACAAGACTAAGGAATTATATTGATAAAACCTATACTGAGCATTATGGTAGTGGGAAAATTCAAACAACAGAAGTCACCTTTGACACTGGTCATGGTGAGAGCTTTTGTATAGGAAATATCCTAAAATATGCTCAGAGGTTTGGCAAAAAAGAAGGAAGAAATGAAAAAGACTTATACAAAATCATTCATTATGCAGTAATCCTTCTAGGAGAAATGGATAAAAAAGCAATAAAAGAACATAGAGAATTTGAAGACCATATGCAAGAAGGAGTAGACTAGTGAAACCAGTTTTAAAACATGGTATGGTTTTAGTTTTTGCATCATCAGTAATTTTATGTGCTGTTTTTTGGATTATATTAGCAGCACTTATAGGACATTAAACAATGGCAGCAAGAGGAGTTCGTGCGAAATCACATGAAAAACTAGACGACACAAATTTACAAAGAGTATGGGAAGCACTAAACGATAGTAGTCCTATTACGAAGAAAGAAGCGTGCGAAATGCTCAATATTACATATAACACTACTAGGCTAAACAGAATACTGGAAGAGCATAGAGATACTATGGAGTATAGAGCCAGACGTAAGTCCCAACTAAAAGGGACAAAAGCTACTGGAGCAGAGATAAAGCAAGTAATAGAGTGGTATTTAAATGAACACCCTATTTCTTCTATAGCACAATCTATGTATCGCTCTTCAACTTTTGTAAAAAATATAATAAATAAGGTAGGCATACCAGAAAAAAGACCTAAAACAGAACAAGGACAAGGAAGCAAAATAGGTTTTCTTCCAGACGAGTGTGTTAAAGAGGACTTTCAGCCAGGCGAAAAGGTATGGTGTGCAAAATATGACCTACCTGGCATAATAAAAAAAGAAACAGTACATAACTCTACAAACTATGTAGATAAATATGGTGCTAAATGTTATCAAGTATATGTAATACAACTCTCCAATTTTGAAAGTCCTTACTTTGGCTATCAAGAAATAGGAGGATTCAATGCACATTGTTTAGCTTATGACCTTGGCAGTTTACAACATTTAGAAAAGTACGGCGCTGAAATTTAAGGAGAAACAGCATGGAGCCATGGACATATATTATGTCTTTTTGGTTGACAACATGGCTTATGCTAATGTGGAGAACATACTCCGTTAGTATGCGCTTAATTGCAAATGACCAAAGAGGTAAAGTAATAATTAAATATAGAGTCCTACACTTTATAGTATATAGTATAGGATTAATAGTAATAACCCCCTTTATATGGCAGGTTTGTTTTTTCGAAGAATCAAGAAAAAGATGGGTTTTGGCATATGTAGAGGGTATTTTAGGAAGGCAAAAATGAATCAAGTTTTAAGAAATGCTTTGGTAATGAAATATAAAGGTGAAATAGCTGAAGCAGAAGCAAATATAAGTGTATATTTGAATAACCCTGTGGGTATAGGAGAACACTCCGACATAGTTGCGGCTCTCAACGAACAAGTAGAGAAAGCCGTTCATGCACAGGAAAAATTAGACTATGTTATGGATATGAAATGGTAAGGAACTATAAAATAGTTCTTGACTTGGCGTTTATTTTTCTGTATAATATTAATATATGGGAGATAGATTTTATCAACAACAACTCGATAAATTAGGGACTTGTCCTGGCTATCGAGGTACAAAACGGAGAAGGCGTATGGCATGGACAGATGAATCCAAAGCTCAAGCCGTTGAGATGTACACAGAAGCTGAACCAACTCCAGAAACATCAATGGAGATTGTTAAAGATATTGCTGACGAATTAGGTGAAAGCCCAAATGGAGTTAGAATGATTTTAACCAAAGCTGGTGTGTATGTTAAAAAAGCTCCTGCAACAAGTTCTAGTAAATCATCAAATGGTGGTGGTACTAGAGTAAGTAAAGCTGACGCGGCTCAATCATTAAAAGATGCTTTGAGTGATGCTGGTCAAGACATTGATGACGACATCATTGACAAATTGACAGGCAAAGCTTCAGTATACTTTGCAGGTGTTATCAACGCAATCAACGACTAATGACTATTGAGCAGATATTAGTATTAACAGTACTAGTAGTAACAATGTGGGCATTATGGTAAACTAATACTATCCATTACTAAAGAGAAAGAGTTTTCTTAATAGTAATGGAGTATTATAGTGAAAAAGCAAGACTTTATAAGTCAAGTGAAAAATTGTGGAGACGCAATTATCACATACAGAAGTACTAACTCAAGAAAGCTAAAGTACAATGTTTGTACCTTAGATTTTGATAATAAGTATATACAGAGTAAAAAGAACCGTGCCAAAGAATCGGCGGATACGGTTCTTTTATTTTGTTGGGATACAGATTCTTATAGGTTGTTAATGCCTAAAAATGTAACTAATATTCAACCCCTTAGTTCAGTACTGAGGAATAAAAGATGAAGTTATACGAGGCTCCAGAGATATACGAAAAGATTATCTCCGAGAATGAAGAAGCAACTGAACAAATAAGACTCACTATCAACACCTTTCGAGAAGTTGAATACTTACATCTAAGAAAATATTATCTTGACTTTGATGGCGATTTTAAGCCATCTAAAGATGGGGTAGCAATGAAGCTGGATTTCAATAATTCCAGAGCATTATTCGAGGGACTAGTAGAAATTTTATCGCTAGCGGAAGCTAAAGGTATCTTAGAAGAACACTTCAAAGATATATTAGATGAAATTTACCAATCCTAAAAATAATACTTGACACGGCTTCCAAAAAATTGTATAATATATAAATGGAAAATTTAAAAGAAGTATTAGATAAAGCGGCAGAAGCCTACTATAAAGGCTTTCCAACAATGTCAGATAATGAATTTGACAAACTGGCTTTACTAATAGGATATGAAGAAGTTGGGCTATCCTCTGAGGATAATCGATTTCAACATTTACACCAGATGTATTCATTACAGAAGGTTTTTTCCAATGAAGTAAGCACAAAAGACCCATTTAACAGTTACAAGGGTGCGGTTGTCGTAACCCCTAAACTAGATGGAGCTGCTGTGTCTTTATTATATGTCAACGGACAATTACTTCGCGCACTAACAAGAGGAGACGGTAAAAAGGGTTTGGATATAACAAACCATATAAGTACCCTAGTTCCCCAAACCATCATTGGTTCTAGGGAATTGACTCAGATTACTGGCGAAGTGGTTGCTCCCAAGACTATCAAAAATGCTCGTAACTATGCAGCGGGCGCACTCAACCTAAAAGACACCAACGAGTTCAGAAACAGAGACCTGAAATTCATAGCGTATGGGTTACAAGAAAGCTGGTGTGATTTATGGAGTCAAGATTTGAACTTCTTAAAAATAAATAAATTCAGCACAGTAATGGATTCTGATTGGTCAGAGTACCCAGACGATGGTTTAGTGTTTCGTATAGACAATAATAAGGAATTTGAAACAAGAGGCTATACCTCTCATCACCCTAAAGGAGCTTATGCTTTAAAGCAGATTCAATCGGGGGTAATTACTACACTTAAAGATGTAGTATGGAATGTAGGTAAATCAGGAGTAGTTGCTCCAGTAGCTCACTTAGAACCTGTTGAAATAGATGGCGCAGTAGTCAGTAAAGCAACTTTACATAATATGCGTTACATAGTTGACATGGGATTAGAGATAGGTTGTCAAGTAGAAGTAATAAGAAGTGGGGAAATTATCCCTAGAATAGTAAGGAGAGTATAATGGCAAATCATGTATATTTTAATGTAAGTGTAAATACAGAAAACCCAAAAGTAGAAAAAGCTTTTGAAGAAGTAATGGTAATGGAAGAAGTAAAAAGACCCTTCTATGCCTCAGATGACACTTATACAGTAATGGAACTAATAGATATTGATAAGCTTGCATTTATGCCTAAAGGCGAGTATGATAGCGATAATTATTTAGAGAAATCATGGGATTATTATGTGAATAATGTAGGAGCTAAGTGGTGTAATATAGAAGATGTAGACCATGAGAGCCTTTTCTTTTCAGGATACTCTGCTTGGTCACCACCCATTCAATTAATAGAGAATTTACAAAACTATTTAGAAGATTTTGGAGAGGTTTCTATAAGAATGACATATGAAGATGAAGCTTGGTGTTTTGTTGGAGTAGCTAACGGAGAGGGAGATTGTGATGAACTCGAAGATGGCGATATAGACGCACTCTTACTAGAAGAACTGGACTTGGAAGAACTACCAGAAAATTACGAAGAAGATGAAGAAATTTTCAACAAGCTAGGGGATTGTGAACCTAGAGAGTGGCTTGAGAATAGAATATACGATTGGTTTAATGAAGTAGAACTCTAATGGCTAGTATAGGGAAGTATAATCATACTTACTTTGATAATCACCCCGAAGAAAAAGATAAAGAAGGTGTACTATACGGCATTGTCTTAGTAAACGAGAAAACTTTTGAAAGGGAGTGCATCAAGGTTGGCATAGCTAGTGGAAAAGATTGGCGGCATATTATAAAGCGTAGTAGAGGTTTTAAAGGATACGATATCCGTATTCAAAAGACTTGGTCTAGTACCCTTTATAATGTGTGGGCACACGAACAGTACCTACATGAAATATATAAGCATGACAAACACATACCTATGTTCAAGTTTGGAGGTCACACTGAGTGTTTCAAAATTGATTCGCTCATTCTACAGGACTTCCCGAAAAATAGTTCTTGACATGGCAACTGATTTTTGTTATAATATATAAATAGAAATTAAGAGAGAAAGAATGAAACAAATAGTCCCGCCAAAAATCTGCCCATCATGTATGTCAGATTTAGTTTGGGAAAAAGATCAGCTCTTTTGTCATAACTCCCAATGTGGTGGTAAGACAACTAAGAAGATTGAACATTTTGCTTCAACTCTCAAAATCAAAGGTCTCGGACCTCGCACAGTAGAAAAACTACAAATCACAGATTTATACGACCTCTACGAATTGCCTCTTGAAATAATGATTGAGGCACTGCAATCCGAGAAATTAGCAGTCAAATTACATAGAGAAATCGAAAGTAGTAAAGCGACAGATTTAGTAGATTTATTACCCGCGTTCTCTATAAAACTGATTGGCCGTTCAGCCTCTGCTAAAATTTGCTCAGTTATTAAAAACATAAGCGAAATTAGTGAGGAAACTTGTAAAGAGGCAGGATTAGGCCCAACAGCAACAAATAATTTATTAGACTGGTATTACGAAGAATTTATAGATGGTTATGAAAGACTCCCTTTCAAATGGGTTCAGATACTCAAAGTATCTAAATCAGTAGGAGACTCAGGAGTTGTATGTATAACAGGAAAACTAAAGACTTACAAGACAAAAGCCCAAGCAACACAAGAATTAGAACAAAAGGGCTACCTTGTCAAATCTAGTTTAACCAAAGATGTAAACATTCTTGTAAACGAGAGCGGAATAGAATCCGCAAAAACACAAGCAGCCCGAGAAAGGGGTGTTAAAATAATAACAAACTTAAACAAACTAATAGGAAACTAAAATGGCATTACCAAAATGGACAGATGAAAGAACTCAACAATTAGTTGATTTCGTTGGCAGTGAATCACCTATATCACAAGCCACAGTTGCAAGCGCAGCTGAAGAGTTAGAAACTTCTACAAGAAGTGTTTCTAGCAAACTTAGAAAAATGGGTCATGATGTAGAACTTGCATCTTCAGTATCTAACAGAACTTTTTCTGAAGACCAAGAAGCTACTCTACAAGCATTCGTTACTGATAACAGTGGCGTTTACACATATGCAGATATCGCATCTTCTTTTGAAGGTGGAGCATTTTCTGCTAAATCAATACAAGGGAAAATCCTTTCTATGGAACTTACTTCCCATGTAAAACCAGCTGAGAAGCCTGAATCAGTCAGAACTTACTCTCCCGAAGAAGAAGCCACATTTACTGAAATGGTAAATGGTGGGTCTTTTGTTGAAGAAATCGCAGAAGCCCTTGGCAAATCTGTTAATTCAATAAGAGGAAAGGCTCTTAGCTTGCTAAGAAGTGGCGACATAGGCGCTATTCCTAAGCAAAAAGAAACTAAAGGTTCTAGCAAAGCTGATCCTTTAGCGGAGATTGAAAATATCGATACTATGAATGTAGAAGATATTGCCGATCAAATTGGCAAAACTGTAAGAGGCGTTAAAACAATGTTGACCAGAAGAGGTCTAACTTGTGCCGATTATGATGGCGCTGCAAGAAAAGAAAAAGCATCTAGCTAAATCTTTCTTAATTCTGTGCAAGGGAGTTTATTTCCCTTGCACTTTTTTATCTGGGAGGGTAGACATTGAACTTAACTTCAGCTTTACTGAAGCAAATAATAGTGGAAGAAGATTTTGATACTTGGGGAAACCTAAGAGAGAACTATTTATCCAACGAATATCAAGCTCTTTATAGAGTTATGGATACTCATATAAAAAATTTCAATGCCCTGCCCACCTTTGATGACCTCAAACTATCCATTCGTGATAGAAAACTCCAAGAAAAAGTATACGCAATCGAAGCTGTCGAAGTTGATATCGACGCTTGGGTTTTGCTCGAATATCTAAAAAATGAATACACACAAGTAGAAATACTAGATGAATTGGATACTTTTATAGACAAGACTGTAGCTATATCTAATGCGGAGGAGAATGTAGAAGCACTACAAACAATCGTATTAGATATAGGAGACCGTGTTGACTTAAAACCACCAGAAGAAAATATGCAAACTATAGCATTATTTGATACTGAAAAAGACCTTAGAAAGTACTTACCTTTAGGTCTTAATGATGACTATGACCAAACTATGAAATTCTCTCCGAGAGACTTAGTATTAGTAGGTGGTCGAAGAGGTGCAGGTAAATCCTTAACTTGTGTAAATATTGCAAATAATGTTTATGAACAAGGAAGAAGCTCTATTTATTTCACAATAGAAATGGATAGCCGTTCTATACTTCAAAGAATGTGTGCTCTCGGCGCTAGAATACCAATAGGTAGACTAGCTACTCGTAATTTAACAAATGTTGAATGGAATAGAGTAGCAGAGTGGTGGGCAGGACGATTTGAAGGAGGAGTAGAATTACTACCAGGATTTTATGATGATAGAGATTTTGACGAGTTTCATAAAAAACTACAAACAAAAGCTTTACATAAGGACAGACAATTAGATGTAGTGTATGACCCAGTATTAACTCTACCTAGAATTAGGCAAGAGCTAGAAGCTAAACTTAGTCAAAGAGACTATGGAGTTATTATAGTTGATTATCTAAACCAAGTCAAAAGAAGTAATAGTCCTAGTCGTGGTGGTCAATATGATTGGACAGAACAAATAGAAGTAAGTAAAACATTGAAAAGTATGGCACAAGAATACAATGTGCCTGTGTTCTCTCCTTATCAAACAGACAATACAGGAGAAGCAAGATTCGCAAAAGGTATTCTCGATGCAGCAGATGCAGCCTATACAATTGAAACGTGGTCGCCCGAAGACGAGTGTATCACCTTTAATTGTACAAAAATGAGAAGTGCAAAAATGGAAGGATTTACAAGTGTAATGGACTGGGAAACATTAAAGATAGGCCCCCAATCCACCATGAATCCTAAAGACAGAGATGATCTCAAAGATAGTCTATCTACAGGAGAAGATATTCATGACGCAATTTAGTGATGAAATAGAGAAATTAATAAAAGATACTCCCAATGATAAGAAATTAGGTGAAAAAATAAGACAAATTTATTGGGAAGAAAAAGAAACAGAAGCGGCAATAGACGCTTGGAGAAAAGGAACTTTATGGGAGAAAAAGAATGACACAATTTAGTGATAGAGTAGCAAAACAAAAAGAAAGAATTAGAGCTGAGCAGTGGGGTAGACAAGTAAGATATCTACACGCCAGTAACGGAGTACTTGAAGTTGCTTATAATAATGGAGAAAGACACTTCGAAGAAACTGCCACAGGCAAAAAGTGGAAAACTGGAGTAGACTTAACAAAAGAAGCGCTCATAGAGAAATGGTCTAGGCATATGCAAGATATTAAAATAGGGAGAGACCCCAATGGCGAGTGACAGAATAGGTGGCAAAGCCGCAGAGCTGGTAGCAGTACCTCCATACGAAATAGTTTTTACAACGACAGACAGGCTCTTAATAGAACCTACAGTCGCGCAGAACATACACAATGTTCCTGCAAATGAACCACTTATAGCTAGTATAAAAGAGAATGGAATTAAAAATCCATTTTTACTAATGAAAAGTTGGTATCCTATTGCTGGTAGTCAAAGACTAAGAGCAGTACAGATAATTAAAGAAACCGATCCTGACTTTAACTTGGATATAACAGTCCACAGATTTTTAGATGATTGGCATAATTGTTACTACCTTTGGCCCGATAAAGAGTTTAGAGCTGATGCTATTGCTATCTGGTTTCAGATGCAAGAAGCTGTATTCAAAACTAGATTTTATGAGCATGAAGTAGATAGTGACGGAACTAAAATGACCGAGTACGAAGACCTCGGCGATAAACTAAAATGGAAACATAATGGAAAAACTAGAGGAGATTCTGATGACTCTTAGCTTAGCAGCGTTGCCTTTCTTTATACTTTTTATAATTGGAGGTATACTCTTTTAATGAGGGTAGACGAATTACTACAAGAAAAACGCATAGACTTTAAAGTCTCTGGTAGAGACTATTTAGTTAAGTGTTTGAACCCTGACCACGAGGACAGTAATCCTAGTATGCGTATTGATAATATCACAGGTATATTTAATTGCTTTTCTTGTGGCTTCAGAGGTAATCTATTTAAACATTTTGGTGCTGCAGCAAATTTCTTAGAGATAAAAAGACAAAAGTTGAAAAGCTCTATAGATGAAAAACGCTCAGCAAGTATTGGGTTTGAATTCCCACACGGCTTTGTTCCATATGTCGGAAATTGGCGCGGAATTCGACCCGAGACATACAAGCATTTCGATGCTTTTATGCATCACGAAACTCAATTTAATGGAAGATTAGTCTTCCCAGTTCGTGATATAACAGGAAAGGTGGTAGCTTTTAATGGTCGACATATGACCATGACTGAGATCCCGAAGTATCTCATATACCCTCCAAATGCAAAGCTGCCACTTTTTCCTTCTAGTGTTAAAGCTATTAAAGGTAAGGTTATTCTTGTTGAAGGAATCTTTGATATGATAAATTTATTCGATAAAGGATTACCAAACTCAATTTGTTGTTTTGGAACTAAAAATATAGACGAAGAAAAACTAGCAATATTGAAAATGCAGAATGTGGAGGGAGTAGATATAATTTTTGATGGTGACCAGGCAGGGCAAGATGCTGCGGAAGACCTCAAAATACTAGCTGAAAAAGTAGGACTTATATCTAGAAACATAAATTTAGGACATAATATAGACCCTGGCGGACTTGCCGAAGTCAAGGTACAACAATTAAGAGGGAGGCTATATGGCTAAACAAACATTATTTATAGGAGCAATGCAGTCAGGAAAAACTACTCATGTAGTAAATAAAGCATGCGAAAATCAAACAGAATTACAAATACCTGCATTTTGTAATTATAACACAACATTATCTATGGAGTCTACTAATGAAAAAATTAACGCTTATGATGTTAATTTAATATCAGGGCTAGATTCTTTGAGACACTTTAAATACAGGGCTCACAGGGGTAGACTAAACCCAAGTGAAAAATATGTTTTATCCTTTTTACAGCATAATAAGCATTTAGAAGCAGTGAGAAATATTGCTACTTCTTTTGACCCTAAGTATTATGACACTTATAGAATGCTTCCAATCTTTGATGAAGATGATGTACTAGCATTTGGACATAAAGAGCAGAAAAGAATAGTACAAAAAAGAAGAGAAGCTCATGCAATATTAGCAGGGCTTCCATTAGTAAAAGACACATGGCATGTCTCAGCAACTCCTTTTGCTCAACAGTTCGCGGATATATCTTTTGAGAATGTAATAAAGATTACACCAGGTAAGAACTATAAAAGTATCCAGCAAATAGTTACAAACCTAGACGAGAAGTGGGCAGAAGAGGATATAGAAAGTTTAATGAATGAACCAACAAGAAAAATGATTAACTACATACAAGATGAAAGTTATACAGGAGTTGACTTAGTACAGATAAGTAGTAAAATAGATATGCAATATGCAGTAGTAAATAATTTAATTAAATACACTGAAAATTCTATAATAGCAGTTGCTAACTCTGGAAATGAGCCTAGCTATTATTTCTCTAATGGTACAACACATGGTACAAGTGATGAAAACTTTAACAAAGAAACATTATATAGATTAGCAGAAGAAAACAATGTAAAAAGAGTTTTCATAGTAGCTTACTATTTATCAGATAGAACTAATACATTTAGGGCTTCTTCAGGCATATTTAACGAAATGAGGTCAATACTACATACCTCTGCAACAACTAATACAGAAACAATTCTACAAAGAGCAGGACGTTTATGTGGTTATCAAGATAGTATACCACTATTAACTTCTACAGCACAAACTGCTGACGCATTATTTAGAGCAATAGAGGACTTTGAAGTTATAGAAAATATGCCGATAGATGTTATGGCAGATAAAAAACGGAGATATGAATTTTTAGAAGATAATGAACTTAACTTAGCTTACTTAAGAGATACAAATCAGTTTAAAGCTAGAAAAGCAGGTCAATGGTATACAACAGAAGAACAAAAAGGATATTGTTTATCTGAACTTCATGTGGGCGAAGTAGAAGAAGGTATAGATATAAAAGACACAAATTTTAACTCAAACAGACGTTTAGCAGAATGGTTTAAAATAATGCATAGTGTAGAAACAGTCTTAAATTGTAATGACACAAAAAATGCTCAACTTTTAAGACCGAATACAGAAACAGAAATCCAAAAACATAGAGAGTTAGGAGTGCAGTTTTTAGGGGGTAGAAGATATAAATGTATAAAACAAGATTACAACGTTTATCCAGAGAACAAAAAATATTGTATACATAAGTTTGATGGAACATATGACTATCACCCTAATACAAATGGAGTATCACAATGAGGAATATAGAAGTTTTGAAGCAACTTTTACCTGAGTATAAAACAGTGCTTGACACGGCGTATAAAATTTGATATAATATATAAATGGAAAAGAAAATGATAAAAGTAGCAATAATAGAATCAAAGATGAGTAGAACAGATTGGAATGATCGATTTGACGGTGCATTCGACTTTGATAGGTATGCTTTATGTTCAGATAGTAGCAAAAAGAAAATACTAAAAGCAGATGTCGACATTGAGATAGATGTTGATACATATGACTGGGTAATACTAGTCGGCTCTGAATCATTGAAGTTTTTTACTAGTGTAAATTCTATAACAGAATATAGTGGAAGATGTGTAGAAGATAAGTTTCTACCTGTAATCAATCCTGCTATGCTTTCCTTCAAACCAGAGGCAAAACCTTTGTGGGATAAGAGTAAAGCAAACATTATAGATTTTATAAGCGGAGACTTAGTAGTAAAGAAAGTTAATGAAGAACAAGCAATAGGTATAGACAACGAAGAAGATGCATTAAAGTTTTTAGAGGAAGCTCTAGCACATGAAAATAAATTTATAGCGCTTGACTCAGAAACAACAGGACTGTACCCAAGAGATGGATATATGCTCGGGTTTAGTATGTCTTATAAAAAACATTTAGGGGCATATATACTTACTGATGTAATTACAGAAAAAATGGAAGAAATAATGCAAAAAATATTTAATACCAAAACAGTAGTATTTCATAATGCAAAGTTTGACTTGGCTTTCTTTGAATATCATTTTAATCTTAAATTTCCAAAATTTGAAGATACTATGTTATTACATTATTGTTTAGATGAAGTTCCTGGTGGACACGGTCTTAAACAATTAGCTATGGAACATACTGATTACGGTGATTACGAAAAACCAATGCATGATTGGATTGATAACTACAAAAGGCAGAACAGAATACTGAAAGCAGACTTTCAGTGGGATAGCATTCCTTTTGAAGTTATGAAAGTATATGCGGCTATGGACGCAGTAGTAACTCTATTAGTGTTTGAGAAATTATATCCAGCAGTTAGGAAAAACCCTAAGCTATTTAGTGTATATGAAAATATACTTATACCAGGCTGTAGATTCCTTACAGATATACAGGACAATGGTGTTCCTTTTGATAAAGAAAGATTGTTAAAAGGAAGAGATTTAATGCAAGCAGACATAGATGAAGCAGTAGCACAACTATATGAATTTGATGCAGTCAAAAGATTTGAAGATGTAAAGAAAAAAGAATTTAACCCAAACAGTACAGTACAGCTAAGAGAACTACTGTTTGATTTTGTCGGATTAAAACCTACAGGCAAAAAGACAGGTACTGGACAGCACTCAACAGATGCAGAAGTACTAAAACAATTAGCAGATGAACATGAAATACCTAAACATATTCTTAGCATAAGACAGAAGTCAAAAATTAAGAATACTTATTTAGATAAAATATTACCACAATTAGATAAAGATGATAGATTAAGAACAGGTTTTAATCTACATGGCACGACATCTGGTAGACTATCTTCTAGTGGGAAAATGAATATGCAACAAATCCCTAGAGATAATCCAATAGTTAAAGGGTGTATTCGTGCTAAAGAAGGAAATAAAATTGTTGCAATGGATTTAACGACCGCAGAAGTGTATGTTGCTGCTGTGCTTGCTCAAGACGAGAACCTAATGAATGTATTTAAGAGTGGAGGTAATTTTCACTCTAGTATTGCAAAATTAGTATTTAACTTACCATGTGAGGCAGATGAAGTAGTAGACCTTTATCCCACACAAAGACAGGCTGCAAAAGCTGTTACCTTTGGCATAATGTATGGTGCTGGAGCAAGTAAGATTTCACAGCAAGTCACAGCAGATTCTGGCAAACACTTTAGTAAAACAGATGCTCAGGAAGTAATTGACGATTACTTTAGACAGTTTTCAAATTTAAGAAAATGGATTGACCGTTCTAGTAAATTTATTATGGATAATGGTTTTATATATGGTGCTACAGGCAGAAAAAGAAGATTACCAAATGTTAAATCAGATAATCAAGGAATACAAAGTCATGAAGTGAGGTCTGGACTCAACTTTTTAGTTCAGTCTGTAGCTTCTGATATAAACTTACTTGGTGCTGTAGACTGTCACGAAATGTTAAAGACTATGCCTTGGGGCTCTGAAGCAAAGATATTCGCTTTAGTGCATGACTCAATACTGGCAGAAGTATCAGAAACAGCAGTAGATAGCTATTGTTACCTATTAAGAGAATGCGTACAACAAGACAGAGGATTTAGCATACCAGGCACGCCAGTTGGTTGTGATTTTGATGTACATGATGACTACTCTCTAGGGAAGTTTTCAAAAATGTATGATATATGATAAATTAAAATTTCCTATTTTTCCTGTGCATACCGATAATGTAATGCTAGTAGATGGGATATTATGGATTGAAAACCAAGTTTTAGACGACACAAACATGAAAGGAAAAACGCTAGGCATTAGAAGATTGCAGAGTCCAATGAAGAGTATGTATCCTATAAAATATATGATTAAAGATATAAGAGCATATCTAGACCATCAAGGAAAACATTATATAGATAGTACAGGATATTTTTTTACAAAAGAAAAAACAACAAAAGCTAACTTAAAGTATCATAAGATTTTAAGAGTAGACCAAAAAACAGTAGTAAGTATACTATGGGTAAAAGATTGCCCATTCCCTTTTAACTTGGAGAGACCTTTGCTCGATAATCAAACTTGGGCAGGGATTCTTTATAGAGAAGGAATACCTTGGCTACTTTACGACACATCAGACAAAAAAGAAAAAGATTCATGGAGAAAAATATGAAAAAATGGTATCAAATACTATGGGGTTCAAAAGAAGAAGATGATTTAGTACAAAAACAAGTAGAACAATCACCAGACCCCGCAGACCTAACCATAGAAAATGCCT
>Ga0115011_10001200_pt1 | contig 18839 bp, 20 predicted proteins | sample TroAtlMetagenome_2_FD_88705 | JGI IMG/M metagenome (GOLD analysis project Ga0115011, IMG submission 88705) | Marine eukaryotic phytoplankton communities from Atlantic Ocean - Tropical Atlantic ANT8 Metagenome | ecosystem: Environmental > Aquatic > Marine > Oceanic | place: Tropical Atlantic...
AAACCATTGACTGCTTAAATCAGGTCCACATGTTCTGCATCGCATATTACATATATTACTGAATCGCATATCAACATAAGTCATGTTGACTCCCCCGTCAACGGTTCCATCTTCCCTGGTGCTTTTAACTATATCTCTTTTGTGTGACCACAGTTCATGGTCTCTCATGAACTCGTCGTTGCTACGCATTCTTAATGTTTCATGTCCGTAGCCTTCTTGCTCATAACATCTATTACAGTTAGATATCTTTTTGCCTTCTAACATATCTAATCTAAACTGTTTCATAGTTTCACTGTTATAAACTTCTTCTAATGTTTGTTCATTTAGATTACCCACAGGTTGGTCGTGTTCACTTAAACAACAAGTAAACACTCTACCATCGGGCCAAGGGTGCATGTGTATCCATGGCAGGACACAAAAGGCTTCACCCTTAACTAGGTCATCTAACTTTTTATCGTCTTTATTATCCATGCGTTCAAGTCCCACTCCCACCATTTCTCTCCTTGGTACCATCTACCAGGATTACTATGATGATTGTTGTGCCACCCTTCTCCAAATGTTATTAAATTTACTAAATGATGATTAACACTTTTATCTTTGGTTGCCCAATTCCTATAGCCTAACCATTTTAATCCTTTACCATGTCCCCATGTGTTAAAGGCACCAGTTGCCCATACACATAAACTTGCAGGTACAAGGTATGCATATATTATTAGTAACGGATCAATTAATAATAATATTAAGTTGTATGCTAATATGTAAGCAAAGAAATAATTATGTGCATTCATTACACTTTTATTCTTTATCCAGTCTTTAGCATTACGCAAGTTCCAACGTCCTGTATCTGTTAAGTCTAATGTCCAACTTTGTAATAGACTCATATGATGGGGACTGTGGGGGTCTAATTCATCGTCTGTGTGCTTATGATGTTCACGATGGGTTACTATGTACCCAAACACAGAACTAATGCTAGCCAACGTTGCACTAGTTAATAGTACACGTTCCCAAAACTTGCTAGTCTTAAATGTTTTATGTGCAAAGTATCTGTGTTGACCTACGCCATTACCAATACTTGCAAACCAGAAATAAACTCCAAGCGACACCCACCAATAATCATTTGGTCCTAACACTAAAGCCGTAGCAAGTCCTAAATGCATTAAGCATCTAAGTATTACTAACTTCGGTCTAGTAAATGCTAGTATGTCCAACTTCATTTATATATCCTTCTAGTTTAGAGAATGTTTGTCGCCAATCTGATTCATCGTTTACATCTAATAAATCATTATAGCGACAAAACTGTTCCCACTTTAACTCGTTCCATTCTTTGTTGTTAAACATGTTCATCAAAGTTCTAAAGTTATTATCGTATTCCATTTTGTCAGCGAATTCTGTATGTATCAACTCTCGTGCCTTAACCGGTATAACAGCAGGACTTAGGTAATCAGGATCATACACGAAGTTCATGTCAACTTCTATCCCAATGCTTTTTGCCCATTCAAAGAATTCAGGTAACGTTGCATAGTTATATGCACTAACTGTTTGTGTTATTCTTAACGTTAGTTCATTCTCATGTTGCTTTAGTTTTTCTATAGTTCTAAGAACTGCATTCCAATCTGTGCTAGTTCTTATAAAAGCATTTCTATCTTCTAAGTCATCTATACTTAAACATATTCTTGCCTCTTTAAACTTGGGCCATAGTTCTAAAGCAATTGGTGGTAGCATAGTACAATTAATATTGTACCACAAAGTTACATCTTTGCTTCTACCACTCTCTACTAATTTTTGTAAGTAAGTCCAATGTTGTTTTATTAATGTCGGCTCACCTCCATTAATGTATAGTACTTCTAGATTAGGAGCACTATTAAATAAGTCATCATAGAAGTTATCATCTTCCGCCCACTTAAAGTCCTCAGGAAAGTTTAGTCCTAAGTAACCTTTGTTGACGAAGTCAGCCTTCTCCACAATGTCTTTATAGTCGTCCAACCATTTTGAACTACTTGCAGGATTACATGTACGGCACCTAACGTTGCATACATTACCAAGCCGCAACTCAACAAAACGAAGATCCATGTCAATACTGCCATCTTCCCGAGTAATCCCACTCGCCCAATCAAAGGAGTTTTGTGGAAAAACTGCTCTCTCATGGTCACGTTTTGATTTAATTCCATTGTCTTCTTCATTGTAACACCTCTTACATGCCTTTGGCATTTCGTTGTTTAACATTTGTAAGCGAACTTCTTTATAGTAGTCGCTATTCATATGTTGTTCTATCGTTTCATTATTTAGTGATAAAAATTCATCATACTCTCCTTTAAAATTTCTCGCACGGTTTAATCCGTCAGTATGATCCGAGATGCAACATGTAGTAATACCACCATGTGGGTGTGTTGCTAAATGTTGCCACGGTAGAGGACAATATGTATCTGGTCTAGACATTATCCATACTCCTCCACACTTAACTTTTTAAAACCTTCTCTCGACACAGTTTCTAGTTCGGACTCATAGTTAAAACTATCTTTTATCAACTCGTGAAGTTCTGGAAAAACTTCTGTAAAGTTTTCTTCCCTATACCTATCTCCTCCTGCTATCTGGTTTTTAAATGTATCATATTTCTTTTCAATGTTTCTTTCATCAAACATCTTTAATCGATTCTTATCAAATCTTGCTCTTACATTACCTGCAACACTTTCTCCATTTTGATAAAGTGGTGTGTTCATGTATTCTATTAAACTATCTATTTCACTTTTGTAAACTCCAAAGTCATATGCTTGAAGTTGTTTTGTAATTTCTTTCTTTGCACCAGCCGGTAGTACACTACATGTTAACCATTTAGGATAGTGTGCAAAGTTATTCCATATTTTAAATTGGGGCCATCTGCTATTAAAGTATTCGTGGAACTCTGGCAAGTACATTACATTTAATGCTGTTATGGTATGTGTAATTTGTACGTTTACAGGATACTCGCCTGTATGTAATTCATAATAGTAATCTAGATTATCTTTTACTTCGTCCCACTTGCCTGGATGCCTTAAGTATGTAAACCTATCTTCTATACCATCTATGCTTACACTAAATGCTAGGTCTTTAAAGTTAGTTGCCATACTTTCTAATAGTTCTTTGTTAGCAACTGTACCGTTAGTACTTAATGTCATAGCAATACGTTGTGATGTTTTATCTTCTATTAACATTTTAGCAAAGTTCCTAAACTGTTTCATATAGAAAGGCTCACCACCCATAATCTCTAAACGTAATATATCACCTGTCCAATTTTTTATGTCAGTCCAAAACTTACTACGTTCCTCGTCCATCATATCTATTTCAGAATCTATTTCCCAAAACGGAACTTGTCTATCTATTGCTTCTTCTCTCCACTTACTACTGTAGTTTGTATTACAACTTCTACACTTTAGGTTACATGTGTTATCAAATATTAATTGTGCATCTACTACACGTTCTGGTTCGTGGTCCCACATGATATGTTGATTGCCATACCAACGTTCATAGTATTCATTATATTGTTGACGTTTGCTTAACTTACCGTTGGCTTCATCTATCCAACATGTTTCACAATTCTCTGGAGTACCGCCTTCTCTGATTTCTTGTCTTATATTTTTTACAAACTTGCTCTGTAAAACTTCTAGCATAGTGCTAGTTGACAAATTCATTTCTTCGCCTTTGTCATCTTTTATTCTGTGTTTTGCAATACAACATGTTCTACATGTACCGCCTGGCTCGTTAGCCACATGACTCCATAGCAAGGCACACTTCTTATAGTCCTTATCAAACCATGACTCTGCTTCACTGTTGTCTTGGTCGTAAGTATATCCTAACTGATTAGTTACAATCTTTGTCATGGTGTAAAATAATATCCTCTGCTATGCAAAGCCTACTACTCTTGTTTCCTCTGTTTAGTGTTTGCCATTCTTCTTTTTCTGACGTAGCAAATATAATACACTTGGTAGAATCTACTCCCAATGTATCACATACTTGTAATTGTGTGTCTTTGTATTTACGGACAATGAAATCACTATCCCATGTTTCAATACATGTCAGACCTATCATAGCACCAAAATTATTTACTATACCATGCTGGTTAGCAAACATAACAGGGTCATCTACTTCTGTTTTTTGTAGACGCATTCCTGCTCTAGCACCTATAATAGGAAATGTTTTGCCTAAACTAAATGTAACTTCTTCTATACACTTGTGGCTTAGGTCTATTTCAATATCATGGCACATACCAAAGTACGCCATGTCTATTAATACTGGAACATTCCAACTATCACATATATTTAGTAGTTCTTCCATCTGTGGATGTTCACTACCAAAATCACTAAAAGGGCAACTAATAATTACAGCCGAATCGGCTGTAACCTCACCTGCTTCATATATCCAACTCCAATCATTTTGCATTACGTTACTAGCAACCTTGTGCATCATGAAGTCACCTTTAAAAAATTTAAACTTGCGATTGTTATGTCGCAACATAAACATTTGAAATGCTTCACTTGTACCGTTTGTCATACTAGCATAATGAAAATGGCTAAAGCCTGATATATTGTTTCTTTTATTAGATTGAATCCAATCTAAGTATTCTGAACAGAATACATTATGTAAATTGATATTACCATCGGCTTCAAAAAAGCCGTCCCATAAACTTGTTGTTCTTACAAAGTCTTGCAACTCAGAAGTAACTTCCGGGTCTTGTAATGCATGTCCGCCTCTGTAACTTTCTATTAAATCATTTGTCATCTAGTTTTCCATGTCCGTATTCGTTTTCTACATGGTATGGTTGATTTTTATCTTTATCATACCAATATAAACTCTTGTGTGGAGGGTCTCTCCAATCATGAACACTATCGCTTATAAAGTAAAACAACCTAAAGCCTACTCTAAACTTATCCTCAGGACAAGATATAGGATTAGGATGTCCATGGAAACCACGTTTGTGATATTTCCATATAACTACGTTACCCCACTTAGGTGGATAACTAGCAATCATTTTTTCTTTATTAAAATCCCAAAACTGTAAATCACCATTCCATTCTGGTTTCCATTCTGGTGTAAAATAAAGTATAAATGATAATGCTCTATGGGTCTGGCATTCTTCATTCCAGTTAAAGTCGGAGTGTATTTTTAAACTATCTCCTTTATAACTCTTCATGTATCCTGCCCCCACAAGATACGGATCAGGAAGTAAATGACTTACGTCACAAATTTTGCTCATCCATTTTAAAATTTCTGGACTATGCATAGCACTAACTAGTTGCCTAGCCTGTGGTGCTTCTGATAAGTCTTTGCATTCTTCCATATAACTTTTTGCTCTAGTAAATGTAGTCCAATAGTTTTTTGGAATAGTTTGACTTTCTTCATACAAGTTTTGTAAACATTGTTCCGGAAGAAAGTCTTCCATATGCAAAGTAGGATAAGGTGGCGTATAACGATAACTCTCATTGAGTGTTCTCATCTCTTCCACACTACCCCATTTAGATAAGATGTGGTCTATTATTTCCTGATCTCGGACCATACCTTATATTGTTTCCCTGGTATTACCATAGTGTATTACTTCTACATTATCTATATCAGGAGTCTTTCTCCATGGATCAACAACTATGCTACCTGGTGCAAAGTTTAACTCTGTACCATTTCCTGTTGCTACTGTTAAAGCAGTATCACAATCTGTAACGTTGTGTTCACCATTGTACCAACCAGGTACTGTGTCTAGTTGTTCTCCGTAAGTTACTTCTGGATTATGTGCAAGTAAATATACGCAAGGCTGACTTAATATTTCATCACTTGGTACATCGCCTGTTTGTTCATCATAGTAGTGCAATTCAAATCCTTGCTCTTGTATATAATGTCCAACAAGCATACTACTTGAACCTGTTTCATATGCTACTAGTGGCTTGTATGCTTTACCAACTATTACGATTGGTAATTCAGATACCATTGTTTGTGTAGTAGGATGGTATGCACCACCTAACTGCATTAAACGTTTAGCCATGTTCTCTGCTTGTACTTCTCTGCTACGCATAACAGAATCAAACAAGTCATAACCTAAGTCAAGTTCTTGTGCCATATAACGTAGAGCAATATTATCTCTAGGGTGACATGCACCACCATCGCCCATACCTGGCTTCATATAACCTGGACCCATAATACGCCTGTCACTTGAAGCAAGAGCATCACATACAACTTCTGCGTTTATGTTGCCTTGCTTTTCTGCTACGTCTTGTATCATGTTTACCAAACTTACTTTTGCTGATATAAATGTATTGTAGAATACTTTAATACATTCGCATTCGTCCCAAGTACCTATAATGTACCTTGGTTCGTTCTGCATTATTGTTTTGTAGAAGTCAACAAGTTCTTTTGCGTCACCTGTTTCACTTCCGTCTTGAGTTCCTATCATTACCATTTCTGGATTAACCATATCCCACTTTACAGTACCCATAGCAATTAAGTATGGATTATATACAAAGCGAGTATTAGTTATTAATGGAATAAACTCACGTCTAACAGTACCAGGCAGTACTGTACTAATAAGGACTATTAATTGTTCTTGGGTCGCTACAGCATTTACTTTGCTAAGGATATCTTTAACTATCGAATAATCAAAGTCCTTGTTAGGTAAATGGCTGGTAGGTGCCTTCCCATCATATTGTGGATCATGTGGAGTAGGTACTGCAATAAAAACAATGTCTTGTCCTTTTACAGCATCTTCCATATTGTCAACCATTGTAAAGTTTTCAGGCTCTACAGGATTAACATCATATCCAACAACATCATGGACCTCGGCGACCATCTCGGCGCAGGCTTGTCCTAACTTACCCACTCCGATGAATCCGATTGAGGCCATTTTCATCTCCTGATGTGTTATTTCTCTGTGTAGAATTAACTACTATGTTTATTTATCTAAAAAAATCTCGTCTAAATGCGGATTTAAGCCTATTTGCCATTTGCCTTCTTTGTATAGTTTGCCTATATCGTACCACGTGTGTATAGTATTTTCACGAACATACTTGTTAAATACTTCTTTATTATGTCTTAATTTCTCTATTACAATAGGTTGATGATATAAATTATGGCATTGTTTTGGAGTTAAATTGTTTATCCTGGATATTTCTTTTAAAATTTTATCCATTCTATATTTAGGTCTTGTTTCGTCATCGTATGATTCATTAAATATTTCTGGAAAACTTTCAAAGCCTGCTTTACGCCATGACTTTAAACTATCACATGTACTAGCCAATAGCATTGGCATATAGTAGTAAGCACTTTTTAAACTTTTTTCTGTTAAGAAAGGTTCTATATTTTGTCCATGTATAGCAGGGTCACTATAAAAACCTTGACTATTAAAAAAGAATGTTTCTGTACAAATATAAAAATAACAATCATTCATTATTCCTCTTGGAGGAGTATCTTGCCACTTTTGTATATTACCTCGTAAAGGCATTTCTTCATCTTCATATCCTTTTACACGAATGCCTTCTGCTATAAAACTATACAAAAACTTTTCTTTATCACAATGTTCTTGTATATGATTTACAATTACTTCTCTATGCCATTTAGGATAATGGTTTAAACACATAAAAGTCTTATTACGTTGCTCTGGATTTAGTTTGAATACACTATCAGGATACTTTTCCATATCTTGTCTTACCATTCTATTGAAATAACACAAAGCAAACTTAACATTTGCTTCAGGTAAAACAGTTCCAAGTTTAACAGAAAAATTTACATTTGCTATATCAATATGTATATGGTTTTCATTTATTGGCTTTATTGCATCTAGAAACCACGGTATCCACTTTCTTGTCTTATAACCATAACAATCCCATGTATTACTAAAACGCCATCTAAGTTTACTAAAGTCTGAACCTATAGCAGTTTTAATTCTTAATATCCAATCTTTTAAATCGTGTCCTAAATAATCTGCTTCAGGATGTGTTGCAATACCAAGATTGATTGTTATTAGTTCTTCGTCTATATTAGTTTTAATGTAGTCTATTACTTCTGTAAAAGAAGTTACTTCTTGTATTGAATTAAAATCTTCTGGTAATAATGGAGGATGAATATCTAGGAAAGCATCGTGTGTTTGTGTTTTAATTAATGCTGGAACTCCGCTGTCTGGCATAACCATAATACTATGTGCGTCTGCTGTTACACCTTCCCATAGTTCAGCATAATCACTTGTCTTAGGATCCCAATTTGGATTAGTAGGGTTAGGCAAGTTTATTGTTAATAGAACAGGCTTTAACACTACTGTTCCCCATAACTTTTATTTTGTCTTACATCCATATCTGGAAAATGTAATTTCATATATGCTTGAACTTGGTCTGTGGTAGTAAGTTCTTCTTGGACTTGCTCTTTGTCAGTAAGTTTCTCTCCTAAAATCAATCTCCAAACAGTTGCAATATTGGCAAATCCATTAATATTAATTACTCTTAAAGTTGTTAATAAAACTAGACGTATTTCATCTGTTAGTGATTGATTTATACGAAGCATTGAATTTATAAAAGTATCATCTGCTCTATATCCTGTTGTATTGTTAGGACCATACAATAACATATAATACATCATAGTTATTGAATTAGCAACTACTCTTTCATGAGCCGTGCCATTTTCTGCAAAACAATTTAAAATTGCTATGCACCATCTAGGTGTTATGTTAATACTTATATCATCCCAGTCCCTAGCAATTAATTGTCTTAGTACATCAATAGTCCATTTGTGCATTTTAGTTTGATTATTTTTAAATTGCTGTGCTTGATCCAGGTCAAGTCCACTGCTTATTCTAGACATAATAATACATGCTTTAGTACGCACAATCGGTTTAGGATGATTAAATGCTACGTGATGTAATACATCTGTTCTATCCTTATATTGTTTTTCATATAAATGTTTTGGCAATAATAATTGATTACCTTTATCAAAAAATGCTTGTTTGAATTGTTGTCCAATATCAGGTGAGTCTGTAAATTCAACCCAGTTGTCTAAACTAGGATCTACCGCCATCTGCTGTTGTCTTTAGGATCAGTTCTACTCCACCAATCCCAAAGTTCCTGGTCTGCACTATAAATTTCTTCTATAGTCATACTGTTACCTGGCATACCATCTTCTCTTATTCTTGCTATCTCTCTTTGCCATTGTCTACCATTAAAGAACTGATCCTCATGTGTATCAGGAAACTGTTCTTCAAACGTAGGTGTGTTTAATATTTGTATTAACTGATTAATAACAGTTTGTTGTTTATGTGTTATAATAGGTGTAAGGTCTTCTATTAACTTGTTTACAATTCTATCTAATATATGTCTGGGCCAACTCATAAAACTAAAAACAATGTCAGGGTGGAATGCAAACATGTTCTTTGTTTCTATTTTAACATCATTCTCTAATGCATAGTCTACTAAATCACGTAAGCCAAACAATCCAGGTCCTGTTAATGTTAAGTCCATTAACATTTTTTCATGTCCGCCTGGCAGTCTAACACCTTCTTTAAAGTTTTGGTCCCACTCTTCCCATACAAGTCCTGTACGGATAAACTCTCCAATCTCTCCTATGCCGTCTATACTAGCACACATAGTCCAGTCTTTAGCACGTGGTAACCAGTCATACAAGTAATGCTGTCCGTATCTAACTCTACTTAGGTTACTGTTATATCTTAAATGTACATGCTTTAAGTTATCGTCATCTGATAGTCTATTCATTGCTCGCCAATGTATGTCATACATTAATGGCTCACCACCTACCCAATATATTTCTTCTACTATACCTCTACAAATGCTATCCCAAAATTCTTCTTCTACAACATCCTTTTGAAACTTTTGTATAACTTCTTTGTTTGCTGGAATCATAAAAGGTTGATTCTCTGGAGTCCAATGGTCGTGTTGTCTTTTCTCGGCTTCCCATGTGCTACTTAATTGTTCTCCACACATACGACATTTGTAATTACATAAGTTACTTACTCTGTAATCAAAACTAATTGGCTCCATTGTTGTGTAGCCTGTTTCATCTGTCTTCTCAAAACATTCATCAATTTTATCTGTAAATAAAAATCCTGTAAACCATTGTCTATAATTACTTTGACTTAATAAGTTATCGTTGCATACTGCACATTGTGGAATCTCTTCTCCAGCAAGTAACTTAAGACGTATGTCTTTCATATAGTCGCTGTTCCAATGTTCTTTTAAACTAACTGGTTGGTAGTCTGATATAGTACCACTGTCTTTGAATTTACCTGTGCTTTCATCGTTACTAGCATCAATGTATTGCTTTTGGAACATGTGTTCTTCTCTACTAGCACAACACATACGCCTTTCTGATTGAGGACTAATGTAAGTATGTGTCCATGGTGCTGTACAAAATACTTTGTTAGGCGAGTCTTCGGTTACATTACCGTGAGCCCATGTTGGTTTAATTCTCTTCGACATCTACTGCTCCGCCTAAACCATCAACGGTTGTATCCCAACCAATACTACTTCCTGCTTTACGTTTTATATTTGGATTATAGTCTACTTCTTCTTTATATTTTTCATCATCATAGTCATCATCGCTTTCGCCTGTTTGACGTCCACGTACTTTCATTTCTACAACTTTAACTTCACCATCTTCTGTAACAATACGTTTAGCATATAATGTATTTGTTATGCCTGTGCTGTCAGGACTTTGTATATCATTTATTTCGTCATCTGTAATATCTTTTACTTTAATACTGTCATACCATTCTTTTAATCTAGGGAATGTTTCTCTAAAATTAAATCCTCTTCTTGTATCATACTGTTCGTAAAATACTTTAAAGTCATGGTGTAATAAATCTTGTTCTGCTGTATTTCTGTGTGGAGTTTTAACAACATCTAAGTATTCTATTAGTCTACTTATTTGGTCTTGCTCCCATGCTTGTAATAACTCAACGCCATTGCTATCACGTTCACCTCTATCTCTAACTGCTTGTAACCAATCACTAATCTCATCGTGATACATTTTTCTTAAATGGTCTGGTAATGTTAGTGGACTTTGGAAACTTGGGAAACGTAATATGTTTACACTAATACCTGGAACATGATGTCCATATTTACGTTTCATGTCTAAGCACCAATCCCAAAACTCTGTAATACTATCTAAGCACAATGCATTAATAGTCATCATCATATGTACGCCTTCGTATCTTGCTTCTGTGGCAAAACGTTCAAACTGGCTAGTCCATATTTCCCAATCTAATCCATCTCTAATATATTCTGCTTGTGGACCTTTTGCTTCACAACTTGTATATACATGGAAGTGATTTATGTGTTGTGTAGCATCTATAAACTTATTAAGCAATCCTTCTTTAGCCATTAAGTTACTATTAATAGCAAGTCGCATGTTCTTAGCATTAGGTTCATCTGTTTCTTTAAACCAATCAAACAGTTTGTATATACTTGGAGTCATTAAAGGTTCCCCACCTGTAACTCTAATCTCTTCTAAGTCTTTACTTAACTCGGGCCACCACTTCCAAAATGCTGTTACATAAGGATTCTCTTCTCCTTGGTCAAACGGTTCGGCATATGGTGCATCATCTATAAAGTGGCCTCTTGCGTCTGACTTAATACCTTGGTAACCTCCGTTAGTACGAATATCTTTTACCCATGTACTACTAAATGCTGGATTACAGTAACTACATGCTAATTGACATGTTCTATCAAATGCTATCTCACATGTTTTTAAATTAACATCTTCATTTGGATCTGCTGTTGCAATCCAATCTAAATCTCTATCTTCATATATAACAGTTTTATATACTCTATCGGACACAGGTACATTACCGTCTGCGTCTTTACCCATGTCTTCAATCTTCCAACAGTATTCACATTCTTTAGGTCTTGTACCTTCTTGCATCATTTGACGCATTTTCTTTTTGTGTCTACTGTTGTGAATAGCACTAGGGTTAGTTTTTATTTCTTCTAAATCAATTTGGTGTGCTGGAGGGTGATGGCAACTTGTAGTTCCACCATGCCCTAACCATATTGTAGCATTGAGCCATTTTGCACCACAGAAGGATTCTGAGACAGGATCAATCATCCTCTCTTTAAATTCCCTATGTGTTTCGCCGACTCTTCTAACCATTATAATTCCCAACGTCAAAACTTAACGTTCTCATTTGAGTGTTATCTTCTAATTCAATAACCCACTCAATCATTTCTGCAACACTATCTGCAGTCATCATTATATCTTCTATATTACTTATTCCTTTAAGCCATGCAGTACTATCGGTATCTACAAAGCCAGGTTTAAGCATTGTAACTCTACACATGCCTGGTTTAAATTGATTACTTAATTGTAAACTTGCCCAATCTAAACGTGCCTTCTCACTTACATATGGAGTCCAATCTTTGTTGTAACCCATTTGTGCAAAGTTTGTAATACTATCACTACTAATTGCACCCATGTTAATAATAAGTTTTGGCTTATGTTCCCATTGTTCATACATTGAGTACATAAGCCTAACTTGATTGTCCGGTACGTAGGCATTGTTTACTAAGACATCGGCATCCCACTCTACAAGTTCATTTACAACTTTTTTAATTGTACTACTACGCATTAAGTTGTAACCTGTGCTTTGACTAAAACCTTTACATTCGTAATTGTCTTGGTCAAGCCTTTCCCATAATGCTTTTCCTATACCTCTAGTATGTCCTGTAATACCTATCTTCTTCATTCTATAATTTCCTCTAGTATGCCTAATATTTCTGCAAGTAAAAAAGAAACAGCCAAAAGTGTTATACTCTGTAATACCACTGCTCCTATACAACCTGCTATTCTAACTCCGCTTTTTACTAAACTAATATAGTAATGCATCTTTCCCGGATCTTTTGCTATCATAATACTCCTCTTATACTCCTTAATACATCACGTTGATATTGTCTATCAACACATTCACATTCCATTTGTGTTGGAGAATTTCCATCACAAACAGCAAAATAATTACTTGGACATCTAAACAACTTGGGGTCTTGATACATACTTGTATAATTACCTCCTCCGCTTGTTGAACATCCTGTTACTGCTAATAATAATGTACTTAATAGTTTCTTCATGTGCTTTCACTCCTTATTTTTGTTGCACTAATTTCTTCTATTTGTTTATCGAACTTTTCTTGTTCAATTTTGTATCCGACATCTCTGCCATATGTTATATTAAGTATGTTAGGAACAACTACTAAATTAACTCTTCCTGCATACCTTACAAGTTTATCTTGTAAATTATCTATAACTTGCTCTGCTGTATATGGATTATTTTCATCGGTAGGCATATCTCTAACCATTAAAAATACTTGTCCATGTTTTGCAATCGCTCTATCTAATAATGCTTGATGACCATCGTGCCATGGTTGGTACCTACCTAACATTTGTGTAGTAGGTGCTCGGTTATTCCATATTAATAGATTACCTATTAACCATGCAACTAATTTTGCATCTTTATCTCCACGTTGTTCTGTAACAATATAGTCTGCATATATTGGTCTTTCAAACACTTTATTAGTATCCTCATACTTACTTTCTTTTATAGTATCTATAAAAATTTCTAAGTTAGCATCAAACTCTAACCTTGCAGATTCAAAAGGTGCTACAAAGTCTGCAATAGCAACTTTACCCTTTTGTTCTGCTTCTTCACAAAGCAAACGCATTCTGGTATTTTGTCTAAGACGTCCTTCATCACTGAAGTCCCAATCGTCTGCTTCTTCTCGCACTTTGTCAGCATTAAACCATTGCACATTATCTCCGAGATACTCTACAAGTTTCTCTGCTAAAAAAGTTTTACCTGCCCCTGGCAGTCCATAAATCAATACTCTCATCCTTCTCCGACGAACAATCCTTTAAGGGATTTGCCTTTTGCCATGTCACCATTGAAGGTCATTTGACCACCCATCACTAACTTAATAGGATCGGCTCCGTTGGTAAACATGTCAATCATTGTGTCTTTGTTGACAAAGCCTACTGTGATATCTGCTTCTGGTAAATGCTGATTATTCACAAAACACTTTTCATCAAACACACTGACAGAAAATTTTCCGTCATCTTCACTCAGTACAGTTACGTTGATATCAATATTAACGCCTGTGCTTTTCTCTCTATTAAAACTATCTTCTAAATCTGTTTTAACTTTTACAAAGTCTAACATAATGTTATTCCTTATCTTGTGGGTATCCCTGATACCATTTTTGTATAGTGTCTAATTTGACATCTCGCCATGCTTGTACATCTAATCCATACATAACCATTGTTTCTGTACTTTCGTATTTTTTAATTTCCAAAGTCTGTTTATGTATTTCTTTATTAAGAGTGCATGGCATTACTCTCAATTCTCCTGTATCTATCTTCGTAAACTCTACTGTTACAACTCCTTCCTTTAAAGCATCAAATAAATCTTTACTCATATATTGCTTCAGCCTCCTCACACATAAACCAGAATTGGCTCATCTCTGGAAACGTTGCTAGGAAGTCTGTGTTTCTTCTTTTATCATGTTCACTAAAAAACTTACTAAAGTCTGCTCTATCTCTTAACAACTTGTCTCGACTTATTTTCTTTTTCATGTGTTCAAGATTACGTTTTACTTTTTCTATTTCGAAGTCTTTAAATCCTTCGTAGTCAACGAATTCTTCGTTGGCTTTATTTTGTTCCATAAAGTCTATTGCTTCTAGCAAATAGTCTTGATAATCATCTGGTAGTATTTGTATGCTTTGCCATGCTGGATTACGCAACAACGGTATGTCAAACCATATACGTTGTTCAGGTGTTTCCCAACCTAAAGCATACTGAGTACTTTTGTTCCATCTCTTTCTTAATTCTAATATGCCTTCTAAAAATTCTCTTAGGCTTGGCAAACTTAAACAATTAAATGTATTAATAAAGTTAATACTAGTGTGATGTGTTTCATCTAAAAATCTGTTTACATTATCCCATACTTTGTTAAAGTCCATACCATGTCTAATATATTCTGCTTGTTCACCCCAACCATCTAAACTTACAAACACACTAAAGTTATGATATGCTTTGTCTTGATATTTGTATTCGTATGTATAACTATTATCGCCTTGTTCTTCACATTGTCCTATTTGTAAAAATGTTTGTTTAATTTCATCTCGTTCTATGCTAGGTAGTTCACTACTATGATAACGTTTTGAATCAGCACCAATTATATAGTGGTCCCATGTTTGCCAATCAGTTCCGTCATATGGATCTGGTACATATACTTCTGCACTATGTTCTACATTGTCTAGTTGTTTTATTAATATCATAAATCTTTCAAACAATGCTGGTACTATAGGACACATGTTTGTTGTTATACTTAATTCTAAATCTTTGTTTGGATTCTCTAATACATACTCCATAACTCTGAATGTATTTTTATCCATTAGTGGTTCACCACCTGTCATACGAAACACTCTTAATTGTTTATACATCTCGGGCCACCATTTCCAAAAAGCATTAACGTATGGATTATCATCTTGTGCAACTTTAAGTGGCATAAGATTTTTATTTCTTAAACTGTCTATATTATTATGTGGAGCAACTGTAGGATATTCTCCATGCTCGTCAATCTCTTCTTGCCATGCTGTACTTAAATGTGGACTGCAATAACTACACTTAAAGTTACATGCTTGATTAAAGTTTACTTCTACATAACGAGGATTTATATTTCCACTAGCACCGGCATCCATTATATCTTCTTTACTTTCTTGTGCCCAATATTCTCCACTACGATATATTCTATCGCTTCTGTCACCTTGGTCTTCTATGTTCCAACAATAACTACAACCGTCTGGTCTCTCACCTTTAAGCATTAGTCTACGTTGTTCTTTCTTTTCTTCTGTGTTATGTAATGCTGTAATATTTTTTTCTAATTCTTCTAATGGAACTTTATGAGTAGGTGGATGATAGCAACTATGTGTCATGCCATTCGTAAGGTGCATGGAGACTTGGCTCCATTTAGCATAACACATGCTTGGACTTATCTTGTCCAGTTGCTGTTGCGCCTTATCGGCGTCTTGGTCATATATACTCATTGAAATTTTATTGCTAAATTAAGTGTAAAGATATTTCTTGTTTCAATATTATCTGTGTATGTGTTACCAACACCAATAGAAACTTTGTCTGTAAGTTTATACATTAAGTCTGTACTATTTCTCAAATAAATATCATTACCTGTTTCATATAAAAGTTTATTGGTCAATCTTAAATTATCATTAAATTTATATGTTGCCCATAAACTATTCCTTATTATCATTTCGTTTGCATCGCTTTTTAAATATGCTAAAGATATTTCGTTGCTAACTTTCCAATTATCTGTTCTTAAAATTTTATATCCGTAACCTGCACCAAGTACAGTTCTCATATCGTATGCAGTTCTAAACTTGTCGTAGTCTAATTGTGCTACGCCTATAACATAACTTTTATCTGTTAGTTCATAATTTTCTTTAAACTGAAAATAAAAGTCGTTAGTTTTTTCTACTCCGTCTGACTTCTTAAATATATAAGCGACTTCGTAATTACTTTGCCACTTACCTTTTTCTACATTGTGTTTAAATTTACCATTGAATGTAGCATCGCTATCAACTAATGTTAAACCTAAGTTTGCAGTTGTACTTGCAAATACAGGATTACATACTGATACAAAAAGCATACATGCTAGTAGTAAATTTTTTATCATTGTATTAATCCTTTTTCTAATAACTCTTGAATTTGTTTTTCTCTAATCATAACTCCCCAACGTCTAGGATTTACATAAGTCTGTTTAAAAAATTTACACATTTCTTCATTAGGGTCAAACAACATCATTTCATTAATGTTATCGTTTAGTTCTACACCTAAGTCTTTAATTGCAATTTCTAACATCTCTTTGTTCCATGAAACTTTTGAATACTTACAAATTTCATCTCCTGGGAAACGTGGTATTACGTCATTGTTAAAGAACTCTTTAAACCATTCAAAGTCTGATATTTGATTAGTGTCCCAATCACTTAAAACTGTCATCTTGCAACCTAGTCTTGATCCGTAGATAGCCCATAAGCCATTCTCTACATCACTTCCTATGTTACACCATGTTTGCAGTCTATTGTAATTCTGCCACCATATCTTTTGTTTAAATTCATCAGGTCTTACTCTTTTGCCTTCATCTAAACTCATTTTAACACCTTCACGAAAGCCGGCCCTAAAGGCTTGGAACGGACTGGCTGTTTGATGAACTTCACTGAATGTATCATTCAGTTGTATGTAGTTAAGTTTCCAACAAAACTCCATACCTTCGCCATCAGTGGCGGCTTCGTGAGTGTTTATAGTCTTGGTGTACTCTGTGGGCCAACATTTAAGTCCGCCATTACCATAGACTAAACCGTTTAAAAGATTTTTAGCATTCCAACTAAAAATACTTTCTGATATATTGTTCCCATCATGATCCTGATCCGGAACGTCTAATACTTGTTCAAAGAAATCGTCCATAACGATATTATCGCCATCGACGGTTATAAATCTATCTGTTTCTGATTGTTCTGCGGCAGTTTTGTGTGCTTTATCAAAACCTTTAACGCCGTGTACCCTTTTTGCCCAAGGGACTTTATTTAATAAGTCTGCCCAATGCTCCTCGCAGTTGGGCTCATCATATGATATGTAAAATATGTCGAGTTCTGTGACATCAATCTTTGCCATGTTGTGCTGTCCTGTTGTAAAAATTTAACTACGCACATATTTATCTAACAATTTATGAGTATATATACTAAACTCGTTTACTGAACTCTTTCTTTCTATAGTACATGAACCAGTTTTTAAGTCTGCAACTTTGGCTGTTACTTTCTCTAATAGTACATGTGGATCTTGTGGAGCAGTTATATAAAAGAATATATTAGTCTTTAGTTTGCTTGGTTCTGCTACTTCTACAGTCCATTTATCACTTGCTGTAATGCTTACATCATAATCTAAATCAAAACTTTCTGGTATTTCATATAAGAAATCTCTATCACTTTTTAGTGTAGGCTTCTCAATTGGTTTAGGTAGAACTCTAGCAACATCAAATTCATCTACTTCAATTATATACTGTCCAATACTTTTACCTTGTTCATCTACAAATGCACACTCACTGTTGTTTATTTCCACACTCTTAGACCCTTTGTACTTACGCATATCGGGTTTTGATAAACCTTTGTATTGTATTAATCCTTCGTCGTCAAAAACAAACCACGATGTCTTTCTTATTTCTGATTGTAGTTCTTTAAAACCACCTGCTTTTTCTTTTTGTAATGCAAACCTTTCGCCTGCTGTTAGTTCACGTTCCATGCTAACTCCATTTTGTGTATCTTGTCTTTATCCATCCAATGCTTTTCAACATAATGAAATGGATGTGTTATTTGAAAGTTTCCTATTTTAAAATCATTATAGTTTTTATAATATGTAGGAATACTTTTTGTCCAATCTTCTTCTAAACTACTTGAAGGTACATTTTGTACATGTGTTTTCATATGTATAAATGTCGGCATCTCTGTAATATGATCCATTGTAGTTTTATCTTCTATACCTAATATTTGTATTGCTAAACTAAATGCCACATCGGCACTTAACCAATCGTACTTGCCATTTGGCATATACTTATAATAGAACCTTTCCCAATTATTAAAAATAATTCTACACAATGCAAAAAACTCACTGCTTAATTTACATTGTTTAAAATAAAAGAATGCTGTATATACATTAGGCATATTGTTTAATTTCATTTGCCTTCTATAATAATTGTCTACAACATTTTCTCCTCTATATGTTTTAACATTTGTACATGCCCAAATGTCTCGGTCTGCCATGGCTTCCCACCA
>Ga0115011_10001201_pt1 | contig 18837 bp, 10 predicted proteins | sample TroAtlMetagenome_2_FD_88705 | JGI IMG/M metagenome (GOLD analysis project Ga0115011, IMG submission 88705) | Marine eukaryotic phytoplankton communities from Atlantic Ocean - Tropical Atlantic ANT8 Metagenome | ecosystem: Environmental > Aquatic > Marine > Oceanic | place: Tropical Atlantic...
AATTATAATTAGAAAAACACGAAACGCCACCACCACCCGACAGAGCGCCACATCTCGCCCAAACTTCAGACAGTGAAGGATATCGATGCAAAGGACGCGACGCGCGGTGGAGACGCGCGAGACGCGCGTGTGGACGTCCGTCGTTCAAACACACACGTGTGTGCATGTGCCCCCTTTCAAAAGGCGGGAAGACGGCTTGTTTGGGGTTTCAGATCTCTCTTTGAGTTTTCGTTCTCTTTTGTGTTTTGAGACACACGTGTTGCCACAACCAACGCGACCGACGACTGACCCGATTTTTTTCTAACAACACCAATTTTACAGGACGACGATCTCCCAATCCTCGTGGCGATAGTCATGGGCCTTCAACACGCGTTCGCGATGGTCGGTGGACTTATCGTACCACCGTACGTTGTCATGAGATTCTCCGTCGCCGAATCCGGGCCGGGGAGTACCTTGGAGTTGCAGCAATACGCCATCGCGTGTTCGCTCATTTTATCTGGTCTTTTTACGATTTTAAACTGCATTCAGTTTAAAATTCCGGGCACGAAATACGTGTTCGGAACAGGAATGCTTTCCGTTTTGGGCACTTCTTTTGGGTTTTTACCCATCTATGAGAATGCGATCCAAGCGATGAAAGCTGACGGGTACAGCGGAAAAGAAGCGTACGGGAAAATGTTGGGGACGACAATGGTGTGCGCTTTTCTCGAAATTATTTTGTCCTTCTTTCCGAAGGACAAGTTGCGAAGGTTGTTCCCAAACATTGTCACTGGTGTAGCAGTTATGCTCATCGGCGCCGGCTTGACCGCGACGGGAATGAAATATTGGGGCGGCGGTACCGTGTGCGCCGAAATGGCGTGGAAGAACAACGGACAAGTTTACGACTTGGTTGGATTTCCATTCGTGACAAACGGTACTCAAGTTGGCGTTGCGCCGTTCCCGGGTGGAACTGCGGGCGGTAAATCTACGTGCGACGGTAACGGTGATGTTATTAAAGCTTTCGGTTCTCCGGAATACATTGCGATGGGTTTTTCGGTCGTGGTCATGCTCATCCTCGTTGAAATGTTCGGCTCGCCGTTCATGAAAAACGCCAACGTTATCATTGCGTTGCTCTTTGGTTATTTCGTGTCCGGTGTTGCCAGAGCGGAAGGGCAAAAATTCGTTACAGAAGATAACATTGATGAGGCGGAACCGATTACGTTTGCGTGGGTGGAAAACTTTCCGCTTGGCTTTTACGGGCCGGCGGTATTGCCATTACTGATTGCCTTCTTAGTCACCACGGTTGAAACTATCGGTGATCTCACCGCTACGTACGATGCGTCCGAGGAAGATACTGAGTCGGAAGAGTTTGACAAATCTGTTCAAGGTGGTTTACTCTCTGACGGCGTGTGCTCCTTCGGGGCGGCTTTGGCCACTGGTATGCCAAATACCACATTTTCCCAAAACAACGGCGTTATCGCTTTGACCAAGTGTGCTTCCAGAAGAGCGGGTGTTTGCTGCGGTCTCTGGTTGATCGCTTTAGGCGTCTTATCCAAGATTTCTGGCGTCATTTCATCCATGCCTGACTGCGTGGTTGGCGGCATGACGACGTTTCTCTTCTGCAACGTCTTTGTTTCTGGCTTGGCCGTCGTCTCCAAAGCTGACTTGAACTCTCGCAGAAACCGCATCATCTTGGCAATCTCCATGGGTGTTGGTTTGGGCGTCGCCGCGATCCCGTGGATCTTTGGCGATCAAAGACAGAGCGCTGGCACAGCGCCGTTTTGGCCGTGCACTGGTCCATTCCGTGAAGGCGGCGACTGCAACAAAGGCGAACGAGGTATCAGAGACGGCATTCTCATCTTATTGACCACACCGTACTCCATCGGTACTATCTTGGCCATGTTGTTGAATGCCATCTTGCCGACTGACATGGAAGTTGTCGGCTACAGCAGCAACGATGGTGGTAAAGCGTAATCGAACGCTTGGTTCATTCATCGTCAATACGAAAACCGTCTCCCCTGTCGCGCGCGCTTACGGCGAACGCACGGATATGTACATACTTACGACTACAACACGTGTTTAAAAAGGAAAGCAAAAAAAATAAAAGAAGGGAGGCGTCGTTCGTTTCATGTGCACGCATCGAAGCGAACGATACGACAAAGAATATGGAGTTACGTTTTTACGTCTCTTTCTCGTGCATATGCGCGTTCTTATACAATTTATTTAACATCATCCACGAGAAGTTCGTACTCCATACAATTAAAAGAGAGAAAAATTTGCGCAAAATTCTTCAAAGAGAAAGAGAATTTTTTGCACGCGCACGATGACATCATCTCTCGTCTTTTGTGCGCCTCTCTCCGCGCAGGTCTCTGCGTCTTCTTCTCGCCAATCGTCCTCTCGCCGAGCGTCGTGTTCGTCACCGTCGTCGACGAATAGACGAGCTTTTAGATCGAACACAAAAACCGCGTCGACGTTTACGAATGGAAGATACGGAAAAACTCGTTATCCAAAGTTCACGCTCCGAGCGGCCGACGAGACGCCCCCGACGGCGGAAAAAGAAGACGAAAAAGAAGACATCCCGCCGTGGGAACGCAGAGAACTCGAAAAGAAAGCTCAGCAAGAATCCGGCGAACTTCCGTGGCCAGTCTTCCTGTTGGGAAGCGCGATCACTCTGGTGGCAGCGACGGGGAGTTGCTTCGAGTGGACGTTTGAGAAACCGATTTTCGGCGTCGTAGAAAGCACGAGCGGCTTATATAAACCGATTTTAGGGTGGTTCATTGTCACTGGATTCCCGCTGAGCGCGTATTTGTGGACGAAAGGGATCGAAGGCGCGAATAAAGCGAGCGAGCTGACGGATAGATTGGATGGGTACGACTAAGGTGAATAAATCTTCTTGTTGTGCGTCTCGTGAACAAGCGCTGCTTTAGTTAATATCTTTGTGTTGCTGTTAATAATGCATTTATCTACATGTGCATATACCTGTTAATTCTATTCTATGCAAATTAATTCCAAAACTCGTTCCAACCGCCGTTGAAGTCGTCAAAAGCGCCGCAGCCGTGCGCGACGCGTTGCAATTGTTCCGTGTTCCCGACCGGGCGTATTTGGTCGTCCGCGGTGTATTCGATAAACTTTAAGTCTTTTGACAGAGTAATTTCAGGAACACCCGAACAACACGCGCATTGACCTACAAATTTCGGTTTTCCGGCGCACACGAAGGCTTTATATCCCATTTCGTTTTGTCGGAAATACGTGTGCGTGAAGAGGATACCGTTCTCGTTCTTCCGATTGTTTTCACACGCGTCGTCGGATTGTGTTGTTACAGACGAGTCGTCCAATCGCCACCAGCCGAGCGCACGCATGGCGTCGACGCGTTTCTTAGCTTTGCTATAAACCGCGTGGACGGCGACTAATCCACCGCCTCTTGCGGCTTTCCCTGGCGCTCTCATACTCGCCCCAGCGCGCGGATTTACTGGGCACGTGTTCTTCCCAATAGGATACTCCGCTTTGTCTAGGTTAGCTTTTGTCATCAAATCGCGAATCGAACGGACAGCTTTCGTACCTTCGGCAACGCCTCTTAAACATCCGCGGCCGAAAAACCAATCAGGAGCGCCCAAAACGAGTTCCGGAACGATGGCGTCTCCAACATTTTTCAGTTGTTTGGAGATTTCAACGAAGGAAATTGCTGTTAACTTTCTTTCTTTTTGAATGATTTCGCACTCATTCGTATCATCGTGAGGACAAGTGTTGTGTTGATACATCGATGTCATTTCTTCTCCAGCAATCGCGACTTTAAAGTTTCCAACGAAGAATTGGTTCATGACTTCGCGAAAGATTGGTTGATCGAGCAATCGTTCCGCGTTCCCGTCGCCGTTTTGATCTTGTAAAATGCTTTGAAACTTTTCGTTCAACTTCACGAAGAATTCGTACAACGCGGTTTCTTTGTGCGGCACTACTGTCGATTTACGAAAATAAATCAAACCAATATTCAAAAGAGCGTTCGGTACCGCGTCGTCGCACAAGACCATGTTGTTTCCAAGAGCCGCGGAGTACCGTTTCCGTTCTTCCGTCGACGTCGCTTCCATTCTATCCATTTTCCTAGTGCACGTGGGCCTCGTATTCGCGGCAAACAAATCCGTCTGGGAAATCACTCGAAATGGACTCATCAGCGCCCCGTTTATAATCTTATAGGGATCTTCTAAAAACACGACGTCTGAATCTACGCGCATGACGCCATAATTCGACTCCATTGCTTGCGAAACAAACAACCATTGTTGCATCCAGAGTAAAAACATGTCGCCCACTTCCAAGTTCCATTTTTTCAGCTGATGTATATTATCCGTGTACGCGGACGAGAACCCACACGATCCATACGCCCCGAAGGCTTCATTGTACCTTGTTTTCAATGTATCGCATAGCTTCTTTGAACTCGCCAAGACAATGTAATGTTCGATGCCCATCGCTTTCAGATTCAACGCCACGTTGGCGACGAAATCCGTACTAATCGTCGCAATCGCAGGATCTTTTGTCACTCTGCGGTGATCTCTCGTATCACCGACCGCAAAAACAATCAGCTCGTCGTCCTCCTTTCTCACTCGGGCTTTGAAAAACTGTTCGCGAGTGACCGGGTCGTTGACGTCTGCGTCTCGCGGATTGTCTGCGTCGGTATTGTCGTTACTACTATTACTACTACTGTTCTCTCTCGCGAGCAGCATCTTCTTCGCTCTTTCCAATTCCTCGTGGTGTTCTCTCGACGCTTTCCGATATTCGTCCCCGATTCGATCGAGCTCTGATAAACTCGCCTTGTTTTGGCCCTCTCGGAAATTGCGCATCATCTCGCTGTATTTTTCCTCCAATTCGAGAAGTTTCGCGAGCGTTTTCGTTTCCGCGCCGCGCCATTCTCGCGCCGTTGGCGTTTTATCCTCGGCATTGTCGGTGTTCGTCTTCGTGTTTGTGTTCCTCTCGGGGTTTTCCGAGTTGGATGTCCCGCCGTCGTGGTCTTCTTTCGGCGGCACGTATAAAGACCGATGGTGCAACGCATCCGCTTCCGTGTGGTCTTGCAACAAATATCGAGAACGACGCCGACGACGCGGGAAAGAAGAAGAAGAAGAAGAAGAAGAATGCGCGCTCGACATTAAGCACAGGAGGAGGACAACGAGGGAAGGGAGGGAAACGCGCATGGTTTTATCTCTCCCTCTCTCCCCGAAAGGGAGAAATTATGTGGTCAAAAAGGAAGAAGTCTGTGGAAATATCTTTGAGCTTATTCGCAAAGGAGTTTTTGCGCGCGGATGTCCAGACTGACGATGGAACGCAAAAGTGTGATATATTCTACGATTCAATCTACGAGACGTGTGCGTTACGTTTTATTGAATGCCTACTCTTCTATGTGCGTATTCTTTCCCTTTCGCGCGGGGCGCGCGACGATACGCGTTTATCGCGGTCAAGTATACCGACAAGATATTTTTATCGCTGACGACGCGTGGAGTACATCAAAAACAGCACGAACACGATACCTAACACGGCAAAGAATTGTTGCATTTGATCCACCCATCGAGCACCATTTTTGGGGTTCAAACCCATGCTTTCTCGCATTTGCTCCACGTTAAACGCGTACACGGCGTAACCGCCGAATAAGGTCAACAAACCAAACTTGGTGCCAATCGATAACGGTTGGTCGTTATTCGCGTTTCGTAATTTCTCCAATTTCCCTCTGTCGCTCGAATCGATCATATCTTGGGCTTTCTCGATGGCTAAATCGCACAACGTCACGGTTTCTTTATGGTTCGGGTCTTCTTTTCGCACTTTGTTTTTCAAAATCTTCAGAAAGTGTTTGAATCCGTTGCCGATTTGATACGTGTCATTCGACGATAACATGATGCGAGCAGATAAGCCTCTGCGGATTTTAACTACTCCTTCGAACACCTTCTCGTTATCGTAACACTCAGCTAAAGTTGCTATAGCCATGACTTGCGGGATCGCGCAAAATCGGAAAATACTAGGCGTTTTCACTCGGCTCATGTACTCTAACGAATCGCACGCGTGCGTCAACGCATTCGTAATCAACTCATTCAAACAATGCACCGCATTCGTTCGGTTTTTCTTATATTGCAAATCATCCAAACTCGTCGCGTATTTCTCCCACACCACTCTCGGCCAAAACATTCTTGGTCTCGGAATTTCCTGTATGTCCTCCAAATAATCTCTCACGATGTTCGTTTTTTGCAAAAATAACCCCATGGCGTTGCTTAAATCCTCCATCTCTGTCTTGAAACGTTTCTCTTCCAGCTTCGATCCTGCCCATAAATCGGACAAACCGATCCCGACTAAACCAGCGACGTAGTGGCAATATATGTCCCAATCTTCCAACGTATTCACCTCGCTCTCGATGAAGTCCGCCATACCTTTGCCCATGCGTCGCGTGATATCCGCGATGACGTCTTTATACGGTTTCTTCAATCGTAAGAAAACGCTGGTCACTTTCGGGTATTCCATCATTAGCGTCTTGTAGTGTTTTTCTCCACACGTCGTGTGTTTATATTCCGGATCGTATATGTCCTCGTGGAATTTCAACAGCTGCGGAACTTTTTCTGCGTTTTCAATCGCCATGTCGTCCTCGATCGTATCCAAAGCTCTCAACACCAGATAGAAGACGCACACCGCGTCTCTCAGCTCCTCGTCCAGCTGTTGAATGACGATCGCGAACGACCTCGAGACTTTGTTGAGCACGTCGTAACAGAACGCCAAATTTTCGTCTTTCGGCAGTTTCTTCGCCTCGTCGGCCATTTTTTTCACCCTCAACAATGGGAAGACGTCCGACGGATGTCGCAAGAGCACGGAAAGTAATCCCATTTTTTTTTCCAAATCTTCTTCTTCTTCTTCTTCTTCGCCAAAAAAACTGGTGGTCCCCGTGGTCGTGGTGGTCGTCTCGTCTCGAACAACGACACAGACTTTCTTTCGTCGACAAAAAAAATCACCACCACTACTATAAGCTTTCCGTCGTCGTCGTCGTCCGACGATGGTGTTGTTGTTGTTGTTGATGATGTTCTTTTTTGAGGAGAAGAGACAAAAAGAAAAAAGACACAAAGACCAAAACCAAAGATAAAAAAAAAAGAGACCACCACGACTGTTTAAGGCGTCACATTTCGAAGTAAAAAAAAGGGTTTACCCCCCTCCTCCCCTCCCAAAAAAAAAGAGAAAAAAAAAGGGAGGAGGAGGAAGAAGAAGACGAAGAAGAAAAAACGATGAGATCTTCCCAGTAAATTCGGACCAAAAAGAGAGGAAAAAAGAAGATAAAAAAAATCTTTTCTCGAGCCCCTCCTTTTCTCACCGCCCTTCTTTTTCTCTCCGATCTCTCTCCTTTTTTGGCCTATATTTTTCCATCACCCAAAAAAAAGAAGAAGAAGAAGACACACGACAAAAGACCACCACCAAAGCGTCATTGGTGAGACTCTCGTTTAAGAACAACAACAACAACAAAACGAGAAGAATGTCGTCGTCGGTGGCGGCGAGAGGCGGCGTCGCGTCGGTGAAGGTGCGGATCTCTCTGTCTCTCTCTCGCTTTTTTTTTTCTGACGAGAGAAACGAATTTTGTTTTATCATCGAGGGGGGCCTCCCCTTGAGAAAAAAAGAAACGGCCCCTCTTCGATGTGTCGTCGCGACGAGATGGTTTTCGAGAGACGATCTATCATATCCCTTTTGGAGGCGTCGTTCGAAGAACGGAACGGATCGCGTGGACGTTCTCGGCGGCGATCTTCTGCCGTGGCGATCTTCTTCTTCCGAAAGGACGACGACGACGATTGACGCATCATCATCATCATCATCGACGTCACACCCGGGGGCAGATCAGATAGAATTTGTGTATCTCTTCTCTCCATCATCATCGTCGTTCGCGGGGATGCGTCTCTCTTTGTCGTCGCGCCGTTCGCGAGGAAACGAAGAAGAACGTTCTCCTCAAGACAAAGACAAAAGAACGTCCACTGACCAACACCACCGATTTTTTCTCTTTCCAAACCACAACCGCGATCCAAACAAAAACACTACAGGCGTTGCGCGCAAAGACCACCAAAACGTGTGCTGCGAAACAGAGCCAAAGACTCGCGAGGCGAGTCGTGACTCGAGCGGTCATCTCCCCTCCGAATGGGCCTCTGAAGAAGAGTGGCGAGACGTCCGAAGAAGACAAGTTGATGGCAGACGCGGACAGCTCCAAAGGTATGTTCACGAACGTTGATCCGGCGGTTCGTAAGATTGTCCCGGAAGCAAACGGGAGAACGGTCGTGAAGATGGTGTACGTGGTGTTGGAATCGCAATATCAGTCCTCATTGTCCGCCGCGGTGAAAGAAATCAACGCGACGAATAAAAATGTCTGCGTTCAAGTCTCCGGTTACTTGTTGGAAGAATTGAGAAGCGAGGATAACTTGAACCAATTCAAGGAAGACGTGGAAAATGCGAACGTGTTCATCGGTTCGTTGATCTTTATCGAAGAACTGGCGGAAAAGATTGTCGATATCGTGGCTCCGTTGAGAGACTCTTTGGACGCATGCGTGATCTTTCCGTCCATGCCGGCGGTTATGCGATTGAACAAGTTGGGCACGTTTTCCATGGCACAATTGGGTCAATCCAAGTCCGCGATCGCTTCTTTCATGAGACAGAAGAAGGAATCCGGCGGTTTCGAAGAGGGCATGTTGAAGTTGGTGAGAACTTTGCCGAAGGTTTTGAAGTATTTGCCGAGCGACAAGGCGGCGGATGCGAGAAACTTTATGAACTCTTTGCAATACTGGTTGGGCGGTTCCTCGGAAAACTTGGAGAACTTTTTGCTGATGATCTCCAAGGCGTACGTTCCGGAGTTGGCCGAAGTCGACGTTGGGGAAGTTGCCGAACCGGTGACGTTTCCTGATATCGGTATCTGGCACCCGATGGCGCCGACCATGTTCGAAGACGTCAAAGAGTACTTGAACTGGTATGATACCAGAAAGGATATCAAGTTCAAGAAGGACGCTCCCGTGATTGGTGTCGTTCTCCAAAGATCGCACTTGGTCACCGGTGATGCCGGTCACTACGACGGTATGGTCATGGACTTGGAAGCGAGAGGCGCGAAGGTTGTCCCGGTCTTTGCTGGTGGCTTGGACTTCTCCGTCCCGGTCGATCGTTTCTTTTTCGATCCCATCACTAAAGGCGCATTGGTCGACACCGTGTTGTCTTTGACTGGTTTTGCTTTGGTCGGTGGTCCAGCCAGACAAGATCACCCGAAAGCGATCGAGTCGTTGAAGAAGTTGGACGTGCCGTACATGGTTACCGTGCCGTTGTCCTTCCAAACGACCGAGGAATGGAAAGACTCTTCGCTCGGTTTGCACCCGGTGCAAGTCGCGTTGCAAGTCGCGCTTCCGGAATTGGACGGTGGTTTGGAGCCGATCATCTTTTCCGGCAGAGACTCCAAGTCTGGTAAATCCCACTCGTTGGAAGATCGCTCGTCGCAAATCGCAGACAGAGCCATCAAGTGGGCCTCGTTGAGACGCAAGAAGAACTCGGAAAAGAATTTGGCCATCACGGTGTTTTCGTTTCCGCCGGATAAAGGAAACGTCGGTACCGCCGCGTACTTGAACGTCTTTGGTTCCATCTTCAGAGTCTTACAAGACTTGAGCAAGAGAGGTTACGACATCGGTGACTGCCCGGACAATGAAATGGACTTGATCAACTCCATCTTGAATGACAAGGAAGCGCAGTTCGCGTCGACAGACTTGAACATTGAATATAAGATGCCGGTGAACGAGTACAAGAAGTTGTGCGACTTCGAACCGGAGCTCCACGAAAACTGGGGCCCGCCGCCTGGGAATTTGAACACCGACGGCCAAAATATGCTCGTATACGGCAAGAAATTTGGTAACGTTTTTATTGGTGTCCAACCGACCTTTGGCTACGAAGGCGATCCCATGCGATTGTTGTTCTCCAAGTCTGCGTCGCCGCACCACGGTTTCGCCGCGTACTACACGTACCTCGAGAAAGTCTTCAAAGCAGATGCCGTCTTGCATTTTGGTACCCACGGTTCTTTGGAGTTCATGCCGGGGAAACAAGTCGGTATGTCTGGTATCTGCTATCCGGATTTATTGATTGGTTCCACGCCGAACATATATTACTACGCCGCGAACAACCCTTCGGAAGCGACCATCGCCAAGAGACGTTCGTATGCCAACACCATCTCCTACCTTACGCCGCCGGCTGAAAACGCTGGCTTGTACAAAGGCTTAAAAGAATTGAAGGAATTGATTTCCTCTTACCAATCCTTGAAAGACTCTGGCCGTGGTCCTTCCATCGTGAACACCATCATCACCACGGCGATCACGTGCAACTTGGACAAGGACATCAAGGAGTTGCCGTCTGCCGACGTCGACGCCGCGGACTTGGAACAAGATTTCAGAGACATGATCGTCGGTAAAGTGTATGGTAAGATCATGGAGATTGAATCGAGATTGTTGCCATGCGGTTTACACGTTGTTGGTTGCCCGCCTTCCGCGGAGGAAGCGGTTGCAACTTTGGTCAACATTGCCGGTATCGACCGTGAGGAAGATGGCATCATTGGCATGCCGCAATTGTTAGCGCAAGCCATCGGCGAAGACATCGAGAACATCTACCGCCGAAACGATGCCGGTGAGTTGGAATACGTCCAAATATTACAAGACATCACGTTTGCGTCCAGAGATTGCGTGAAATCGTTCGTCAAGAACGCGTCCGACCCATCCGGCAGAGTCGCGGCGAACGCGCTTGGCCAACTCGGCAAATTGTTTGGTGATGCCTCCATTGCGTTGCCGTGGGGCGATGCCTTGAAGGGCACCAAGTTCGAAAAGGTTGACAACGCGAAGATGCGAACATTGTTTGACTACCTCAGATTTTGCTTGGAGCAAGTAGTCAAGGACAATGAGCTCGGTTCTTTGGCAGAAGCTTTGGACGGTAAGTATGTCTTGCCGGGCCCTGGCGGTGATCCGATTCGTAACCCGAAGGTTTTGCCAACGGGTAAGAACATCCACGCCTTGGACCCGCAAGCGATCCCGACTGGTGCCGCGGTTGCCTCCGCGAAGGTTGTTGTCGACCGTTTGATTGAGCGTCAACGCGTCGAGAACAATGGCGTCTACCCGGAGTCCATCGCTTTGGTCTTGTGGGGTACGGACAACATCAAGACGTATGGTGAATCTTTGGCGCAAGTCATGTTGATGGTTGGCGTCAACCCGGTCCCAGATGCTTTGGGTAGAGTCAACAAATTGGAGTTGATTCCGCTGGAAGAGCTTGGCCGACCAAGAATTGATGTCGTCGTCAACTGCTCCGGCGTCTTCAGAGATTTGTTTGTCAATCAAATGAACTTGTTGGATCGTGCGGTCAAACTCGCGGCTGAACAAGACGAACCGCCTGAGAAGAACTTTGTCCGCAAGCACGCCTTGGAACAAGCGGAAGAGCTCGGTTTATCTGTCCGTGAAGCCGCTACGAGAATTTTCTCCAATGCGTCGGGTTCCTACTCCTCCAACGTCAACTTGGCGGTTGAAAACTCCTCGTGGAACGACGAGTCTCAGTTGCAAGACATGTACTTGAACCGCAAATCCTTCGCGTTCAACTCCGATACACCGGGCAGTGGTATGGAAACGAAGAAAGAAATCTTCGAATCCTCCTTGTCGAAGGTTGATGTTACTTTCCAAAACCTCGATTCGTCCGAAATTTCCTTGACTGACGTGTCCCACTACTTCGATTCCGATCCAACCAAGTTGGTCGCCGGCGTGAGAAAAGATGGTAAAATGCCGGCTTCCTTCATCGCCGATACGACCACTGCCAACGCTCAAGTCCGATCGTTGTCTGAAACTATGCGTTTGGACTCCAGAACGAAGTTATTGAACCCGAAATGGTACGAAGGCATGTTGGCCTCTGGTTACGAAGGCACTCGCGAAATCCAAAAGAGATTGAACAACACTCTCGGTTGGTCCGCGACCTCCGGCCAAGTCGACAACTGGGTCTACGAAGACGCCAACAGTACCTACATGGCTGACCCGGAAATGCAAAAGAGATTGATGGAAACCAATCCGAACTCGTTCAGAAAGATGGTTGCGAACTTTTTGGAAGCGAACGGCAGAGGTTACTGGGAAACCAGTGAAGAAAACATCGAGCGTTTGCGACAGTTGTACATGGAAGTTGAAGACAAGATCGAAGGCGTGGAATAAAAAAATATGTATATTGAGATATAAGGTGTGTGGTCGTGTCTGTGAAAGAGTGAAAGAAAGAAAGAAAGAAAGAAAGAAAGAAAGTGATGAAGTCCACAAGAAACAGCAGGTGAATGAGAGAGATGGAATAAGAGCAATGAGAAAAGAATAATAAACACGAATGGACATGAAAAGTTGAGCGGCGAGGGCGAACGAACGAAAAGTCCTTCTTGAATGCGAGTGAGAGAGTTAAACGGAGAGATAATTATACCACGATTTTTTAATGAAAGAATAATACGAGTAAGCTAAAAATCATGCACAGAAACATAAAACCGAATCCTATGCGTTCGTTTGTGAAGCGCCCCACACGCCCCGCTTTGTCGTCATCTCGTCTCGCTTGCGAATTTTTCTCTCTCTTCTCAGGGGAACCTTCAAAAATCTCCACAAAAAATTTTGTCAACAAACATGCAAAACTCGACGCTCGCATCATCCTCGAGAATAAACGCGTCGCCGTCTTCTCCTCGTCGAGCGTGCGAGAAAGAAATGGAGGAGTCGAGCGACGACGATGTTGCTGTCGTTCGAAATTCGACGAAGCACAGGGTGCAGAGAAGAGTTGTCGGTTCAGATTCAGAGACCGACGACGACGGTTCGTTTGGAGACATTTCGCGCGCGCATAGAAATATCACGAGGGGAAGGAACAACAGAATCGTAGATTCATCTTCAGACGACGAGGATGACGACGACGACGAGTCTGATATCGAATTCACGACCGAGGATGTGAAAGAAGAAGAAGAGGAAGAAGAAGAAGAAGAAGAGTTTGAAGACGCATTGGATACGAGTTTCAGTGAAGTCAGAAATGGTGCCTTCGAGGAAGAGACGCTTCGGAGAACAGAAGCGTATTCATCTTCTGATGATGACGACGACGAATTCGCGGATATGACGCCGATACTGGAGACAGTGGTGAAACGACCGATGACAATAGCGAAAGAGCAATCGAGAACGTCTTCTTCTTCGGTAGCGTTAGGAGAAGAGAAGGCTCCTGCGATATCGCTCTTCCAAGCGTTTCGGAGTCCAGAGGCGAAGAGAGCGTTTGCGACGACACCAACGACGGTGAAATCAGTCGTAACGCCTCATTCTCTGCCTCCGACTGCGTGTACACCTGCTGACGATAACGAAAGTATTAACGAAAGTATTACTTTTCCTTCTCGTTCTCCTCGTTCTCCTCCTCAGCGGTCGGCGCCTTCTCCCACAGTCAATACTTCTCCCGCGCCAGCGCCGTCCTTGGCCACAAATAATAAACCCAATATGCGCTTAAAAGGAAAAACTTTCGAAGACAAACAGTTCTCTTTAGATCACTCCGTGGCGGTTAAACTCTACGATCACCAACGTGACGCCATTCGTTGGCTTTGGGATTTACAGTTGAGGAACAAAGGCGGGATCTTAGCCGATGATATGGGTTTGGGTAAAACTATGTCTTCCGCGGCGTTCATCGCGGGCAGTTTGAAATCGAAAACGATTAAGCGCGCATTAATTCTAGCGCCGACGACGTTGTTGCCGCACTGGAAGAAAGAGTTAATCGTGTGCGGCTTAAACGAAAAGAAGGAAATTTTCTCGTATATCGGGACGAAAGAGCAACGCGCAAAGGTTTTGAAGAAAGTCCAATCGCGAGCAGGCGAAGGATCGGTGCTTTTGTGCACGTACGGTATGTTATCGCATAATCCAGAAGAATTTGGCGTGGTGGTTGAAAACGATGAAGAAACAAATTATCGTCAAATTGAAGAAATTGAATGCAGCGAAGGTCGCGGTTTCGAAGTCAGCTCGAAAAACTATAGAGGTAATTGCGTTCGATTCGGATGGGTCGTCATGGACGAAGGCCATCAAATGAAAAATCCAAACACGAAAATCGCGCGGTATGTGAGACGATTACCGTGTGATTTACGATTAGTGGTGTCCGGAACTCCTATTCAAAATCATTTAGGAGAGCTGTGGGCGCTCTATGATTTAGCCGCTCCGGGTTTATTAGGAAGCGAGGACCAGTTTAGAAAGAACTTTGCGAGAAAGATAACCTCTGGACGGTCTCGCGATGCGAGCGAGTCGGAAAGACACGAAGCAAGGGAGTTATCAAAGATGCTGAGGAAGATGTGCGCGCCGTATTTCTTGAGACGCGAGAAAGAAGGTATTCTGAGAGATGGCGATAAGGATAAAGATGGAGGCGAGAAGAACAAGGAGAAGAACAAAGAAGCAACGGTGGCGACAAAATGGGCATCCACCCGAAACGCGCCAAAGAAAATGGGCAAAAAGAACGATTTAGTCGCTTGGATTCCACTCTCAAAAGCGCAGAAAACTCTATACGAAGCATTTTTACAATCTCCAATGATCCAAAGAGTGTTGAATAAAAATGGATCCGCGTTGTCGGCATTGTCGGCATTGAAAAAAATATGCGACGATCCGTATTTGGCGTTTCGAGAACTAGAGAATGCCACCTCAGACGAACTACAACGGGAAGATGGTGGCGATGAAGACGTAGATAATGCTCGCTCCATGAACAGTACGGACGCATTGCGCGAAGTCGCTTCCTCCATCGGTCTCGACGTCGATCAACTTCGCGAAAACCCGCTTCTATTTTCCGCCAAACTGAAACGCTTACATGTGCTTCTCTCTGAATTCAAAAGAAACGGTAAGAAAGTCCTGGTGTTTTCACAATCGCGGTACGCGTTAGATCGGTGCGAAGTTATCGCCAAGAAGATATTCGATGATGAAAATCAAGTCACTCGCATCGATGGTAACGTTTCTGCGAATATGAGGCACGATCGCGTCACGGAATTTCAAAAAAGCGACAGCCCAAACATGTGTATGTTACTCACCACACGTGTGGGCGGGTTAGGTATCACTTTAACGGCGGCAACGAGGGTGATTATTTTTGACCCGAGTTGGAATCCGACGACGGATAATCAATCCGTTGATCGAGCGTATAGAATTGGGCAAACGGAAAACGTCGTCATCTACCGTATGATTACGATTGGTACGGTCGAGGAGAAGACGTACCGCAAACAGGTATTCAAACAAGGCATTGCCAACGACGCCCAGAAAGGAGGCGGAAACGAAGACTTCAGCCCGTCTAAAGAGAATAACAATGAAGACGAGTTTCGATACTTTTCCTCCGCGGAAACGGACGGCAACATCATGTTTACGTTCGACGCGGCAAACTCAGACGTATCGAGTACAGCCAAGACGCTCAACAGTTTACACGCGCAACATCGGGAGTACGACGAACAGTTGAAACGAGAGTTAGAGTCCACAAAAGGATTGTTTGAAGTCTCCGACCACGATTTATTGTTCTCGCAAGCTGACTCTACCCAGGCTGGTTCGGGTGCTGGGAAAGTACCAGACTCAAAGTTAGGCGGCGGGAAGAAGAAAGGCTCATCGAAAAGCAGTAGCGGCGATGGAGGAGGCGTTGGCATTCTTGGTAAAGGTAACGCGAAGAACGCAAACTGGGGTGGCGCTGGGTTACTCTCCTCGTTAGCCGCCAAAGCTGATGCCGTCGCAGTAAATATTAAACGAAGAGGTAGTGACACCGGAGGAGGAGGACAAGATAAAAGTGATGGAAAATCCAACGCAATTCTACACCTCCAAAAATTGCAAAAAGAAGAGAAGCGTACGAGCGAGTTGCTTTCCAACCAAACGTTGCTATCGAAACTTCCCGATAATGGCGAGCGCGCGCACGCGAAGAAACAAGATTTAGAAAAACAAATAGAACAGTTGAGACTGTCCATAGAATCATTGTAACCTAGAATTATTATAACTATATACGCGCTCGCTAACCCCTAACGCCAAAATATCTAACCAAACCTAAAACACGTGCTTAATATACTCCCCAACCTCTTCACACCCTTGCATGGCCACCTCCTCCGCTTTCTTCAAATCGTTCGCGTTTGTCCATTTCCCAACGGATAAAACATTGGTCACTTTCTGTACCCTCGGCATGTACGCCACTGTCACTGCGCCCACCGCTTTAGACGTTTTCGGTTTCTTCGCGTCCGTCTTCATCTTCCCTTTCCTATTATAATCCTCAACCACGTTGACTTCTCCATCTTCTCCGATAACCGCCGTACACGCGCACAAAATATCTCTCATTTCAATTCTCGCGTGTAATAGCGCGCATGACGTCGCTAAAATCAAACCTCTCAACTCGTCGCCGTTCGCGTCCGCGACGACGCATCTGACCTCAACGACAGCCTTCGGGAAGGATTCTAAGACAATCACCCCTCGTAAACATTTTTGCAACTTTTCTGTGAAATCAATCTCTACGTCCGATGCAGAACTCGAAACCGATCTTTTCTTCGTCGCAAACGACGCGAGTTTCACGGAAACGTCCACGGTACCGCGCGTTTTCGTGACCAATTTATCTTGCCTCTGCGTGGTCGTTTTCCTCGGTCCGAAAACCGAGACGAAAATTTTCGTCGTTTTCTTCGAATCGTGGGGGTGTGCTCCCAACTGGACGAATGCGGACCCGGAGGCCGAGGTAATTGGGTTCAAGGAGAGGAAGACGTTTTCGTTTTCGTCGTCGTCGTCCGGGGCGTCAGGTGGTGGCATTCGGTGTTGTTCTCTCTCTCTCTCTCTCTCTCTTTCCCGAAGAAAATTAGGGGACAAAAATGAAGAAAAAAATACAGTTCTTCTTCTTCTTCTTTGTTACTTGAAGGTAACAGGTAAAAGGAGCAATAAATAAATTTAATGAGATTTTACGCGTGCATTCAATCTTCGATGTCATCTATGAACCTCTTCTGAACATATTGTTCGTGTTCACCTTCTCTCCAAACATGTTCGTCGCGTTCGATTCTTTCTTCTTGTTAAACTCTTCTTTTTGTCTCCTCATTTCCCGTATGCTCCCGTCTTCGACCTTCGTTTTGATGTGGCTGCTTAAACTGGCGCCGCCCATGGCGATGAGAACTTCCGTTGGGATGTACCCAGGCTTTGGACGTTCCATAGGTTTCGGAATTAAGCGGTCTCGTTCTGGGATGGTATTTGTATAGTTGTTGATGTCGTGGCGAGGAGCTCTCAATTCGTCGTTCGAACGAATGTTGTGTTGGTTGTAGATATATTCGGCTTCGGGCGAGTGGTTGGAGACGCGTCGTTCATACTGATCGCGAGGATCCACGTAGTTTTTCAAAGCATCAGTGCCTTTGAATTCGTATCCCAACTCGCGACGACGTTGGCCCGGGGATTTGTACGAACCCCAGGATTCGTTTTTGTCCCAATCAGGTTGCGTATCTTTGGATCCTCCCGTCCTACGCGAAGAAGAATAGTAGTCCACATCGGACGGGCGAGGGATTTGCGCTCTCGGGTCGACGATAGGAACTTCCGGCGTCCAAGCATCGTATGCCTCCTTCGCGGCGCGCTTGGACGGTGAGGAAGGAGGTCGAGTCGGATAGACGATGGGAGGGTCGTACCGTTCAACCGGTTGGCGTCTGTGTTGTTGTTGTTGTTGCTGATATTTTTGTTGCTCATAAGAAGGATCGATATATCCTTGTTGTTCGTAGCCCATAGTATTCTGTTGTTGTTGTTGTTGTTGTTGTCTCGATGCAGCGTTATTATTCTTCTTACCCTTCCTCCGTTTGTTGGCGCTACTCATACTAGTCCCCCCGAAATCCGCGAACGCGCTCGTCGCCACAAAAAAACCACTTATAACGCTCGCCAAAACAGCAAACCCAGAAATAATCACTCCACCCGTCGTCATTCCAGTTGCTAACGAATACACTTGACCTGACATCGTATATCTCGCGCTGTCCATGCTCGCCGCAGCTACGCACGCGCACGCCGCCGTGAGCGGTACCGTCATCTTGAGCAAACCGAAACACGTTTCAAACCAATCGCGCGCGGCAGAGGAGAGAGTTGAGGAGACAGCGACTGAACTGCTGCTGCGATGATGATGTTGTTGATGTCCTCTTTCCGGTTGTTGTTGTTGTTGTTGTTGTTGTTGTTGTGATATTTGATCGGCGAAGAAAAAATCCTTCTCCGCGTTCCCCGTTCCGTCGGCGGGGTGTTTGTCTCGCCACCCTCCGACCCCTCTGTTGAACCCATCCCCGAGTTCATCGTACGTTGGGTAATCTCTCGCGTACGCGCGTACCTTCGTCGCGTTTCTCTTCCTTCCGTCGAACACCACCAACAGCGAATAATAATACGCTTCCGTTCGTCGCGTTGTTGTTGTTGTTTTCGTCGCACAGCATTGGCGGCGCGTGGTCGTCATCCTCCGTCGCGCGACAAAGACATCTTCTTTTTTTGAAACCGCATCACCACCCCCAACGGTTGTGAGATATGATGGTGGACGATGATGATGATTCAAGGTGCTCGTCTTCATATTGTCGTGCCTTCTAATAAAGTCTGCTCTCGCGACACAAAAAAAAGCTCTCTCGTTCTTCTTCTTCTTCTTCTCGGCGTCCTTTCTCTCTTTACAACAACTCTACCAAGAAGTGGTTCTCTTGCGGCGTGTGAAGAAGAAGAGAACGTTGATTATGTGTGTGTAATTAATGTGTCACACACACGAGAGAGACAAAAGTGTCTTTTTTTTCCTTTTTTCTTCAAGTCTTCTTTCAACAGTGTGTGTCTTTTTCCCCCTTTTTGATTGGCAGTCCTCCACATTTCCCCCCCCTTTTTTTTGTTGATAACGATCCCCCAAATGGAACACCACACAAAA
>Ga0115011_10001202_pt1 | contig 18814 bp, 15 predicted proteins | sample TroAtlMetagenome_2_FD_88705 | JGI IMG/M metagenome (GOLD analysis project Ga0115011, IMG submission 88705) | Marine eukaryotic phytoplankton communities from Atlantic Ocean - Tropical Atlantic ANT8 Metagenome | ecosystem: Environmental > Aquatic > Marine > Oceanic | place: Tropical Atlantic...
ATCTCGTTGAGATCACTTCCCAGCGGTTTTTCCGTGAAGACCGGTTTGCCGGCCTTGAGCGCGTTTTGGATCTGCCCGAAATGCTCATGCGTCGGCGAGGCAACGATCACGGCATCGACGTCCGCTTGGCCAAGCGGTGCATCCACGTCCGTTGCGTAAGCGCACTCCAGTTCGGCGGCCAAGCGCTTGGCCCTGGCTTCATCAACATCCACCACGCATTTCAGCCGCAGGCCGGGTATCGCCTGAATGCTCTGGATGTGAAACTTCCCCGCCCGTCCCAGGCCAAGCAGCACCACGTTTTTTCGATCGATTAAACTCATCTGTCCATTTTTGAATTATTCATTCCCTATTTCCATCTCTGTCTTGCCTCCATGTTTGCGGAGAAGCTCGGCTAACGGCCCGCTGGGGGCGGCTGCTTCCGCTGCAGGATTGCCTGGCATATCGGAGCTATAAAGCAAATCAAGAGGCGTCCTCCCTTGACCGTTCACAGCGTTTACATTTGCTCCTTTTGTAATTAATAATCCCACCAGTTGAACGGTGTTGTTTTGATTCATATCGAGAGACCTATGGCTGATGATCGAGTGCAATGGCGTGCCTCCAAATTGAGAGTTCGCGTTCACGTTAGCTCCATTTTCAATTAATAAATTCGCAACTTCAACTGACTTAACCTGATGTAATAATCCATCCAGCTTGGCTTTCAAATCTGTCCCGCTGGCCAGGAGCAGGTCCACGATCTCCGCGTGATCCAACTGTACTGCCCGGCTAAATACATCTTTTATTTTTTTCGATTCTTCCCCGCCGTCGGATATGTGTTTTTTTACGGCCTCCGCATTTCCTGAGTTCACTGCCGCTACGATGGATTCCTTTGCTCCGCTTTCCCCGCCGTGCTTTCGCAGTATCGCAGCTATTTTAACCCTTTCTTCTCTAGCGGCTTTGTGCCAGCGGGTAATTCCATATATCGCTTTATCCAATGGAGTATTGCCGAGTGAATCCTTGATATTCACATTGGCTCCGTTTGCAATGAGCAACTCAATTAACTCGGTTTCTCCGTATGGGAAGAAGGCCCAATAGTGTAAAATGGCCGCGCCGGTCTGATCCTTAAAATTCACGTCTGCGCCACCGGCAATCAACAACTCGGCAACTTCCTTGTTTTTCGAGTAATGCAGTGGAGGATTAATGAAATCCTCCAAATACCGCTCTCCAAGATTCGCTGAATTAGGATCTGTTCCCGCTGCCAAGTGTTGCTTGATAGCCTCTGTGTCACCCTCCATTGCTGCTTCATGGATGGAGATATCAGGAGGCATCGGTTTGCCGCAGCCGGTCATTAAAACAGCCACGATTGAAAAGATGATTTGTGGTTTCATTTCCTTCTGCGGATTTGCTTATCAGCCAGTCAGCCAGTCGGCAAGCTGCTGGTTCTGCCTTGTGAGGGAAGGCGACGGTGATTAAAACGTCCCCGTGCCGGATTCCTCCCATAAACGCGCCAATCAAAATACATTCTCGCTCAAGCGTTACATCAACCAGAGCATGAGGCAGGTCGACGCAGCGTTGAACCGGCATCTGCCCAAGGCATCCGCAAAACCGAAAACGCTGCACGAATCGATGCGTTACTCGGTGTTCGCCGGCGGCAAACGGTTGCGACCGATTCTTTGCAAGGCCGCTGCAGAGGCGTGCGGGGGCGATCCGAAAAACTCATTTATACTTGGCTCTGCAGTGGAGTGCATCCACACCTACTCATTGATTCATGACGACCTTCCGGCCTTGGACAACGACGATTACCGGCGCGGCAACAAAACCAACCACATCGTTTATGGGGAGGGCATCGCGGTGCTGGCCGGGGATGCCCTGCTCACTCTGGCTTTCGAGTTGGCCAATGAGGCCAATCCAACCAAGCGCTACAAGCAAAACGATTACGTGGGTGAATTGGCCAAGACTGCCGGGCACGCCCAATTGATCGCTGGACAGGTGGCCGACCTCGAAGGTGAGGGGAAGCCGGTGTCGCGTGCCCAACTTCGATACATTCACGAGCGCAAAACCTCCGCGCTGCTGACCTGTTCCGTAAAACTCGGCGGTATGTCCGCCAACTGCACCCCCCGTCAACTCGAGGCGCTGACCGATTTTGGCTACCACGTCGGGCTGGCGTTTCAGGTAATCGACGACATCCTCGACGTCACCCAATCATCCGAGCAGCTCGGCAAAACCGCCGGCAAGGATGAGGCGGTGCAAAAGGCGACCTACCCCTCCATCGTTGGCTTGGAAAAATCCCGCAAAATCGCTGCTGAACTGACGTCCAAGGCCTATCAGGCGCTGAAGCCTTTCCGTGGCAAGGCCGTTGCGCTGGAAGCACTTGCGGACTATCTGCTGAAGCGCGACCACTGAGCTTGGCCAACCGGAGTTAGCGCCGGCGTTAAACAGGTTTGATTTTTTGCGCTTGGCCAAGTTTACTCGGCGCACGCTGAAACAACAGCTCTTCAACAAATGGCAGCTAAAGCTAAAAATCCATTGGTGAGCATCCTCATGGGAAGCCAGTCCGACTGGGGCGTCATGTCCAATTGCGCCCAGAAACTCGAAGACCTTGGCATTCCGTGGGAAGCTCAGGCCATCTCAGCGCACCGTGCCACCGATGCGCTGATCAAGTACCTCTCCACAGCGGAGAAACGCGGCGTGGAAGTCATCATCGCCGCCGCCGGCGGTGCCGCCCATCTTCCCGGCGTGGTCGCCGCTAAGGTCACCCTGCCGGTGCTTGGCGTGCCGATGGAATCTGCCTCACTCAAGGGCATGGACTCACTGCTGTCTATCGTTCAAATGCCAGCCGGCGTCCCTGTGGGCACTCTCGCGATTGGCAAGCCGGGCGCTATCAACGCCGCACTGCTGGCTGTCGCCATCCTTGGTGTGAAGTCGGCCAAGTACCGGAAGATTTACGACAACTTCCGCAAGGATCAGACAAAGAAAGTCTTGGCCAAGCGGAAGCTAGAGTTGCCGGCGAGCTAATTTAACTCATTAACCAAATACTAACGGCTGTCTTAGGCAGCCGTTTTTTATTATTTAACCTGTATTTTTCCCTCGCAATGGTAGGGGCATAGGCGCAGCATAAACCCTTTGCATGAGCGAAAAACAGCTCATTAACGAGAAAATTGAGTCAGCTGCCGGTCGGCGGAAGATTCAGGCCGGCTGGCGAGGCATGTGGCTTGGCTTGTGGGTCGGCGTCTGCCTTTGGCTGGTGACGATCGCTACGTACAAACTGCTGCCCATTTCCACGGCGATGGTGTTTTGGCTGGTGATCGTTGGCCTTTCGTTCCCGGTGATCGGCCTGGCCCTCGGCTTGGCCAAGCGCTTCGCCGCCCGCGACACGGCTCGCTGGCTGGATCAGGAAACCGGACTGAAAGAGCGCCTGAGTACGGCTGTTGAGTTGACAGAAACAGAGGCCAAGGGCTCCGAGTGGTCAGCATTGGTCATACGGGACGCCGCCCAGGCCGCTGATGAAATTGAGCCAAGGAGGCTGCTCCCGCTTCGACTGCCTGCGTTGTGCAACTGGACCCTGCTACTGTTGATCGCCTGCTTTGCGCTTGGCTTTGTGCCGGAACACCGTAGCAAAGCCTATCAGGATCAGCAGCGAGATACCGCCATCATCGAGGACGTCGGAACCAATCTGGAGAATCTCACCAAGTGGCAGGTAAAGGAAAACCAGCCAAAATTTGATCCGACCGAGGAGGTGCTTGAGTCTGTGGAGAAACTTGGCCGGGAATTCCAGAAGGGCGAACTGCTCCGCGACGAGGCCTTGGCCAAGCTCACCAGTCTGGCCGAGCAACTGCGTGATAAAGCCAAAAAGCTGGGCCAAGCGCAGACGATCAACAAGTTGCAACAGGCAGCCAGGACTCCGGCCGGAACGGCGGCTCCCTCCCCGGCGGAAATGCAAAAGCAAATGGCTGAGCTGGAGGAAGGCCTCGGAGATGCGAAGGACGCCAAGCCGGAGCAGTTCGACGAGATAAAATCCAAGTTGGATGCCATTAAGGAAGCTGCTGCTGGGCTTCCGGATGCCAACACACCGGAGGGAAAACAGGCACAACAGGAGTTAGCCCAGTCGTTGGCGGATCTTGCCAACATGGCTCAGCAAATGGGGCTGGAAATGCCGGACCTCGACAAGGCCATCGAGGCGCTAAAGGGCAGTGATATCGATCAGTTTCTCAAGAATATGGAGTTTTCAGCTCAGGAACTTGAGAAAATGGCGGAGTTGAGCAAGGCGCTTCAGAACCTCGAGATGCAGATGGCGGAAGTGGGAAAAGACCTCGCCGAGCAGCTTGAAAAGGGCCAGGTGCCCGCCGCATTGAGCACGCTGGAGAAAATGATGAGCCAACTGGATTCATCGCAGTTGAGCGCTGAGGAGTTGGAAAAAATGATCGAGGAATTGCAGGAGGCACTTGACCCGGCGGAGAGTTACGGCGACTGCTCAAAGAGCCTTTCCGACGCAAAAGATCAGGCCAAGGCCGGCGATAAATCCGGCGCGTCCAAGTCTCTCGCTAAAGCCAAGGATGAACTCAAGAATATGTTGAAGGAAATGGCCGACGCCCAAAACCTGATGCAGGCATTGGGAAATCTGGAGCGCGCCCAGATGGCAGTGGGTAACTGCCAGTCTTTCAGCGTCTGCCGCAACCCGGGCGCTGGCCCCAGTAGCAGGCCCGGTGCCGGTGTCGGCATGTGGGGTGATGACAGCCTGCAAATGACCCCTGACCAAATGACCCAGCGCATGGATAATTCCGACTTTAACCGACCTGATGTCGACCCCCGTGGAATCACCGAGCGCGGCAACAAGGTGCCCGACAACATGGTCGCTTCGCGCATCAAGGGTCAGATCGATCCCAAGGGCCAAATGCCCAGCATCACGTTGCGTGGCGTGAGCATCACCGGCAACAGCAAGGTACAATTTCAGGAAGCCGTCTCTGCCGCACAATCAGACGCCCGCAACGCGCTCAATCAGGACAAAGTGCCTCGCGCCTATCGAGACTCTGTGAGGGACTATTTTGACGACCTGAAGGAATGACGCCCTCGCAGGCGCCACCCCAAACCCAAGGAGATTTTTATGAGCCCAGAGGAAAACATTGCCCGTTTTCGTGATGTGTACGATTCCCTGCGATCCGAGATTGGAAAAGTGATCGTCGGACAGGAGGCCATCGTCGACGGCACGTTAAACGCCTTGTTTGCCAATGGTCACGTGCTACTCGAGGGCGTCCCCGGGCTTGGCAAAACATTGTTGGTTCGCACCCTCAGCCAAGTACTCGACCTGTCCTTCAATCGCGTACAGTTCACCCCAGACCTCATGCCTGCCGATGTGCTCGGAACAAACATGGTGCACGAAACTGATGAGGGAAAACGGGTGTTTGAGTTTCAGCACGGGCCGATTTTTGCACATTTGGTTTTGGCGGATGAGATCAATCGCGCCACTCCAAAGACCCAGTCCGCGATGCTGGAAGCGATGCAGGAGCGCAGCGTGACGGCTGGAGGGGAAATCAGAAAACTGGACACTCCATTCTTCGTGCTCGCCACCCAAAATCCTATCGACCAGGAGGGAACCTATCCACTGCCGGAGGCTCAGCTTGATCGATTCTTTTACAAGCTGGTTGTGGGCTATCCCTCGGCTGAGGAGTTGGCCGAGGTGGTCACACGCACAACAGAAGGCAACTCGACTGAGGTCAGCAAAGTCTTGGACGGCAACACACTCAAAGAACTTCAGCAACTGGTCCAGCAGGTCCCGGTGGCGTCACACGTAAAGGACTACGCTGTGCGCCTGGTCTTGGCCACCCACCCTGCAACCGATACGGCCCTCGATATCACCAACCAATTTCTTCGATTTGGAAGCAGCCCTCGCGGCGCTCAAACTCTGCTGCTCGGGGCCAAGGTTCGTGCCCTGACGGAAGGGCGTTTCAATGTCAGCTTTGACGACATTTCCGCCGTGGCCAAGCCGGCGTTGCGCCATCGCTTGATCGTCAACTTCGAGGCTGAGGCCGAGGGAATTACCTCCGATCATGTGTTGGAGAAAATTCTGACAGAGGTGCCACGCGATTCAGAAGCATCCAAAGTTTCCGCTTAATCCTTTTTACCATTCGCCTGGCCAAGCGCTTGGCCGTTTATTCACCTATGTGGATAACATTGGGGAAAAGTTCGAATCCCCAACTCTCCACTCTTATCCTCCTCATCTTCACAACTTAACAACACTTTATCCATCGGTTTTTACTTTCTTGTTCCCTTTCATTCCGATTGTGATTGGCTCCCTTTTCAGGTAGGGAACGGGCGTGCGAACGGTTTACTTGGATTACAACGCCACCACTCCTCTCGATACTCAAGTCAGGGAGGCGATGTTGCCTTTTTTGGGAGATTTCTTCGGTAATCCGTCAAGTATTCATCATGTTGGTCGCAAGGCAAGGGCCTTTCTGGATGACTGTCGCGACCGCGTTTCGAGGGTGTGGAAATGTAAGCCAAGCGAGGTCGTTTTTACCAGTGGCGGAACGGAAAGTAACAGCCTGGCGATCTGTGGTTCAGCCCGATTATTAAAGGCCAAAGGACGCCACCTCATCACCTCGGCGGTGGAGCATCACGCAGTCCTTCACACCTTTGAATATCTTGTGAATAAAGAGGGCTTCGAGCTGACGACACTACCTGTTGATGCTGACGGGTTAGTTGATCCACAAGATTTAGATGATGCAATCCGGGATGACACAATTCTGGTGTCCGTCATGGCTGCGAATAACGAGACCGGCGCCATTCAACCTGTTGCAGAACTTGGTTCCATTTGTCAGGAGCAGGAAGTTTTGTTTCATACTGATGCTGTACAGTGGTTCGGCAAGGAACCGTTTAACAGCATCGATCAATTTAATGCGAACCTTGTCTCAATTTGTGGTCACAAATTTCATGCCCCTAAGGGTGTGGGAGCCCTTTACATCAAGTCCCCACTTTTGCCGGATCCCATATTCTTCGGCGGAGGTCATGAAAATGAAAGAAGGGCTGGAACAGAAAACATGGCCGGCATCGCTGGGTTGGTTGATGCGATCGAAAGATTTACTACCACTCCTGTTTTCGAAAGACCTACCCTTCAGCCTTTGATTGAAGGCTTGGCCATGCTTACGGATATCGATGAAGTTAACTTGGCCGGCCCCTTGGCCAAGCGCTTGGCCAACACCATTAGTTTCACCGTTGCCGGTACCGATAGTATGACGCTTTTGGCAGCCCTCGACTTGGAAGGCATTTGTGCTTCTAGCGGTTCAGCATGTTCGGCCGGTTCTCTCAATCCTTCCCATGTCTTATCCGCCATGGGGCGCAATGATGATGCCAATTCTCTCGTGAGATTCTCGCTTGGTCGTGAGTCTTCGATCGAAGATATCGATCACGTGCTGGCTCAGTTTCCGAAGGTGCTGGGCCGCATCCGCTCCTCTTAATGACCTGCCGATTAGCGGTGGACAACTTGATGATGAGTTTTAAAACTTTGCCAAGCGCGTGACTTCTTTTGAGATGCTGACATTTGTTTTCACTGCAAGATGAAGCTTGCGGCCTTGTTAAATGGGCCTTTTGTTCCAGATGTTCACATTTTCACAGACCTTAATAATAAACCTTCTTTTAAAAAGAAAATTCATTATTACAGCATCGCTGGGTCCTGATGGGAACAGGTCAACTTTCAGACAGACAGAAATTTAGATTCCTTTTCCGGCTGGAGATTTCTATGATTTGCGGCCAGATGAAACTGACGATTGGTCAAGAGGAGCTAAATGCAGGTCTCCAATCCGTCCAAAATGTGGTATCCACGCGGACGACCCTTCCCATACTTTCAAACGTTCTGCTCAAGGCGGAAGGTAACAGCCTTTCGCTGACAGCGACAGATTTGGACGTGACAATATCCAACGCCGTAGAGGCGAAGGTGGAACTGCCGGGATCATTCACCCTGCCGGTAAAAAAACTAGTCAGTATAGCGCGAGAGATGGGTGGAAGCCAGATAGAGTTGGAAGTGAAGGGAAGCCAATGCACCATCCAGTGTGGATCATCGTTTTATAAGGTGAATGGGCTGGCAGCAGAGGAGTTTCCACCGATGCCAGACTTTTCGGGGCAGACCAAACTCAAGATGGATCAGGCCAAGGTCAAGTCCATGCTCCGCCGCACCTCATATGCGGTGTCCACAGACGAGAACAGGTATGTGTTGAACGGCCTTTATTTGAGTTTCAAGGAAAACAAGCTGACGATTGTGGCTACGGATGGCAGGCGATTGGCTTTGGCGGAGGAGGATCTGGAGCTACCGGAAGGGTCACAAACCGATGCTATCGTGCCAACCAAAGCGATTCAGGAATTGGGAAGACTACTGGCGGACGAGGGAGAGGTGGAACTTCAACTAACCGAAAATCAGGTTTCCTTCACTCTGAAAAACGAGAGCGGCAATGAGACTTTAATCGTCTCAAAACTCGTTGAGGGCGCTTATCCGAACTACAAGCAGGTCATCCCAGCTGAATCAAAAGAACGCGTTACCATGGACAAGGAGGAGCTCCAGCACGCACTCCGCAGGGCAGAGATCATGACCAGTGATAAGTCCAACTCCGTGAAGATGACATTCTCGGAGAATAACTTGACCATAACTTCCAACTCGCCGGAGGTGGGGGAGAGCCGCGAAACGATGGCAATCAATTACAAAGGGGAAGAGGTGTCCATAGCGTTCAACCCCCAATTTTTCATCGATCCTCTCAAGGTGCTTGATGAGGACGAAGTACACTTTGAATTTACAGATCAACTTAGCCCAGGCGTGGTGAAAACAAATCATCCATTCCTTTACGTCATCATGCCAATGCGTACCTCCTAGCGCTTGGCCGAGTGCAGGTTATTTTTGAGAGGCAGCCAAACGGTTGCCTCTTTTTTTGGCCCGGTCCGACCTTTTCCAGCGGTTATGCACCCAAAACCAGTTGGCGGGATCCTCGAGGATGTACTGCTCATAGGTGGCATTTACATCGGCCATGATTTCTTCAACCGATCGCGCTTGGCCATTTTCTCTGGTCGGGATTTCAGGGCCAAGTTCCAGTTCCCATTGGCCAATGCCAACTCGGCGGCAAAGGCATCCGTGGAGTCGAAGTTTGTAGCGAAGGGAAAAAAGGGCGGGAGCCGGGTTAGTGGAGCAGGGGTGACCAAAAAAAGGAAGAAGAATGCCACTCCTCCCGGCACTTTGATCGGCTAAAAGGCCGGTAATCGTCTTTGGCCTCTTCATGAAGGCCTTGAGTTTGCCACCTTCATAACGCCTGTCAAAAAAATGGCAACCTGATTTGCTCCTCAACGATTTGATCACTTTATCGACCCAAGGCTGATTGAATCCTCTGTAAGTTGTGCATAATTCGTATTCCGGCTCGTTATGACCGGCTTTGGCGTACATCTCAAAATTACCAAAATGACCCATTGCCAACATGAAACTCGGCTCGGAGCCGTCTTCGCGTTGACTCCTGTCCAGACGTTCAACGCCCTTGATGGTCAGAATGTTGCCCAACTTTTCAGGCGGAATGTGGGCGGTCTTGATGGATGAGAGATAGACTTCTCCCAAACGACGAAAGTTTTCACGGGCTAGGGCAATGATCTCCTTTTTTGAACGAGAACTTCCCAGGCTGTTGGTCAGGTTATTCACAGCCACTTTACGATGAGGGGCGTCGATGAAATAAAAAAGAAATCCAATCTGCCGGCCGACGAAGACGAGAAGCTTTAACGGGATAAACCGAATCACGTTCACAAATGAAACTGCTACCAGATAGAGAATCGTGTTCACGGGTTAGTGAAAACAGATCTGTCGCACACAATCCTGAAAGTTCTTCGCGCCCTTAAGGATGCGAATTTCAACGCGCATGAAATAGATGGGCAAATCTCTGCGATCGATCTTCGGAAACCGGACGGCATCCTTCTGGGTGGTGACTATCATGTCCGCCTGCCTAGTTTTGCTACGGTTGATGGCGTTGAGAATTTCCTGCTGGGAAAACCGGTGGTGATCCACAAACCTTTTCGAATAAACGAGATCGCCTCCAAGGGAGATCAGACTATGTTCAAAACTTTCAGGAAGGGCGATTCCACTGAGTGCACCCACTTTTTTCCCCTTCAACAAATCCAACCCGTGCTTGTCGCCTGTGAAAACGTCCTGGAAATAAAGAGGGCTGTGAACACACTCAATGATGCTGGCCTTGGGATTGTAATTGGCAATTTTCGCCCTTAATTCCTCCGTGTTGCCATCACTTTTAGTGATGAAAATAATATTGGCACGGGAGAGGTGCGAGGGAGGCTCACGGAGTGTGCCACGGGGAAGCATCTTGCCGTTATTACCGAAAGGCTGTTCACGGTCGATGAGCACGATGTCCTGGCGGCGGCCACGAAGTTTCCAGTATTGAAATCCGTCATCAAGCAGCAGCGTGTCGCAGCCGAACTTTTCGATCGCATACCTGCCGGCCTTCACGCGGTCCTTGTCCACCAACACGACCACGTCCTTCAGATTGGAGGCGAGCATGTAGGGTTCATCACCGGCCGTCTCCGAGTCCAGCAATAGAGACTTCCCGTCGGATACAATTTTAGGGGGAGTGATATCCTCTCGCAGCAGCAGTTTGTTCAACAACCGCCTGTGGGCGGGAGCCGGCTTGGAGCGGTAGCCCCGGCTCAGGATGGCTACCTGCCGGCCGGCGTCCTGCAACTCCCGGGCAAATTTCTCCACCACCGGAGTTTTGCCAGTGCCGCCAGCGGTGATGTTGCCGATGGCGATCACCTGCACGCCCAGCGTGGAATCACGGAGGATGCGAAAGTTGTACAGGACGCGCCGCGCCTTGACGGCTACGGTGAAAACCTTGGAGAGGGAGTAAAGAGCAGCACGAAGCAGGGCAGCACGCTTACCCTTGCGTTGCCCGTAGATTACTTCCAGGACGAATTGCTCAAGCGATTCAGACCAAGCCAGGAAGATTTCCCTCATCAGCAGCGGAGTGTGCCAAGCGCTTGGCCAAGCGGCAATGTTTTCAACGGTCGCGATTGATTGAGCAATGGCCTGTATCGCAACGCATGCCCCTACTCAACGCATGCCGCCGGCTTACCACCTTTCCGTAGAAAACCTCGGCCAAGCGAAGAGCAAATGGCAGATGCAGCAACAGTGCACAGGGGAGAAGCGGTGGAATCAGCTTCCCAAAAACACGAAATGCCTCGGCACCGGAGGTCACTTGGCCAAGCGGGGAGATGTGGTGCATAGCGGTCTCCATCGCTTGGCTGGTGATGGCGTGGCGCTCCATCAGCTCGGCAGCTTGGCCAAGCGGAACGAACTCAATGGTTCCAAACCAATCGAGGCGCCGGAGTAGTTGGATTGATTTCTGGCAGAAACCACACCGGTCATCGAAGATCAATTTTCCCCGGGGAGAGGCCATGAAAGGGTGGTGGGCCCAGAGGGACTTGAACCCCCGACCAAGCGATTATGAGTCGCCTGCTCTAACCACTGAGCTATGGGCCCGCTCACGTTAGCGACCGGCATCATGCGTGACGAATTGCGGCGGGGCAAAGAAAATCAGTAGCCCATGGGCCCACCGACGTTGATGCCGCGCTCAAGACAGTAGGCGGCGTTGGCCACGTATTTGTCCGCCCAGTTCTTCAGGCTGGCCCTCTCCTCTTCCGTAAGCTTGCGGACAACCCGTGCCGGGCTACCCAGCACCATCGAGCCGTCTGGTATCTCGTAGCCCTGTTTCACGAGGGCGTTGGCCCCGATGATACATTGGTTGCCCACCAAAGCCCCGTCGAGGATGGTTGCACCCATGCCAACCAACGTCTCGTCGCCCACCCGGCAGGCGTGAACGATTGCGGAATGCCCCACGGTCACATAATTACCCAAGTGGCACCCAAATTCGTCCGCGATGTGCAGGACGGCATTGTCCTGAATATTCGTGCCTTCTCCAACGGTGATCTCGTGGATGTCACCCCGTAGCACGGCGTTGTACCAGACACTGGCTCGGTCCCCGAGGGTCACCGCCCCGAAAACCACCGCTGATTTGGCGATGTAAACCTCCTCTCCAATGGTGGGCGTTTGGGTGAGATAAGTTTCAAGTCGCTGATTTACCGGATGATCACTCTCCATCGCCAAAAGCTACGACCGCATGCAAAGACGGTCAATGGCAGCAGGCACAATCAATTTTATCGAGCGGGACTTGAGAGTTGTTTATTTCCTCCAATCTTGAGTGGCGAGCATCAAAGCAAATTGGGCACTTTGAAAAACGTTTGAGATCCCAAAGGTCGGCGAAGACCCTGTGATTGGGGCTGCCGATGGTGGCGTCCATTGCATCCTCAAGTTGGCCCAGCGTGGGTTCATGGAATTTTCCTGCCTTGGCTAAGGTGTCCATTGCGCCGTTGCCGGTGCGGGTGGGAATGATGCAGGAAACGGAGGCTCCGCAATCGATAGAAAAGTCCACTGACCGCTTGGCCCACTCCACCGATTCATTTTCCAGCACAAAAGGAGGCTGCAGAAGGATAAAGGAGCGCAGGTCAATTTGGTTCTTTTCCAACAGCGAAGCAGCGGTGCTGAAGTCGTCCAGAGACACTCTCTTGTTGAGCTTGGCCAAGGCCTCCGGGTGGACGGTCTCGAGGCCAAGCGCAACTTCCAGCTTTCCTGGGATGGTATCGTTGAATCTCAGGCAGCGCTCCCCGACCAGTGCAGGGTGGCACTCAACGATGACACGTTCATACTTGGCCAAGCGCTTGGCTATTTTTTCATCCTCGGAAGAGGGGATTGCTTTTTCGTCAAAGAAACTACCGGCGTTGTATAGCTTAACCTGATGGATTTTGGGCAAGCTGCCCAATTCTTTCTCCACTTGGCCAAGCGCGTGGTCGATCTGCTCAACGACGGCACCGGCAGGTACGGATTCGTTCAGCGTGTTCTGCCAGAGGTCGCACATGAGGCATCGCCACGGGCATTCCTTGTTGGTCAGGAAAATGGTGAGCCCATCAACAAGTCGGCCCTCGGCGGAGCGCTCTTTTTCCAGTAGCCAAGCGTAAGGTCGGGTGGGATCGAGTGGGTTCTTTTCACTGCGTTGCTGGAGGATCCACCGGCTTCGGGCAGCCGGTTCCTCCGGGTAAACCAGCCCGGTGCTATCGGGGGATTCAGGAATAAAGCTCCAGGAATTTTTGGCGCAGTTTCCCTTCGCGAGACGGGATGTTTTCGCGAAGCGAATCGACTGAGGTGGCCCCGTGTTGGAAACGCCGCTTTTCGTAGACCGGCATTTCGAACCCGAGCACTGATTTGATTCCACGGGCGACGATGTCGCCCTTGAGGGCGTAAAGTATGTCGACGTCGTAGTTGGTTAGCTCGATGAACGGGATGCCCTCGGCGACCTCGACCACATCCGGCCGGGTGAAGGGGCTGAAGCCCTTGAAACCAAAGTGATGCCCCGGGGCGTAAGTGCGGGCGTATGACCGGCTCAAGCCGCCGGAGTAGGTGAGTGAGTGCTTGATGGTGCCGACACCCCAGCCTTCCTGATACAGCATCTGATTGTTCACCACGCTGCGGATGGTTAGCTCCGGGTTTTCCTCAATGGGATAGTCCTTCAGATTTTCATCGCCGCCATCACCATCGATGAGGTGTTTCCAGGCTGGATATTTTTTGCGGATTCCGCGGCAGAGAGCGACCGCCATGGAGGCGGACTCGATGTCGAGAATCTTGTAGTCTTCGACGATTTGAATCGTCTCTGCCACGTCGATGTCCTCGAGGCTTGCGTCGATGTCCTCGAGGAACATTTCCATGTTCAATTGACCGAGGAAATCCTTGCACTGTTGAAGGTCAGGTCCATCGCCGAATGAAAGCGTGAACGCTTTGAGTCGGCCAAGGTCGCAGCCCAGTTCGCGCATCACCGAGTAGGTCGCGAGGAACACCGCGCCGCTGTCGATGCCCCCGGAAAAACAGCAGCCGATCGGCTCGTTTTTCGGGACGCGCTCGACCCATTTGCTAACCTCCGATTTTAGAGCCGCGATGTAGTCGTGTCCGATGGGGTCGAGATCGGTGGAGTACTTGTTACGTACCGGATTGAAAAAACGCTCGTAGGTCGGGTCAGGATCCGGGCAGCCGACGAGCTGGATGGTGACGAGATAATGCGCCGGCACCATGCGAGTGTAGTATGGATGAAACTGGTCGCCGAATCCTTGCTCCTCGAGCCATTGGCGGATGGCATCGATGCGATGGGCTACGATGAGCGCGGGCCCCTCGATTTGCTTGGCGAGAAAGTACCGGAGCGGACGATCGAGCGACCGTGCCAGCTTCACTTCTTTGCCATTTTTTGCGACGAGTGCAAACGACCCATCAAAGTTGCGGACAGATTCCGGGGCGCCGCCAAGCATGCGCTGCCGTGCCTCATCGGGCGAAATGTTGAGAAGTTCAGTTTCACTGGGGTCGGTCAGATCGATGACGCGTTCGATGTATTCGTGCATTTTCAGGAGAGGTTAAAGACCTTGAGGCGGCCAAATTGTTTGATTTTCTTTTTGTCGTTGCCCTGGCTGACGGTGCCGGCAATGAACAGCTTGTCCCCGGCAGCATTGAACCGGGCCTTGGAGCAGCGCATGCCACAGTCGAGAGAGTGAAGCAGCTTTCCTGTGGCTGTGTCAAAAAAAGCCACGTTCCAGTTTCCCTTAAACAATCGCCCGGCCATCACGAAGTACTCGCCGGAGGGATGCTGGTCGAGAGTCTCCATCAGGCCGGCACCATGTTCGCCGGAGTGTGTTTCATCGAGCTTCTTGGCCGGGCTGGAGCGCCAATCGAATCTCTGCCAAAGCTGTTTTCCGTTGCCGGCGGCGGGGTCGCGCGTGGAGCCCATGCCGCAGACCAACAGCTCGTTGCTGTCGTCGGAAAAGCGCATGTCAAAAATACCGCCAGTGTAGTAGTGGCCCTTGATGATGCCCCAGCCGGTGAGCGAGCCGGTTATCCACTTGGCGACCTGCTCGCGCTTGGCCAAGTCCCATACGCGAATCTCACCCATCAGGTTGCCGGCGGCCAAAAAACGGTTGTCCGGGCTGAACGCCAATGATTGCACAGGCGGAATATGCGGAAACTTGGCCAAGTGCTCGCCCGTGGCTGTGTCGTAAACCCGCACCGACGGCTCAACTTCGGGGGCCAGTTCGTATTTGTAGCCGCCACAGGCGTAGCGGCCGGTGACGCTGGCCAGTCTGGTTCCATCGGCGGAAACCTTCATCTGCCAGCTCCAAAAATCGTGAGCCTTGACGTCGCGTACAACCTCGCGCTTGGCCAAGTCGTGCCAGAGGATGCGGCCATCGTACCCGGCGGAGATCAGCGTTTGACTGCCGGGCAGCCGCTCGAGCGAGGCGGCGTAACTGTCGTGGCCCCCGATGCGCTTGGTTTTGCCGGACTGAATCTCGACTGCGTGCACTCCGCCGTCCATGCCGGTGACATGGCACAGGTTGTCGTCGTCCGAGAGGGCAAGGCCATACGCCGCCGTGGGCAGCCGGACTTCCTTGGCCTGCTTAGCCAGCACCTTGGGATGTTTATTTTCCTCGGCCATGGCTCAGGCAAGCAACTCACGGATCGGCTCCGCTTTTTCCTCCACGTAATGAAAAGTTGGCAGACCGGGGAGATCGTATTCGCGGTGGGGATCGAGGCCCAGCGCGGTGAAAATCGTGGCGAACAGGTTGCGCTCGTCGTAAGACTTGCTGGCGACCTCGTAGCCGTCCTTCTCAGTTTCGCCAACCACGACACCCTGCTTGATGCCGCAACCGGTCATCATCATGCTCCACGCCTTCGGGTAGTGATCCCGGCCCCGGGCCTGGTTGATCCCTGGAGTTCGGCCAAACTCGCCCATCGCAACCACGAGCGTGTCGTCGAGCATGCCGCGCTCCTCGAGGTCGGTGACGAGCTGGTAAATGATGTTGTCCAAATCCGGGATCACCATCTGGTAAATCTCATTGTGAAACACGTGGCTGTCCCAAGGCATGCCGTTGGCCACCATCACAAACGGAGCACCGTTCTCGACCAAGTGCCGCGACAGCAGCGTGTGCAGTCCGAATGTTCCCGGGCCGTAACGGTCGCGATCTTTTTGCGGCAGCCGCTCTAGGTCGAACAGGTCAGCGCAGCTCATCAAGCCCTTGACTCTGGCGAACGCCGCGTTTTGTGAAGAGGCCGCGGCGCTCAGGCGGTCGTTTTCGTACTTGCGGCCGATGAAACGCCGCAGTGCTTCGCGCTCTTCGTGGTCGGTGGTGGTGATGTCCGGCAGCCGCTTGACGTCCGGCAGCTTGTACTGGCCACCCAGCCGAACCGGGCCGTACTCGGCACCCAGCCATCCGGCCCAGTTGCCTGCCTTAAAACCCTTGAACTCATTCCCCTCCGGGCAGGGGTCGAGCAGAATGAAATTGGGGATGGGGCTGTCGAGCTGCCCCAATTGCTGGCCAAGCACCGAGCCCAGCGTGGGCCGCACGAACGGCGGTCGCGGCTTGTCGCCACGGTTCAGTAGGTCGATGGCGGTGTTGTGGTTCTCGAGGTCAGTTTTCATCGAGCGCACCACCGCGAGTTTGTGCATGATCTTGGCACAGTTCGGCATCAGTTCACTGACGTGATAGCCGGGCAGCGAGGTGGGGATGCTCTTGAACGGTCCACCGGTGATTCGGCCCGGCTTGGGATCCCAGCTCTCGAATTGGCTGGGCCCACCGCAGAGCCAAAGCAGGATGCACCGCTTTTGTTTGCGCTTGGTTTGCTCGGCAAACACCGGGTTGGAAAAAAGGCCTGCCCAACTCGCGGCGGAGATGGCGCCCACGCCACCGCCCAGTCCCTCGAGAAAACGCCGCCGATGCAGCCCGTGTTCAGGGCTGCCGCATTGATCGTGCGCTTGGCCAGATTTGTTTTCCATCAGTGGTTCATCAAGAATTCCGGGCTGCAAACCATCGCCCACAACATTTGCTCGATGCCCTTGGCCGGGCGATCGTCGCGCCGGCCCAGATAGCCTTCAAACATCGCCGTTTCATCTCGCGATGGCGGCCTGCCGAACACCGTCTCAAACGCTACCGAGACCCGCTCTGACTGTCCGGGCAGATTGAGCAAAAGTGAAGGCAGGTTCAACCCCGGCGAGCCTCCGTCGGGATGTAGCATGTCGCGCACAATTGGGTTGTTGGAGAGAAACATCGCCTGCTGGATGGAGGCGTTGTACTCGCGCGGAAACAGATCCGGAAACTGCGAGAGTAGCAGTTTGCGAAAAGCTGCGGCGTCGACTTTTGTGTCGGATTCGCTTGGCCAACGGCTTGTTGCGACCAACAGCGAGCGGAATAACACCTCGGCGTGCAGCGGCTTTTCCAGTGCCACGGCGAAAACCGACGGCTCAGGCCGGCTCAGGCCGCTTGGCTTGGAGTCGAGTTGGTAAACCTCGCTTAGGACAATGTCGCGGATAAGTTTTTTGATGTCGTGGCCGGATTGTTCAAAATCGCGCGCCAGCCAGGCCAGCAACTCCGGGTGGCTCGGTGGATACTCCGAGCTCATCTCCTTGACCGGATGCACAAAGCCGCGCCCGGTCAACATCGCCCAGACGCGATTGACGAATGCCCTCGCCAGTCCCGGATTGTCTGTCAACGCCGCCTGAGCCAACACTTCGCGGCGAGAGAACCTCGGCTTCGCGGCGACCTTGTTCCCCGGCGGCACGAGGTACTTTGCCGGGTCATCCTTTTCCTTTGTGTCCTTGGCCGGGCGATTTTCTGAAACCGACTTGCCGTTGAGAAAAGTCAGCTCAGCAGGGGCGCTTACCTTTGCCAGATTTTTGTAGCTGATGAAACCGCCGATGGCTGACTCCGTCAGGCCGGGGCCGTTATTCGTATCGACGTTTTTGCTGCGGTTGAACGCGGAGACCAATCCCCAGTAATGGGCCTGCTTGATCTCCGGCGCGCTTGGGTGGTCGTGGCACTGCGCGCACTGCACATCCACCCCGAACGCCACCGGAGCGATCGACTCCGCCATCTTTTGGTGGTCGTTGTTTTGCTCGTAAAGAAACCACGACGCACCGCGTTCGCTGCCATAGCCTGTGCCAGCGAGAATGATGTCGCGCACGAACTCGTTCCACGGGCGGTTTTCGCGGAACACCGTCTCGAGATAGGCATGCCAACGATTGTCCGCCCGGCGCTTGGTTTTGCCCTCATCCACACGACCCAGCAGCAGCACGTCGAACATCTCCCGCATGTGGGGCGCGAACTCCGGGTGAGCCAACAGCGAGTCGACCAGTGCCTCACGCTTGCGAAGCCGATCGTCGGCAAGGAATGCCGTGCGTTCGGAGGGCGTCGGGATGCGCCCGATCAGGTCGAGATACACCCGGCGCAAAAACACACGGTCATCGGCACGGTTGGCCGAGCTGACGCCCTTTTTTTGCCATCCGATCTGCACGAGATAATCAATCACCCGCGAGGCGGGCAAGCTGGCCGCAGGCAGCTTGAGCGGTTTCGGTTTTAAAACAGGGGAGGCCGCAGCCCATGGTTCAGAGCCAGTGTTGGATGAGTGAGGGCTCACATGGGCGGCGACCCAATTCTTCACAAGCGACAGGTCGGATTCCGGGAGCTGCTTGCCTTCTCCCGGCGGCATATGCGGATCGGCCCCGGGGAGGAGCACCTTGTAAATCAGGCTGCCGTCCGGGTTGCCGGGGAGAACCGGTGAGCCGGAGTCCCCGCCCTTGAGGGTCGAGCCGAGCGAGCGCAAATCCAGTCCCCCCTTTTGCTTGGCGCCGCCGTGGCACTTGAGGCAGTGCTGTTTAAACAGCGGTCGGATGTGGGCCTCCCAGTACATCGCCTTTGTCTCCTCGCCGTTGGCCAGGCGCGGCAGCAGCAGACC
>Ga0115011_10001203_pt1 | contig 18812 bp, 20 predicted proteins | sample TroAtlMetagenome_2_FD_88705 | JGI IMG/M metagenome (GOLD analysis project Ga0115011, IMG submission 88705) | Marine eukaryotic phytoplankton communities from Atlantic Ocean - Tropical Atlantic ANT8 Metagenome | ecosystem: Environmental > Aquatic > Marine > Oceanic | place: Tropical Atlantic...
GGAAACCATAGCGGTAGCTTCTTACGACAAGCATGGAAATATATCGTACTTTTCGTCTCGCGGTGCGGAAGTAGACTGGGCTGCACCGGGATCGGACATTTCGAGTACTTTTCTAAATAACGGATATGCTAGTTTAAGTGGTACGTCGATGGCCTGTCCTTTTATTGCTGGAGTAATAGCTTTAATGATATCCAAGCATAACAAGCAAGAAAAAGAAACTGGAAAAAATGATTGCAAGACGGTAGCGGACATTCGCAACCATCTACTAAAATATACCAACGACAAAGGCACCGTAGGAAAAGACAATGATTGGGGATATGGGGTTTTAGATGTGGAAAAAATGATTGCAGGAGAATCTGAAGATGACAATCCCTTTACGCCCCCTCACCCTGAGCCTGAGCCCGAAGAGCCAGAAGAAGATAACCCTTTTACTCCTCCGCCACCGCCCAAAGAAGAGCCCAAGCCTAGACCTAAGCCCCCCACTAACCCGCCTCCTAGCAATCCCCCGGCTGCTCCTGAGCCGACCCCCGAGCCTGAGCCGGCTCAACCTCCTGTGGAAAAAACACCATTCTGGAAAAAGCATATTGCATGGATTGTCATGGGTATTATCGTGTTGGCATGTGTGGTAGCCTTTTTATATGGACAAGAAGAAAAACCAGAAAGTTTAATTGAACAACTGGAAGAGAAAATAAATAGAGACATGAATAAGTGGGATCAATGAAAGACGATGTAAAAATAGTAGAAGTTGTGCAAAAAATTGACAGCGAGTTCATTGTAGAACTTTATAAAAAAGCGCGGAAAGAAAAAGGAGAAAAGCGCAGGAAGCTCACAGAAAAAGCGTTTCTATTGAGCAAGCACATTGGGAAATACCTAACTGTTAAAGTACCTGCCGAATAATTTATTCCAAAAAAACCCCCATACTTGCCTAATAACGAAAACAAGATGGGGGCTAAAAAAGACAGGGTTAGACACTGAGCTCCGAGGTTTTAAATTTTTCAAAGCATTCTCACCTTACCACGAATACTTTACGGGAACGTCCTAGATTCCGATTATTAAAACAGTAGAACAGGCCTGTATTCCTTAAAGCTTAATATTTACCCTATGTAAGGACCAAAGGAGGGCAAACACAAAGAAAGGGCTCTTAATCTTTTATTTTTATGTCATACGATAATATAACCAGTAACAAAATTAAATATGATGCCTGCAAGGTGATAAAACAAGGGTCAAATAGATAAAACCCTGTTCGGAGATCTCCTCCGACTCTACAGCCTTACAGGCACCTGAGGAAAGTTATAGGTGAAACGCGTCGCTTTCTTGAAGGTCAAAGTAAGAGTTATAGCGGTCTCTCCAATTCTTTCGGAGGATATGCCTTTTCTTACCTGACTTTGATACGATAACAATGTCTGACGACATGTCGATTACCTCGGGGGCATTTCTAACTAAGCTTTTAAATTCAGATTTGGTAAGTTTTATTTTCATGATTTGTCCATATTAACAGATGAGGAAAAAAAAGTCAAGCGGTTTTTTCATTTTCTTTGTTTTTTTCTCGAATGTAAGCCATGTTGCTATAAGTTCTGTGGACCCAGTTATCATGACATCTCTTATAGCTCAGCCCTTGAGACTCTCTACGCTCGCTGTCGCTATCTTCATTTTCGTCATAGCGAAAGCAGCCGTTGGGAGACTTGCCCCATCCACAACCATACGCAGGCTCTATAGCAATGCCTACTTCTTCCATGGGGTGAATTTTATCCATTGAGCGATGAATGAATCGTATTTCTCGGGAAGCCCCTTCGATCCACTGCTTAGAGATATACTTCTCGGTTTTGCGAGCGCGGGACTCGATGAGGCCACAGCACTGAGGCGTTAAGAGGTGCATGACTTCGTAGTACCTGCACATAGCATTATCTAGTTCGACCAATAGGCCTTGGAGTGTTTTTAACTTATTCATGGTAGTTTTATTTTATAGGGTTAGTAGATATAGATGACATTGCCAAGTGGGCAAAATAGTTTCAGGTAGAAATATATTTTTTATCATCTTCACTATATGACTTTGCCTTATGCGTGGAAAAAGAGAAGAAAAAAATGAAAAAAAATTATCATCATACCCCTAGTAGTGATACCTAAGCGGGTTAGAGGGTGAAAAAAAATTTTTAAAGTTTTGCATATTAACCTATATTCCCCTTAAAGGAGGAGAATGAAGATTTTTCCAGAAATTTTTTAAAGTTGAAAAAACACCCTATCCTGATTATGATACTGCATATGGAAAAAGATAATCTACTGTCACACATCGCCAATGATATGCTCAATGGCCTTAATATTCATCAGATCGTAGGGATCCTACGTCAATTTGCAATAGACAAGGCTGAGGCTTACTATAATAACCTTAGCGAAGAGCAGATTGCCGACTTAGCTTCTCGATTCGAAGAGGATGAGAAAATGATGCAGGAAGCTCAAAAAGAAGCTCCTGCGGCAGAAGGCGCGTCGAGTTAACCCTCGACGGGAAATCCTACTTTCTTAAATTGCATGATCACGGCTCCATTGCCGTGACTTACCATTCTAGAACAGTAGAAGTTGTAATCTAGCAACTTACTAGACACTGTCTTCCCGAACTTGTACGGAAGGTTTAGTATGAGAAGTTGGGGGTCGCCGTTGTCGTCAGGATTCGCAGGAATAAACTCGTAACAAAATTCCCAGCAAAAATTACTTATCGTTTCCTTCATAGGGAAATTCCTCAACGAGAGCAGCAACAATTTCAAGCTTGCCTTCCAGCATCAATTGAGCTGGGGTTTTGGAGTCATAGTCTTCTAGGGGGGCATTCAACCAGACGGTAGCTCCATATACAGTGTGATGTTTAGCGATAGCGCGCATAATATCGTATTTGGTAGGGCCAGCATCTCCTAAAGAAAATTCTATCTTTCCTTTGGATGAAGTGACTTTAGATTTTTTACGTTTATCGCTCACAAGTATATATACACTAATTAATGTATTATAAGCAAAAACTGAAATAAATCCACAAAAATATGTGTAATTATATCCAATGGCAAAGAAGCCCAAAATTGAGATACCTCAATTAACCTCAACGTTTAAAGTTAATAACTTAAGATTGACTGAAAAGCAAAAGGTTTTTCTTTCGATAGCTCTACATGAAGAGACTCAGTTAATGTTTGTGAGTGGCCCTGCGGGGTCAACCAAAACTTACATGGCTGTATACGCTGCATTAAGACATTTGAGCGCGGAAGAAGACCTAGACTTGCTATATGTACGGACCGTAATTGAAAGTGCGGATAAAGGCCTAGGAGCATTACCGGGAGATATCGAAGAAAAGTTCAACCCCTATATGATGCCACTAGAAGACAAGCTCACGGAAATGCTACCTAAAACTAATACAGCTAAAGCTGAGATGCTGGACAGTGGTCGGATTCAGGCTATGCCTATAAATTACTTACGAGGGGCTAGCTGGAAAGATAAAATAGTAGTGGCGGACGAAGCTCAAAATTTCACTTTTAAAGAATTGACGACTTTGGTTACTAGACTTGGACATAATTGTAAATTATTTATATGCGGAGATTTCATGCAAAGCGATATCAACGGTAAAACCGGATTTAAGCAAATGTTCAGGCTTTTTAATGATGAAGAAAGTAAAGAGAAAGGAATTCATGCATTTTCTTTTACTAAGGATGATATCATGAGAAGTCCACTGCAAAGATACATTATTTCCAAGATAGAGCGCCAAATCGTGTAACTTGTGAGGATGGAAGGTTTCTATACTTTATTAGCCGCTGCTATTTCGGCGACTGCCACCCTTGCAAGTGTTTGGCTGGGGCGAAGAATTATGTGTCGTAAAAAGAGAGACGCTATCGTTGACGAAACCATTCAAAATGGAAACGTTTATACGGCCTTACAGTACCTTCTGTCGGAAAGCGGAGCGGATAGAGCTTATGTGATGGAGTTTCATAATGGTGCGCATTATTTCTCAGGACGTGGGCAGCAGAAATTTAGCTGTACTTACGAAGTAGTGAGAGAAGGTATAAGCGCTGAATTTTCTAACTCACAAAATCACCGTATCTCAAATTTTCATCATTATACGAGTGAGGTAGTTAATAGCCAACGTTTCGAGTATCCTAATATAGCTGACATAGAAGATACTGCATTCCAAGCCTTATTAAGACAAAAAGGAGTACAATCCATAATGAATGTGCCCATTAAAACACTAAATGGAAAAATAATTGGAATACTCGGAATAGACTACGTAAAAGTCCCCAAAGCCTTTGAAGAAGAGGACTTTAAGTTTTTAAAGCAACAGGCTAGAATAGTTACTGGATACTTGTTATAATAAATTAATTGAATTTTTTTATACTTTCGTGTAAAATAAAGTGTATGAATTCTCAATTTTGCATGCAATGTGGAAACAAGGTAGAATATACCTTAAAAATTCCTAACTTTTGTCCGTCCTGCGGAAATGCTTTCAACGAAAGCGCTAAAGCTTCTGCGCCGGCTCCTGCCGACGCAATAGAAGAACCTGTAAGTACCGAAGAAACGCTACCTAATATTTCTCAGTTGGAATATTCTATTGGGGGTTCCCCAAAAGCGCTTACTTTCGGAGATCTTGCTGTACAGGCTCAAAGTTCTTCCGGCCCTTATACTAAGGCTCCATCTCGCCCAGCTCCCCCAGCCAATGGTAATGAAGACATTCGAAAAACCATTATGGCAGAATGTGCTTCGGCACGGGAGCCAACTGAGGAAAGTGGCTAAAAAGAAATTTTCTTACGAAGATAAATATGATTCTATAGAAGAGGAACTGAGGAAAAGGAGAGGAAAGTGGTTCCTCAAGTCGCTTGCATGGATAGACTTTGATGATGTCAAGCAAATCATCAAAACACATATTTACAAAAAATGGGATCAATGGGACCAAAGCAGGCCATTGAAGCCTTGGCTGAATAGAATAATATCTAATCAGCTTAAAAATATATTACGAAATTATTATAGTAATTTCGCCAAGCCTTGCTTAAGCTGCCCCTTTAATCAAAGCGGGGTTACGGAAGAAGGAGCAAAAGGCTTATGCGGGTTTACGGCGAGCGGAGAACAGTGTACTGAATGCCCTCTTTATGCAAAATGGGAGAAAACTAAAAAATCGGCGTACGATATAAAAATGGCTATAACTCTCGAAGGGCATACTCATCACCTTCAAGATAATAGCGGAACATTCGAAATGGAACAGGCGGAGGGCCGGCTCCATGCTGCAATGAAGGAAGCGCTTAGCGAAAAGAATTTTTTTATTTATGAAATGTTGTTTATTCGCAACATGTCGGATGAAGAGGTGGCGGCTAAATTAGGATACCGAACAACCGAAAAAGGAAGGAAAGCCGGATACAAGCAAATTAAAAACTTAAAAAAACAATTCAAAGAGAGAGCGGAGAAAATACTTAAAAATCAGGATATATTTTATGGAAAAGATAGCTTTAACTGAGGAACAAAAAGAATACATCCAGTCTAACTATAAAAAGACGCCTAATTTAATACAACTCACGAAAGATGTATTTATGGACGAGAAGCTTGACGGGCGGTCTCGAGAAGGGCGAGCAGTGCGGGAGTACATGGCGCAGCAAGATTACAAGTACCAGACCACCAAGCACCCTAAGGTAAAGGGGGTCAACCTAAATGCCGACCAAAAAGAATTTATACTTCAAAATGTTGACGCAGGGATGAAAGCGTTTGAAATAACTCGATTGTTATTTGATGGGCGGGAGGTTACTCCGTTAAGCAAGGAAACATTAACTGTAGCTGCTTTCATAGAAGAGCAGGCTCCCGAAAAGGTGCATGTTAAGGATAGTGCCTTGGGAACCGTCTATAAACCCGTAAAAGAGATTGCGGCGGCAATAGATAAAGTTAACGAGGTTGCAGACCAAAACCTTAGCCCTGAAAAACTTACCGTTCAATTAAGAAAAAATATAGAAACCCTACTAGGTTTCCTTAAAGCTCCGCGATTGGTACATACGATTAATAACTATACCAACAAAGCGGACCGGGAGCTTTTCGAAGCAGAATTTATCAGGGCGACATGGGATAAGCCTGACCTTACTTCTGATGAAGTTAATTTATATATTAACGTATGTATTGATTACATTAACTTGATGAATATTCAAAAGGCCATCGACAAGCTCAATCAAATGTTTGAAGATTGCGAAGACCAGCGAGACATGACGGTAAGATTGGCCGAACTTCTTAAAACCAAGAGCGAGGAGTACAACCAATGTGAAAAGCGTATGGAAAGCCTTATAACTAGATTAAACGGTGACCGGGCCAAAAGAGTTCAAAATAAACATCAACAAAACGCATCTATTCTTAGTTTGGTTCAGCTATTTCAGGAAGAAGAAGAAAGAGAAGTAATGATTAAGATTGCGGAGATGCAAAAGCAACTGGTAGAAGAAGAAGCTAATGAAATAGAATCGATGCCTGATTGGAAGGCTCGGGTATTAGGATTGCGCAAAGAAGACTTGGCTTAATGAAATACGATAATGTCATTAAAGATAGATCTTTCAAGGGGAATCCTAAAATCAAGGGGGATAGCAACGCCCTTGGGGTAAGCTGGCGTCCGGGTCAACCTACGGTTACGACGCTTATTCAAGATTGCACTATTGATGCTAACGGGGCAGCCGAAGGGCTCAAGCTTTCTTATGCTCATAACGTTACGGTGCGACATTGCCATATAATAGGAGGTTACGAGGATTGCGTAGACATAGTAAGAGGAACGAACATTTTATTTGACAATTGCGTTTTTGAGGCTAACAATACTAAACATCACTTTACTATAAAATGTATGGTAGACGGTGTAACGATTACAAACTGCGTATTTCGAAATAACTTCAATCATGTATGGGATGGAGCGATGGTAGACATGGGAAACTGGGGAGACTACGATGTGGAGGACTTACCCAAGACACGTAATCTAAGAATTGAGAATTGTACCCTACAGAACATATCATGGTGGAAACGTATTCTTACTCGACGATTGTATGCCGAGAACGTGAGTTCAAAAAATACCGCAGGTTTCAACTTAAAGATACCCTCTATTTTCGTAAAGCTCTTCTGGAGATATAAAAGATGGCAGGCGAGTCGAAAGTAATATGTAAAGAATGCGGTACGAGCTTCAAATCCGAAACCGCCCTCCACCGACACCTTAAAGCCCATAACATGAGCATGGGAGAGTATTATACAACTCATTACCCCAGACTCAACAAATTAACCCAAGAGCCTTTACCCTTTAAGAATAAAACCGACTATTTCAATACTGACTTTTCCACGAGAGCTCAAATGGTCAAATGGTGTAATCAAGCCAACAAGAAAGAAGTAAAAGAATATATACTCAGGCAATTAAAGAATAGAGTAGAACAAAAGCAATTAAAGTATGCACCTAATCACCTAGAAGTTGAAATAAATAAATTACCTCCAATAGAATTGTATAAAAGTAATTTTGGCGGTTATGGACAAGCTTGTAAACAGCTTGGCCTTGAGCCTCTATATGATAAAGGCATTGAACAAGGTTTTTTCCGGAAAAATAATTTGATAGAAGATATTCCCGTATATGTGGACACTAGAGAGCAAAAGCCTCTTTTCTTTAAAAGCACCAAGGAAATGAAGTTGGACTTCGGAGACTATACGATGGGGGGCGATAACTATTCCTATACCTATGTTGACAGAAAGAGCGAAAGCGACTTTAAGGGCACTCTAGGGGGCGGATTCAAGCGTTTCCGTAATGAACTGCAAAGAGCAAAAGATTTTGATGCTTATCTTTATGTAGTAACAGAAGCCAGTATAGCAAGTATACAAAAGAACAATAACTTTGGTCCGCATAGATCTAACTTATCTTATCTTTGGCACAACATGCGTTTATTAACTCATGAATTTAAAGGTCATTGCCAATTTATTTTTACTGGCAATCGCCGTAAGTCTGAATTTTTAATACCCCAATTACTTTATCATGGTCAGAAGCTATGGGGAGTAGACTTACAATATTTTATTGATAACAAATCACTGGAGGTGAACTGATGACTTGGGAACCCGGAAAGCAACAAGAAAGAAACAAACATTCTAGCCAGATCAATCAAGAGATCTTAGCAAAGAAAGGTTTCTTGGAAGAGCGCGAAGCGAAGATACTTTTATATAAGTTTCTTCGAGCTAATACTACTTTTGCAGTGGATATGCTTAGTGGTGTTAAATTATTTCCTTTTCAACACATGGCCGTTAAGGCCATGCTTGAATCTGATTATTTTATGGGAGTATGGTCTCGTGGTATGTCTAAATCATTTACTACTGCTATATTTGCATTTCTTGATGCCGTCCTGAATCAGGGCGTAGAGATAGGCATCATCTCCAAGTCCTTCAGGCAGGCTAAAATGATATTCAAAAAAATAGAAGATATTCTATCTAAGCCTGAAGCCGCCATGCTTGCGCAATGCGTAACGAGAAAAGCGAAGAACAATGACCAGTGGACGCTGGAGATAGGCACCAGTCGTATTCATGCGTTACCGCTGGGCGACGGTGAAAAACTTCGGGGCTTTCGCTTTCATCGAATTATTATTGATGAATTCTTATTGATGCCCGAAAGAATTTATAATGAAGTTATAGTTCCGTTTTTGTCGGTTGTTGAAAATCCAACAGAACGTGAAGACCTTTATAATTTGGAAACCAAGATGATCGAGGAGGGAAAAATGACCGAGGAAGATCGTCATGTGTGGCCGAATAATAAATTGATCATGTTGTCATCGGCTTCGTATAAATTTGAATATATGTATAAACTGTACGAGAAATTCGATAGCCTCATTAATGGAGATATTCCCGAAGACGGAACCGCTCATCGAACAATTATGCATTTTAGTTATGACTGCGCACCAAAACAACTCTATGATCAGAATTTGATTAATCAGGCGAAAGCCAGTATGAGTCAAAGTCAGTTTGATAGAGAGTTTGGGGCTATCTTTACTGATGACAGCTCCGGTTATTTCAAAATTTCCAAAATGGCTAAATGTACTATTCCTGATGGTCAATCTCCGTGCGTAGAGGTTGCTGGAGAGCCCGGCGACAAATATTTATTATCTTTTGACCCCAGTTGGGCAGAAAGCGAAAGCAGTGATAACTTTGCCATGCAAGTATTCAAGTTAAATGACGAAGGCCGCACAGGAACGATGGTGCATAGCTATGCGCTATCAGGAGCTCGAATGAAAGATCATATCTTTTATTTTCATTATTTGTTGACTAATTTCAATATAGTAGCAATGGTAGGGGACTACAATGGTGGTGTTCAGTTTATAAGCGCTTGTAATGAAAGCAGCCTATTCAAGCAAAGCAATATTAAGATCGGTACGATCTCGGCAGACCTTGATAAATTGGAAAATTATCAAGAAGGCTTGAGAAAAGCCAAATTAGAATACAATTTGAATGAGAAAAAAATCTGTATACTTCGAAAGCCTACATCCCAGTGGATTAGAAGTGCCAATGAATTATTACAATCTAATTTCGACCATAGCCGAATATTTTTCGCAGCTAGAGCAGTAAACGATGACTATCAAAAACAGCGTAGCAAAAAAATACCAATTAAAGAATTAAAGTTTCTAAGAACACCTGATGAAATTGCTAAACAAAGTAATCCTGCCAAAATGATTGATTTTGTAGAGCATCAAGTGGATATGATAGAAAAGACCAAAGCCGAGTGCGCTCTTATCCAAATAAAAACATCGGTACAAGGAACTCAGAGTTTTGACTTGCCTGACAACCTTAAGCGGCAAACGGGACCCGAGAAAGCTCGAAAGGACTCGTATTCTGCTTTAGTCCTCGGAAGCTGGATGATTAAAACTTATTATGACATGAATAATCTCGAAGAAACCCAGAACGCGGCTACCTTCACTCCCATGTTCATAGCCTAAAGTCAAAAGTAGACTTTTAACTTTTGGTAGACTTTTCGTAGACTTTTGTGTATCATAAGATATGGCTAAACGTAAGTATAATAAAAAGTCCGAGTACTGGAAGCAGTTTCAGCCTACGGATAAGTTGGAAGATTTAACGAGTCCAGTATCGGACGATATGTGCCCCGAGCCTATGTTGGCTGGCGACTCATACTATACCCAGACCTCCAAGGCATACGAAAGAACGGCAAAGGGAGAAGGAGCGGTAGCGCGAACCGGGACACGGATGAACTCAGCCTTTGTGCTTCCTAAACTATGGAAGTACGCTAACATCAGAGAGGGAATGCTCCCTTATTATTATACTAAATTAGGAGCAGATGTCCGAGACTGTATACTTCTGTGTCAAAAAGCTTACGCTAATATTCCTATTTTTAGAAATGTCATAGACATTATGTCTGAGTTTGCTAATACTGAGTTGTACATTGAAGGTGGAACAGAAAAATCAAGAAGCTTTATAGACAAATGGTTTCAGAAAATAAAGATATGGAATCTCAAGGATCAATTTTTTAGAGAATACTATAGAAGCGGTAACGTTTTTATGTATCGCCTTGATAGTAAGTTTACCGCTGACGACTTTGCGAAGATGTCTACCATTTATGGCTCTGAGTTCATGAAGCCGGGGCAAATCCCCATTAGGTATATCTTGCTTAACCCTTACGATATAGCAACAGTGCGTTCCACGAATTTCCAAGGGCAAGTATACAGGAAAGTCCTGTCAGAGTTTGAGCTAGAAAGACTGCAGGATCCAAAAACGGAATATGACATCGAAGTGTTTAATGGCCTCCCTAAGAAAACTCAAAAGCTTATTAAAGAAGGCGGATACGGTTATGACGGGATATCCATGGAATTGGATCCTGACAAGCTTACTTTTTGTTTCTATAAAAAGCAAGACTATGAGCCATTTGCTATTCCGTTCGGATTTCCGGTGTTAGACGACTTGAACTGGAAGCTGGAGTTAAAAAAGGTAGATCAAGCTATTACTAGAACTATCGAAAATGTAATTTTATTAATTACAATGGGTAACACTCCAGACAAAGGCGGGATTAACCCTAACAATTTAAGAGCTATGCAATCCTTATTTTCTAATGAAAGTATAGGACGAGTTTTAGTAAGTGATTATACTACCAAAGCAGAATTCATTATTCCTGACCTTAATAAGGTGTTGGGCCCGGAAAAATACGAAATTGTAGACAAGGATATTAAAGAGGCTCTTCAGAATGTAGTGGTGGGTCATGAGCGTTATAGCAATACTCAAGTTAAAGCTCAAATTTTCTTAGAAAGACTTAAGGAGGCTCGTAATGCATTTTTGCAAGATTTCTTAATACCCCAAGTAAAGCTGGTGTGCCAAAACCTTGGTTTTAGAAAATATCCTAATATTAAGTTCCAAGAGATAGACTTAAAGGACGAGGTGCAGTTGCAACGGGTTACGACTCGCCTTATGGAACTAGGGATTCTTACTCCAGAGCAGGGCATAACCACTATTAAAACAGGGCATTATCCTGAAGGGGCTGACTTAGTAAATAAACAAGAATCGTATATCGATGAAAGGCAAAAGGGTTACTATACTCCTCTTGTCGGGGGTCAACCTTTAATGCCGGACATGGGAGACGATGAGGATGACGACAAAGGATACCCATCGAACACTAATCAGCCCGAAGACAAGACCCCTACAGTTCAAGATGTCGTAGACGATAAGACAATTGAGCCCGGCGCTGGACCCGTTACTGTTGGCAGGCCTAATAAAAAAGTTAAGCAACAAAAAGGACGTCCTACGGGCTCCGATAAGCGAGACAATATGAAGCTTACTACGAAAGCGGTCCAAGGCGTCGTTTATGATATCGAAAATTTACTTAGTACTGCGCAAAAAGAAATGAGATCGACTCATAAGATTAAAAGGCTCTCCAAAGAAAAGAAAGAGCTGTTGGACGAGTTATGTAAAACCGTTGTCATTTCCCAGCCTCAAGAAAAGTGGGAGAAGACGATGAAATCCTGCATCAAAGACTTCGGAGGGATCGAGCGCCTCCAGCCGCTTCCTGAAGTACTAGAAGCTTCTCAAGAACACGAATTAGAAATTTACCCTGCAGCCTTGTTTCACCACGCTCAAGAAAAAGATTCTCAAACAAAAAAAAGCGGTGTAAAGAATAAGAACTAACTATTTTTTATTATGGAACTTGATTTTTCAAAACGTATTAAAGACTCTGAGGAGTTGCAGCAAACCCTTGCTGAACAAAAAAGTCGGAAGCAGATCAATGATTTGCCGGATTCAGATTTTGCCTACATTGAGCCGGGCGGCAAGAAGGTGGACGGGAAGACAGTTCCAAGGTCTTTGCGCCATTTGCCGATCATGGATTGCGCTCATGTTCGAAATGCTTTAGCACGCCTATCCCAAACTAAAATCTCAGCCGACGCCAAGGCCCAAGCTTTGAAGAAAATTAAAGCTGCCGCCAAGAAGTGTGACATTGAAGTCAGCGAGTCGATGGCCAAGGACTGGGAAAAAACGGACGAAAAAGAGCTCAAGAAAGACGATAAAAAGGAAAAGAAAGAGCACTACAAGGACGCCGTTAAGGACGACAAGGATCATATTAAAAAGCTTGAGAAAGACGAAAAGATCGACAAAGAGAAAGAGTCTAAAGCTAAGGATTGGGACAAAATCGATAAGGACGAACTCAAGCACGACAACAAGAAAGAAAAGAAAGAGCACTACAAAGACGCCGTTAAGGACGACGAAGAACATGTAGATAAGCTCAAGAAGGATGAAGAGATAGATAAAAAGAAAGAAGCTGAAGCTGCTTCACCCAAGCAAAAGGCTGCTCGAGAAGCCTTCATGAAAATGATCAAAAAGAAAAAGGGTGACGACGACAAGGGCGATAAGGAAGATAAGGACGACGACAAAGACGACAAGAAGGAAGACAAAGCCAAAGCTTCCAGTCCTTATAATAACCGTGCTCCAGTAAACAATCTTGATATGGAAAAACAATATGCTCCCGTCCCTCCCGGAACAAAACTTGTCAAAAAGAACGAGGCGGACGATGAGCGTCGTGACAGCGACGAACTCAAACGCGACGATAAGAAAGAAAAGGAAGAGCATGAAAAAGATGCCATAAAAGACGATAAAGATCAAATGGATCATCTCAAAGAAGACGAGCGCGAAGACAAAGACGCACTCAAAAAAGATGAAGCCATGATCGAAAAAATGGCTACTAAAATTTTCGATGACAAAGCGATGATGACCAAAAAAATGGCAACTCAACTCGAAAATGATGACGCCATGCTTCAAATGAAATCTCGTATGGCAGAAATGGAAAAAGAGAACGCTATGATGCAAAAAGCCCTTGATGCCATGCAGAAAAGGTCTGTAGCGTCTGGTGGAGAGTCATAAAATAAATCATGCTCGTTCTACGGTAGATGCCGTAGGACGAAAAGGCTTCGGGGAAGTTGCTCCGGAAAAGATTAAAGAAGCGGAAAAAACATCCGTACTTTTAGTGCTCGAAGAGGTAGAGTATAAGCCCTACTTCAATAACGCTAGTGTAGAGGCAGGAAACGAGTTAAAAGAAATTGCTCAGGCTCAAGCCGATATGCCCGAATGGCATCAGGGAGAGTATGCCGAACGATTAGATAAGGATTTCTTGGGGTTATTTAAAGATTATGCCCAAGAAAATGATCTGAAATTTGACGAGGCTTATTTAAACGATATATTGAAGGACATCTCTCCTTTTATATTGAGAGCTAAATTATTTTATGATAGACCTCGACCCTACCAGATTAATGAGCATCACGCTGTTGATTTAAAAGTTTTTGACAGTGAAACTGCGGGCACTCCATCTTACCCTAGCGGACATGCACTCCAAGGACGATTGCTCTACCGATTGCTGGAAAAAGATAATCCAACTCACTCTGCCCAACTAAAAGAGATTAGCGACAGAATAAGCAGGGCGAGAATCTTGCGAGGTTTACATTTTCCAAGCGATAATGAATTTGCTCACGAAATAGTAGAAAAATACTTAATGCCCAAAATAAACAAAGATGTGTACTTAAGAGCAAAAGCATCAAATTCACCAATGAAAAATCAACCATTTAAATATACAAGCTCTTTTGAGAGTAGTGTTGTTGCGTCTTGCGTAGAAGGAAGTTGTCAGCCATTTGGGATAAGTGAAGCGTCTTTGGACAACTTAAGGCCATTAATTCCTGAAGATGTAGACCTTTCTAAGAACATCGACTTGCTCGGAGTAGCATTTAACGCGGCAGTAGTTAATAAATTTAACAAAAACGGGGATGGAATAAACACAGAAACCGCTTTAGATATTAGCGAGTATTTCATCAATAAGCCTACTAATATAGAACACAATAAAGAAAAAGTGGTAGGCCATATTATTTCTTCTTCCTTTAGTGATATAAATACTAGTGAGTTATTATATCCTGAACAATTAGAGGGAAGTTCTAAGCCTTTTAATATTTCTCTCGGAGCCTTGGTCTACAAAGTGGTTAATCCAGCATTTGCTAGAATGTTAGAGCAAACTGATGACGGAGAAGCATTTCATAATCAAATTTCTGCAAGCTGGGAAATCGGATTTAATGATTATTATATTGCGTTAGGAAGCAAAGACTTAAGTGAAGCTGAACTAATTACTGACCGAGCTCAGATAAAAGAATTTAAACAATACTTGCAAGCTTATGACGGCGAAGGAAAATTAGACGATGGGACCCTAGTAAGTCGATTGGTGGTGGGTCAGATTTATCCTTTAGGGATAGGTTTTACTGCTACGCCAGCGGCTGAAGTACAAGGGGTTATAGTTGAAAACCAAAAAGAAATCAAAGTCAAAAATGAAGATGATGCCCATCAAGTTGATATGGGTTATGTAGAAAAAATCGATTTAGATAAAAAAAATAGTTCCCTTTCGGAGAAAAATGATGTAAACATGTCAAACGCATTAATTATGGATACTAAAGATCTATTAGAACAAATCGAAGGCCTTATTTCGGATAAGCTTGACAACAAGTTGCCGGAAGAAGCCATCGCTAGCGTTTCCAAAGTTATGATGGACGCCATCAAGCAAAAAGACGAACTCTGGCAAGCCGAGAAGGTTGAGAAAGAAAACGCCCTCGCCGAAGCCACCGAACGTCACGAATCTCTTTCGACTGAAGTCGAAGAGGTTAAGGAAAAGCTTGTAGCTACCGAAAAACAACTGGAAGAACTGGCGGAAGAGAAACGTCTTCGCGAAGCCAAGGATCTCTTTAACTTAAGGATGGGTACTGTTGTTGCAGCCTTTGATTTAAGCGAAGAGGATCTTCAAATCGTTGCTTCTGAGCTCTCTGAGCTTGAAAGTAATGAAGAGGCTTTTGCGTCGTATCAAGATAAGCTCAGTGTCATATGGCAACATAAGACCAAGGCTCATCTTGAAGCTCAAGAGGCTGAGTTTAAAGCCCGCTTAGAAGACGCGGTGCAAGAGCGCCTTTCGCAACTTAGCGAAAGCGAAGCTTCTGACAAGACGGAGACTCAAGAACAAACGGAAGAAGTTATCGACGAAGTTTTGGAAAACGTAGAAGAGGAATCTGCTGCTGCGCTTACCAATAACAACGAAGCAGCCTCGGCTGAAGAACTTTCCCTCCGTGACCGCTTTAATAAAGCATTTTCATCTGAAAACATTAAAATTCAATATTAACTCTCATGGCTATTAGAATATTACCATTCCGTCAGTACGCCGAAGAGGACGTTGTCAATCTATTCGCTAACTCGGCGGCAAATAATGCCGTTACCGATAGTGGCGATGGTGATGCCGGCGTTTTCGTCAAGGTAAGTGCTGGGGACCTGAGTCTTGATCCAATCCAATACGAAACGAACTCTTACCTCGGTAAGACGGACTATCCGTTCATTGGTCGCGATCAATACCCAGTTGTCCCACTGAAAGTAGCAGCTGCAACTACCGGGGACGCTGTCCTTGGTATGACCTTGCTGCAAACCGCTCAATATGACGAAAACGGCGAAAAGCTTCTGTACTACCCACAGAAGAAGCTGGAAACCCAATCCGTTCTTACTGGTGAAGCGGTACCCGTATTGGGCAAGGGCATCGTTACCTTGGCTGCTAACGCTAACGTCAATGGCGCTTTCGCTGTAGACGGACCTCTTAACACTGCTGCTCCGGGCTACTGGTTGACCATTAGTTCCACCGCTGGTAAGGTTACGGGTTATGCACAGCTCGACGATATCCCTGCTAACCAACAAACTGTTGGTCAAGTTCTTGGTACTGGCATTCGCACCAATCGCGGTGTTGCTGAAGACCAGTTCGCTGGACCTTCTGTTGGTACTGGTGATGCAACTGCCTCTGGTCAGTACATCATTGCTCGCATTGATTGCGGTAGTCGTTAACCTTTAAAATAAGGAAATAAAGATAATGAATATTACTCTTAAACGCACCGACGAGCAAGTAGAGCTTGTAAAGGCGATGGCATCCCGTGATCGTAACGTTGCTTACGAAGCTCAAGCCGCTTTGGCTGAGTTCATGGGACCCGTTCTTGCGGAAGTGGTTAATCAAGCTCCTGTAGTGAGCAACTTGTTTAGCTCTTTTTCATTCAACGCTGACAGTAACCCAAGTCTTCCACTTGATCTCTATTACGACATCAATGCCGAAGATTACATTAAGGTTTACAGCACCACGGTTCCCGGTGGTCTTCCCACCAACCAAGTGCTTCCCACGGCTAGCGAACTGAAGTTCACGACCTATCGTCTCGATAGTGCTGTTAGCTTTGATCGCCGTTATGCTCTTCAATCCCGTCTTGACGTGGTTGGAAAGTCCATGACCCGTGTGGCTCAGGAAATCTTGCTCAAGCAGCAATCGACTTCCGCAAACCTTATTCTTGGTTCTTTGGCTGATGCTGAAACCAACGGAGAATCCCACGTTATGGCGCAAGCCGACGCAACGCTTGGATTCACCTTGGCTGATTTCAATAAGCTGGTTACAAAGGCTAAGCGGATCAATACTGCTTGGACCGGCGGAACCCCTGAGAACAGCATCAAGGGAATTACCGATCTCATCGTTTCTCCTGAAACCATGGAAGATCTTCGCGCTATGTCCTACAATCCGGTAAATACCTCGACTGGCCCTGCGGCTGGTGCTGGTACTGGGCTCGTTGCAGCTCCCGAAGGATATCGTGAAAAGGTTTTCGCTAATGGCGGAGTACCCGAGCTTTACGGCATCGGATTGATGGAGATCAATGAACTCGGAAGACAGCGTAAGTTCTGTAAGCTCATGGATTCGTTCATGAACGCTTCGCCTGTCGCTGGCAACCCTGCACTGTTTGGCGATCAAGACGATCTCGTGATCGGTATTGACCGCTCTCGCGAATCTCTTATTCGCGCAGTTGCTACTGATTCTGAAACCGGCGCTGAGTTTAGTCTCATTGCTGACGATCAGTACAGTAACAGACAGCAAAAGCTGGGCTGGTTCGGTTCTATCGAAGAAGGCCGTATGGTCGTTGATAATCGCGTTCTTACGGGCGTTGTTGTCTCCGGTCACTAAGCCGAGCTTCAAATCACATTTAAACCCGTCTCCGCAAGGGGACGGGTTTTTTTGTTCTCTAAGGGTTGAATTTTGTGTAAAATCGACTATAATACTATACTTAACATATTAATATCATGGCTAAAAAAAATAATAAAAAATCCCCGAGTAAAAGAACTAAAAAGCAGTCTCCCGACAATGTTCAGGAGCTTAGCGTAGCTGACGGCAAAGATAGTATGGCCAGCAGCATTGACGAAGTTAAAAGCCTAGAAGATCTCCTTGGCGTTCAGCAATCCAATCCTTTTCGCACTACGAGCGAAGCTATACTTACAGAAAGAATGGATGAAATGACTTTAACTGATTTGCAGGGCATGGCAATCAAGGTAGGCATTTTACCTAGCGGTAATAAGTTAAGCCTAAAAACCAAGATCATGAAAGCCTTCAAGTCTCATGGTGGCGCAGGTGCTGGGTACAATATTGGGTATCAAAGGCCCCTCGTAGACCCATCCAGCCAAGCAGCTAAAGACATCCTTAAAATATCCCGAGAGAACTTTTAAATGCCTTATATTGGGGAAATTGCGACTCGAATTTACGATAGTGAATTCGACGATGAACCTACTCAACTAAAAAGAGAATTTAAAATTGAGTCTATTTCTGGCTGGTTAGAAGCTAATGTGGGCCAGTTTAATAACTTATGCTATACTAGTTTTGGTACCGGAACGGATTTTAAGCTGGAAGAAGAAAGTATTCTTACACAATTATATCTTCACGACTATTATAATAAGCAAGCTCGCTCCATACTTAATATGTCCGCAACAGGCGCTACTGACTGGACGCGGTTAAGCGAAGGAGACACAACTATCGTTCGTACCAACAAGGTAGATTTGTCCAGAGTATACAGAAACCTAGCCAAAGATTCTTCCGAAGCTATTAAAGACTTAGTATACGCTTATAACTCTTATAACGCTCAACCCCGCCAAACTGCTGGGTTTGATGGAGGTTTTGTTTCCGGAAGCGGTTATTTCAGGTATCCTTTTTACCCCCCTGCTCCCTATTGATGTAAGCCATGGGATCTTTAATTTCAGACGCCGATAAAGTTCGAATTGGTGCTGTGTTTAATGACATGCATGATACCTTTGCTCGAGACGTTACCGTATTCCAGAGAGAAAATGAAATATTTGTAGCGACCAGCAGTAGCTATAATGCGCTCTATAAAAGGCTTAGCAATCAGCAAACTACTAGAAGCAAGGTTACTCAACATACTGTTAAGGCTCGGATTCTTTACCGCCAAGATCAAAAAGAGATAGATCTTCCGGGCACGAGAGCTCAAGTCAACGTGCCTCTTGGCGAAGGAGTCGTA
>Ga0115011_10001204_pt1 | contig 18812 bp, 9 predicted proteins | sample TroAtlMetagenome_2_FD_88705 | JGI IMG/M metagenome (GOLD analysis project Ga0115011, IMG submission 88705) | Marine eukaryotic phytoplankton communities from Atlantic Ocean - Tropical Atlantic ANT8 Metagenome | ecosystem: Environmental > Aquatic > Marine > Oceanic | place: Tropical Atlantic...
GAGGCTTACCTGAAGGCATTCAGGAAAATTATGTGTATGAGTATGATAAGGAATTTAATTTCAAAAAACGGCATATAGTAAAAAGCGGCTGGACCAGACTGGGAATCCAAGCCGCGGCCTTTGCTCAAGGCCACTGGTGGTTCGGATGTTATGGGGATGTGCTGTTAAAGGCCACGCCGGACTTCAAAGTAGTCGGCAAGTATAATTATAATTGTGGATACGGAGTTTTGCGTGGACCTGATAGCAAGAGTCTCTATTGTGCAGGCGGAACAACTGATAAGAGCGGTTCGGATGGAAATATTAAAGCAGTAAAAGTCGCCAACTTTGAAAAATTAAAGATACTCAATACCACTGTTCCGGCACAATCTTCAGAAGCAAATAACAAAAAGTAGATCCATATGAAAACTGTTCTGGGTCTATGCTTTAGTATCCTTTTTTAACTCTTCTGAAAGCAGAGGATAAATCTCTTCCCAAGCATTGTTCAATGCACTAAGAAGATCGTGAAGAAGTTAGGCTCCGATCGCCGATAATCTGATTGAATCTAGCCTGAGCCTAGACTTGGCAAGATGAATCCGCAACGCATCCCGTTCGTTCTGGGCCTCAGTTATTTCACTTTCGCGAACCGGATGGCCTAGCCTCTTTAACCTTTCGAGTCGGTCAATGGTATCCTCTAGTGCCTTTTCCATTTTCTTTGCTGCGGCCTTACGATTCTTAACAGCATCTTTTTCTGCCACTTTTTCCGCAGCTTCCGTCATGACTGGAACCATCCTTTTGAGAATCTCAACTTTAGCTCGAAGCCACTTACGGTTACCTTCCCTCACCTTCGTTCCATCGAAATTCGGTTTAATGTCGTTCCCACCATGATCAACGACTACTGGGATCGGGGTCGGAGGAAGGAACCTGTCCGCGCCTAACGAAGCGGGGCAGACCGGCTCCAGCAAGAATGTGCATTCTGCCACCAGTCCTGCCTCGGCAGCCGTGCCGAGGATCTGTCCAAACGAACTGGACCCTTGTTCTCCATTGAGCATCAGATCGATGCAGGTAGATACGAGCGGATGGTCCCAAGAAATAAAGGTCATCTGCTCATTGCTCATTGCGGAGGACCTGTCGAAAGTGATAGACATGCCAATTTCCCGCATTCCCGGGAAAGCATCTCCCGCAAAAACGGTATCAGGTTTAATATAATAGCAATGATCTCCAAGCTCCTCGATCGCAATTCCAAACTGATCAAAAAGATCCGTCATTAAAATCTCAAGTGTGGGGTCCTGATCTATCGAATCAATGTCATCCACGATTTTCTTTGCGGCTTTCTGATCAAAAGAACTCATCTCCAGCAATCTGTCCCGGCCCGATTCAAGTTCCTCATCGAGGTCCTTCTTTGCCGACTTTGTTTGCATAATGATCTTTTCCCATGCACCTGAATCGGTAGGGTCGGTCCTTTCCATTTCTTCGCCAAACTGCTCAAGCAATTTTGAGCCTCCCTCGATCGGTTTTTGAAAAGCGTCCATTCCCTGATGATACCATTGCGCGAGAGCCGCGTGTTCAGTGCCTACAACAAATGGTACGTAAATGCGGACCGTGTCTTTCTGACCAATGCGATCAAGTCTTCCTATTCTCTGTTCGAGTAGAGATGGGGTCTTGGGCAAATCGTAAAGTATGAGGTTGCTCGCAAACTGAAAGTTTCTTCCTTCGCTTCCTATTTCAGAACAGATGAGCATTCGTGCCCCATCCTCTTCAGCAAAATAGGCAGCACTTCGGTCCCGTTTTATCAGCTCTAATCCCTCATGAAAAAGGGTCGTCTTTAAACGTACCTTTTCCAGAATCGATTCATTTAACTGCTCAGCTGCCTCAACTGTGCGGCAAATGACTAGTACTTTTTCTTCTCCAAGGTTTTCCAGTAAATTAATGAGCCAATCTATGCGTGGATCATTCTCCTCATTTTCAGTCTCTAAAGAACATAGGATTGCCTCACGCTCGGGGAACCCGCCCAAATTGACTCGACGATTACGGAACATGACTCTCCCGGTCCCATGAAGGTCAAGGAGCCTGCGTAGGAGTTCTTCTGAGTCCTCAGGCAGATCACCTCCTACCCATTCAGAGAGTTTAATTTTCTCTGAATCCTCAAAATCAGCATCCGTATCAATCTTAGCAGCGATCGCCGAAACTTGAGCCGCATCCTTCGATTCGACCAAAAACTTTTCAAGATCCGAAAACCGGTCAGGATCCAACAATCTTAGTCTCGCAAAGTGTCCTTCCGGCCTGAGCTGTCCGGGTGTCCCTGTAAGTAAAAGCAAACCATCAGTAGTAGATGCGAGCTGTTCGACAACCTTATATGCATTACTAACTTCGTTAACGGACCAATCTAAATGATGTGCCTCATCAACAATCAGCATGTCCCAGCCAGCATCCAGTGCCTGAGAAGCTCGGCGTTCATCATTGGCCAAAAGATCAATGCTTGCCAAGATGAGCTGATCATCAAGAAAAGGATTCACGTCCTCTTCGGGCACTTCTTTAACTGGTTCCTCTTCAAGGCCAACATTTTCTGCCTCGCCTCCACTTTCTATTGCAACACAACGCTCCTCATCAAAGATAGCAAACTGAAGTGAAAAACGACGCAAGAGCTCAATAAACCATTGGTGCACTAATGGTTCAGGAACCAAGACCAGAGCCCTAGAAATACGTCCCGAGACTAATTGGCTATGCATAATAAGACAAGCTTCGATCGTCTTCCCGAGACCAACCTCATCAGCAAGTAAGACCCGAGGAGCGTGCCTCTTACTAACCTCATCAGCTATGTAAAGTTGATGAGGAATCAAATCGATGCGCGCACCCATGAGGCCCCTTTCTTTGCGCCCCCTCATCTCAGACCTTGCCTGGAGAGCCCTTTGCCTCAAAAGAAACTTTCTCGATGAGTTAATGCGTCCACCCAATAACCGGGCATCAGGCTGATGAAATCCGATCCGATCACTAAGTTCACTTTCCCCAATTTCCCTACCTTCAACAATATAGCTAATCAGGCCCTCAGACTCCTTAGCTTCCTCAACTATCAGGCTACTACCGTCATGCAACTCAATCGTATCACCAGTACCAAAAACCACACGACGAAGGGGAGCCGATCCAGTCGCATATGTGAGGGTCTCATCGACAGCAGGAAAGACCACAGTCACAGTTTCGTCAGTCGTCTTCAATATCAATCCCAAGCCTTTGTCAGGCTGAGATTCGCTGATCCAACGTTGGCCGGGGAAAAACTGCATGAAGTTAGTTACGGGCGGGGATTCTCGACTAAAAAAACTAGATTACAAGTTGAAGCTGGAAACTTCTTGAAAATTGAGCAAAATTAATAACATAACTTCCGCTAAATCCGAGCCCAGAGTATAATTAATTAAAACTTTAATTCCGTTATGTGCAAAATCTCCCAAACATTGCTAATGCCCTGTATTTTGGCTTCTTTTTTAACTATTGCCACTGCAGAGGTTCCCCCCGAACTAGAATCCATAAAGTTTTCCGGACCAAAAATTACCCCCAGCCCCGCGTGTCTCTGTGCGGCACCAACCGGAGAAGTCTTTGTTGGTGTCGATATGCTTGGATCATTGGGAAAGGGCCCAGGAAAGGGGAAAATCGTACGCCTAGTTGATACGAACGGTGATGGAGAAGCGAATAAACATACAGTCTATGCCAACATTGATAATCCTAGAGGTTTAATTGCCGTAGGAACAAAACTCTATGTCTTACATACGGTCATACCTGCCAGTATAGGAAAGTTAACCGGCATGCATCTGTCAGTCCTCGAAGATAAGAATTGGGACGGGATAGCTGACGGTGCACCTAAAAAATTAATCTCAGACATTAGCCCACCAAAGCATAACCAGGACCGCGGTGCAGATCACACAACGAACGGAATCAGAATGGGCATCGATGGATGGATTTATATTGCCGTTGGCGATTTCGGAATTCATGGGGCAAAGGGAACTGACGGGACCGAACTGACCATGCTCGGTGGAGGTGTTCTCCGGGTCCGCCCTGACGGTAGCGAGATGGAAGTGTACACGCATGGTTTACGTAACATTTATGATATTGCCATCGATCCCTTCATGAATATTTATACTCGGGGCAACACGAATGACGGAGGAGGATGGAACGTGAGATTCATTCATCACATTCAAAGCGGTGAGTATGGATATCCCATGCTATTTAAAAATTTTACGGATGAAATTATTCCTGCCCTCGTTGATCTGGGCGGCGGTAGCGGGACCGGGGCAATGTTCCTCCAAGAGCCTAGTTGGCCGGAAAAATATAACAACATAGCCATCATGTGTGACTGGGGAAGGAGCCAGCTGATTATTCACCGACTCACTCCGGACGGACCAACATTCACTCAAAAACCGGAAAACTTTATAAGATTACACCAGATCAGTGATGTTGATACGGATGCCTCTGGTCGGCTATATGCCGGGGCCTGGGCAGGTGCAGGATACCGGGGCAGTCCTGACAAGGGATGGGTAGAGCGAATCGTTCCCAAGGGATGGGTCTACAAACCCTTTAAAAACACAGCAAAGCGAACTGACCAAGAACTCGTACAATTACTACTCTCTGAAAGTTCCACGGCTAGGCTAGCTGCTTCTCAGGAACTTTTGCAAAGGCCAAAGGCAATGAATGCCGTCGCTTCCATTGCAGCAAATAAATCTGCTCCTCTCCATTCCAGAGTCGCAGCCATATTCACTTACAAACAAATGGCCGGGCCAATGGCAGCGAAAGGACTCGCTAAGCTAAGCTCTGACAAGACCGTCACTGAGTGGGCATTACGAGCGATCGCTGACCGTAAGACTCAACTAGAAGGGGTAAATAAAGAAATGCTCATACCGGCCCTATCAGATAACAATCCGAGAGTCAGAGTCGCGGCAGCAGTTGCGTTGGGACGTCTAGGCGATAAGTCCGCAGCCGATAATCTTCTTTCCATTGCAAACCCTCCAGGAGAAGAAAAGCCTACCCAAGCGCCAACGACTCCTCCTGCATTTCAAACTAAAGCCTTCAAAGGACTCAAGACTTTTCCTGTTGAAGTTGATGTGACGGGGTTCAAACAAATCTATCTCACGGTCACTGACGGAGGGGACGGGGACGGAGAAGATCATGGGGCCTGGTTCGATCCTGTCTTTGAAAATGGGAGCGGCAAAAAGGTAAAACTTTCTACATTAAAATGGAAATCTGCAAAAAGTGGTTGGGGGAAAATCGGATTTGGTATCAGTGCCACGGGTGGACCACTGAAGAACGGAAACGGCAAATTACAGCCGGATGGTCTTGGGACTCATGCAAATTCCGTGATCGTATATAATGTTCCTTCAGGAGCTAAAAAATTTAAAGCCAGAGTCGGTCTTGCAAATACATCCAAAGGAAAAGGGAAAATTCAATTCATTGTATCCAAATCCATGCCGTCAGTTTCTGGTACTTCCAGTTCCAAAGAAGGACCGCACGCACAGCCAAACTCACCTATTATTCTACCGCACATAGCCGTAAAAGCTCTCGTCGACATGGGCGCATCAGAATCGTGTGTCGAAGCCGTGGGTGGGCCTAACAGCCGTGGAGCCCTGTGGGCACTTCGTCTAATGCATAATGAAAAGGCAGTAGACGGTTTAATTGCAAAATATGGTTCCGCAGCAGCAGAAAAATTCAGGCCAGGAATATTGACTGCTCTGATCCGCCTCTACCAAATCGAAGCTCCATATGATGGCTCATGGTGGTGGAGCACTAGACCCGATACGCGTGGTCCCTACTATCGCCCAATCAAATGGAAAGGGTCAGAAAAAATTGGCACATTCATTAAATCAGTTTGGGATAAAGGCGAATATCGACAGGTAATAGCAACTAATAATGCTAAGACAAGATCAGGGATAGAAGGAGTGGACATCGCCAAAATTGCGGCCGCTCCCACCAAACCCGCCAAACCCACGATAGATCTTAGCGCCATTGCCAGAACCAAAGGACAAGTTGGAAAAATGTCGATTGAGGATATTATTCTCGCACTCGCTGACGTTAAGGGAGATCCCAAAAAAGGAGAAGTTCTCTTTACTAAGCAAGGTTGCATCGCTTGTCATACCACGAGCCCTAATGAAGCTCCTAAGGGTCCATACATGGGTCAGGTCGGTGCGGTCCTATCAAGGGACCAGATCGCTGAATCAATCCTCAAGCCTAACGCTTCAATATCTCAAGGCTTTGCAACAGTGTCCGTTCTGACCAAGGACAATAAGTCGATGGTCGGTTTCGTGACCTCAGAATCTGCTGACAAAATTGAGATGCGCGACATCGCCGGACAAGCACATAACTTTAAAGTATCCAATATCAAATCACGGACTGAACTTAAAATTTCCATGATGCCTGAGGGACTTGCAAATTCACTTAGCATAAGTGAATTTGCTTCTCTGGTAAGTTTCCTTGCCAGTAAAAAAGGCTAGCCATAACTATTTGCCCTATTTTTTAAGCATATAAACAGTTTATTTTTATTGTTTTAACTGATCCGAACCAATTTTAACATTATTCCTAATGTCATCCCAATTGAAATTCATGAACACTACCAAACAAATTGCCGTCCTTACTCTATTTGCCGTCATGCACTCAGCGAGTGCCGAACCGAAAGCAACTCAGCCGAAAGATAAGCCAGGTTACGATAAGACGAAAGATGCCGGCGCCAACGCACCGAAAGGAGCGGACATCCTCTTTGACGGGACACAGAAATCGATCGATTCTAACTGGGAAATGTGGCCGAAGAGTGACATGAAGATCACCTGGTCACTGGTCAAGAGCCCCACGGATGACACGAAAGTGTTGATGACGAACGGCGGCAAGAGCTGGGGAACACACGACCTTGTCACCAAAAAGAAATATAGGGACTTCGAGGGTCACGTTGACTTTGTCCTGTGCGGCAATCGTGGTGACGATTCGCTTGAAGGTTACTCCAACAGCGGCGTTTACCTTCATAACCGTTACGAGATCCAGATTGAATCACCCAAGGGAAACAACACGAAAGATCCCTACAGCTGGAAAATTGGACCTCACGGTATTGCCGCCTTCTGCATGGAGCGTGTTCCGGACACGAACGCCTGGCGGCCCAACGGACAGTGGCACTCATTCCACTTCATCTCTAAGGCTGCACGCTGGGACGGCGATAAGATGATCGAGCCGGCTCGGGCCACGGTATGGTGGAACGGCGTAAAGGTTCACGACAATGTCCAGATCAAGAAAGCTAACGGAGGAATCAAAGTCACTTCAGCGCTTGGAGGCCTCAAACTCCAAGAGCATGGTCAGGATGTACGATTCCGCAACGTTTGGATTCGTGAAATGAAGGGTGACAAGAAGTAAGCCACAACTTGTGGGGGACAAAGGTAGGGACCGTCAAAGAAACGAACAAAGAGGATTTCAGCGCAAAAAATTAACCGTTCGTTCCTTTAATTTTCCTAGCAGGTGCTTCAGCATCCTTGTTACGGAAACCATACATCGGTAAGAGTCTGTAATAGACCTCGAGGCTAAGAGTCGCGAGGGTCGTTGAAACGACGCGGCCTCCAGAAGCAGCATGAGCTGCACTTTTGTCCCAGCTTCCTTTTTCTGAACCGTTCTTCTTTTGTAAAAGTGGTAAAGTTTCCTTTATCCGTTCGTTCCAGTCTGTCCACACGGGTCCCTGGTGCTGGTAAAGAGCAAGCGTACCATAATAAACATAGTAATAATCCGGGTTACGTACATTGATCTGTCGCATTTTTAATATCTCCGCACTTTCTGCCATGCGAGGTTCTCTCGGGGATATTAGATCCAGTTGTCTACAAAACATTCCCGTTGCAACCATCGCAGGTTTGTTTTTTTCGGGCCCTGTGTATCCATACATTCCTCCATGCCTTCCGCCTCCTGCATGATCGAACCATTTTTGCGCATCAGTAAAAACTTTTTCCTCAATCTCAATTCCTGCCATCCGGGCACTGTGCAGAGCCATGTATTGCCATCCAGTTACCGAAGTATCAGAATCTCCGGGCCTAACATCATACCTCCATCCACCCTTCGTTGGGCTCTGTGCTGCTAGGATTAAATTGATAGCTCTTTCGGCAGGTTCTCTAAGCTTCTCATCCTTACTGACTCCATAAGCTTCACAAAGTGCTATAGCAGCAATGCCATGACAATACATGCGACCACCACCGCGCAGATCTCCGTTCTCTTTTTGCTGGGAAACGAGCCAATCAATTCCTTTACGAAGATTGTTCTGATACTTGCCACCTGCATTGTGACTGGCTCCCCAACCATAATAACAGAGAAGTGCGAGTCCAGTGCTGGCCGTGTCAAAGGCTCCGTTCCCTCCATGCTTCTTAGTGTCCCACCGGCCATTCGGCTCCTGATTGCGGCTCAACCAATCGAGTGCATTGACAATGGCACGTTCTGTAGCATCTGAGCCCCCGAGCTGTTCGATAGTCTCAAGTGAAGGCCTGCCCCGTTGCTTACGCATTATTTTAGTAAATGCATTTGGATCGATTGATTCTTTCGGTGTCTCTAACTCTCCTGGAAGGAGCGGGTCAGTCTCAGGATCCGATCCGGGCAATTTTAGACTCAACGATGCCAATGTTCCGGAACCGTCTAGTGGAGGAGCCTGATCATTTGCTTCAAGGCCCCTATGAGCCACTATAACATCTCCTCCAGTGTCTTTTGTTTCTGCCGTCGCGTCCCCAGCTTCGATCTGATCTGTTTCTGTTGATGATTCTGAAGCCGCATTTGTGAGTTCAGCTTTTTCATTTGTTTTTTCTGTTTCAACTTGCGGAACAAATTCCGTGGGACGGAAAAGATCTGATAATGGATTTGCTGGCTCTTCGGCCTTTTGAGTTTCAACAGGATCGCGTTCGTCAAGTTCCGGGCTCTCCGGTTCGGGCAATAATGTTTCTGGTAAAGCGACAAGGATAGGAGTGATGTTTTTAGGATTTGTTAAAGGTTCATCGGTCGTTGCAGCGTTCGCTTTCGATGCCCGCACATCAGTAATGAGTGATGCTTTGCTGGTGCTGGCAACAATTGGATTGGTTTTAATATTTTTCTGTGGTTCTAGGACCGGAATCTTAAAATCGCTTTCAAGTTTATCCGTCAGCAATGCGACTGAGCTCTCAGCGACCTGAGCCTCTTCGGGAGTACTTTCAAGTGCAAGCTCCTCCTGCGCTAACGCATCAATACTTATGGCAATTTCCGGAGCCTGTAATTCTCCACCAGAACTAAACTCCTTACTTATGAGCCAAACCATCATTAGTAAAAGTGCCAGTAAATGTATAATGGCAGACCCTGCTAAGCACTTGTGGTACAGGGTACTAATGTCGCGCCAATGCTCTAGCAGATAAATCAGACCTATGAGAGCTGCAATTGCTAAGAGTATCCACCAAATGATTTTACTCATTAGCTCCTTGAACTTTTCCCAAGATGTTAGATCAGTGAATCCAAAAACTTCTCGTGTCGTGGAACGGTAAAGCCTGTAACGTTTCAAATCATCATTATCAATTGAATCTTCCAGATCAAGGTCTGTACTGAAAAGCAAATCAAAGCCTTCCATTCGTATGGCTGGATCCGTCGCGTCACCTTTTTCCATATAAAGGTCAATTTTCTCGGGTGGAAATTTTTCGCCATTCACTACACGACTGAGATAAACACTGAATCCTTTTTCCTGGTTTCTGTCTCTGTCCGAGGCAAGAAAGATATGATTGCCCTGGCTCGTCAGTGAAGCCTGCAAATCTTCCGATTCAGAGTTCAGATCATTAACCGCTTCGACTTCAGAAAATACAGGAAAAGGCAGACTCTTTTCTGTCTCTTCGGAAACCTCAGGAGGCTCAGAATCAATAACTTTTCTTGCAACATAAATATCATTCTTATTCCCTTTCTTATTGGATGAGAAAAATAGCCTTTGTCCGTCCTCAGCAGGAGCGGGTCCGAGCTCATCCTGAGGTGTGTTAATGGATTCATTTAATAACTGTGCAATGCTCCATTTTGTTCCCTCGTTGCGGGACACATAAATATCATAACCTCCCTTTCCCCCTTCTCTATCAGAAGAAAAATAAAGGAATTTCCCATCTCTAGAAAAAGCAGGACCCCTTTCGTTGTTCTGGCTGTTCAGTTCTGCAACGGGTTCTGGGACAGACCATGTGCGTCCGTCCCAGGCTGATAGGAAAAGATCCGTGCCACTGTCATCATTCGCTGGACGCACAAAGACCATAGATGTCCCGTTCGGCGAAAATGCAGCCTCTAGCCTATAATTTGCAGCGTTAATGCTATCGCTCTCTTCCGTATCGGGAACGGTTGTGCTTTCACTAAAAAGATTTTGTTTTGGGTCCTGCCACAGGACTCTTCGAACTTTGTTTTCTTCGACACCGATAGTATTACCCGCTTCGTCTGAAAAATATGCCCAGACATCGGCTTGCAGCTTCTTCCATATTACTGATGAGAGCCCTGCAAAAATGACAAGACTGATTAATGCAAAAAGAAACCGGCCCTTTGTGCCTTTGATTCTTGGTGCTTTCTTTTTATCAGAACTCATTTTTACCACTAGTTAGCGCTTGTCTGGGTTGCCTCTTCATTTTCCGCAATAGCACTTTGGGGTCTCTTGAATGCTCGAATGAATAAGAAGATAAACAGACCAAAGAGAGCCAATGCACTGCCCAACAATACGATATTATTTTTTACCCAAGCCATGGACGGCATCTTCGAATAATCATAATCGATCATTACTCTCTTGCTCTTAGTCCCATACAAAGATGAAATACTCTCCTTCCGATCAGAATTAAAAAGTAAATGGAACCCTGCCATTCGGACTGCCGGATTCGTTTCATTAAACTTACTATTAATTTCTTTTCCCAAGTTTGCAGGAACCGACGGTGCTTCTCCGCTGATACGGGAACGATAAATGTCCGAACCTCCGAACCCGCCCTCACGAGATGAGGTAAAATAAATAAAGTCACCATGATCGGTAATTACAGGAGCCATTTCATCAGACGGAGAACTAAATTCCTGCAAGTGCTTAGCATGGCGAAAAATTGGATCCTTCGGCAATGATTTACTATCAAGGACGTTTGGATTTGGCCCTTCTGGGTCAGGCTCAAAACCAAGCCCATAAAGAGGCGTGTAACGGTAATGCGCTTCTAGACACAATGCGACGAGTGCCGTGACAATGACCTTTCCCATTTGTCCGCCATGACCTCCTCCTACTGGCCATGCCCCGTCAGGTTCTTGTGTTTTAATAAATTCAGACTGCATTTTCTCCAACCATTTTCTCCAAACTGGTCCCTGATGCTGATAAGCAGCCAATGTTCCATAATATACATAATAAATGTCATTCATCTGAAAGCCGACCTTATCGATTATGAGAGACGACTCGAAAGCCTTTGCAGCATTTGATGAAGCACCGCTGAGTTGGGCACAGAAAAATCCTGCAGCATTCATTGCATGTCTTCCAGAATTCCCCTTTCCGGGTGAGTCCGTGTACCCGTAAGATCCACCGTCCTTGCCTCCACTGATTATCTCAAGAAAGTTATCTACCCCGTCAAAAGTGCTTTGAGGAATTGCAAGGCCTGACATCTTCGCGCTTGCCAAAGCCATGACCATCCAACCAGTCACTGACAAGTCACCACGTTCCTTTGGCTTGTATCGCCATCCACCTTCCTCGTGCTGGGATTCTACAATAAAGTCAATTGCTGCCTGCGCCTTTGGTTTTAATTCGCTATCTTTCGTGACGCCATAAGCTTCAACCAATGCAAGTGCCGCTATGCCATGATCATACATCGCATTATATTTGGGACTATCCCCCCGCAGGTCTCCACTAGCAACGTTCTGCTGACCCAGTAACCAATCCAATCCGAGTTTTACTTTGTCCTGATATTTGCACTCCTTGTCATGCCTTTCACCTCTTCCATAAAAGGCCAATAAACTGAAAGAGGTTGCCGCAACGTCATGGCCCGCCTGTCCACCGGATTTACCGATGTCCCACCTACCATCCTCTTCCTGCAAACCAGCAAGATAGGCGAGGGCCTTCTCAACAGCACTTTCACTGGACTCTGATCCACCTAGCTTCGACATAACGCTTTTATCCGCTAGGGCACCTTCCCTCAGTGAATAAAGCATGCTCAATTGACGCTCTGTTATTAGATCAAAAGCTGTTTCAGTAGCAATGTCTGCGGAATATATCTCAAAATCGACTTTCTGTTCTGAAACGTCTGCTAACTGCTCTGCTGCTGCTGCTTCGGTGGCCTCTTTTTCACTAATGCCAACCCCCTGGTGAGGTCGGTTAGATACAAAGAAAAGTGTCATGTTGTCCGGAGAAAGGTCCGGATCAGTTTCGTCAAAAGGTGTATTGACCCTTGCCGTGAGAGGCAAAGGCCATGCATATTCTACACCGTCCCACTTTGATACCCAGATGTCCTGACCTCCCTGACCTCCAGGACGATCACTAGTAAAAAAAAGCAATTCTCCATTCCCGCTCAGTGTAGGAGTCGTTTCATTAAATTGACTGTTCAGGGCCCGCATTGGCCGCGGTTCTCCCCAATTATTGCCGTCCCAAATTCTAAGAAATATATTGGAATTATCTTTTTCGTTCGCAACAGAATAAACCATTCGTGCCCCGTCTGAGGAAATTGCAGGTTGACCTATTATGCCCTCAGCTCCAATCACCTCAGTGACGGCCTGAGCAGGATCCCATACCACGTAACTAGGCTCCACGTCTCTTGCAACTTGTTCGAAAGCTACCTGATCCGTATACGTGTACCAACGTTCTGGTCTTAGATATAACCAGGTTAAAACAATTGCACTAAGAACCAATAATAAAGCCCCCCATGCATATATTTTATAGCGACGTTTCTGCGTCAGACCCAAAATGGTCCCCGAAGTCTCCTTCGAATCAGGATCAATTGGCTCTGCACTGGACATTTCAACAAAAGATTAACGTTCGGTTTTAACGGCGATATTGGCTCTCGGGACACCAACGTGTCGGCAAATTGACATGACATTTGCAAGATAAAGATGCTTCGCATCCTGATCACTTCTGATTAGTACCTTGATATCAGGTTTCTTTTCAACTTCGGTCTTCATCCAGTCGGAAATTTGTTCCTCCGTGACCTGTTTTCCCATCAATACGTAAGCACCACTTTTACGAATATTTATCTTAATCAGGTTCCCGGTCGACTGGGTCAATGACTGATTTTTTGCATCTACAGGAAGGTTCACCATATGATCAATTTCCTCTTCCTTAAATGTAGTAGTAACTAGAAAGAAGATGATCAAAATGAACATCACGTCCAGCATGCTGGAAATATTGATAATTTCTCCGTCGTTAGAAGAAGATTTTTGGCGACAATTCATTATGCGGTTCCTTCCGAAATGTTAGTTTGATCGTCAGCAGCTGGGCCAGTGGTCAGAGCTGAGTTGGCCAAGGCGTGAGTAACAATAAATTCAGTGCCAACATCATCTATATGGTCAATAACCTTGTCGGCTCTGGTAGAAAGCCACTGAAATAATAAAAGTACTGGAATAGCGATCGTTAAGCCCGCTGCCGTACTCACTAGTGCCTGATAGATGCCATTGGCAAGGTCTGATGTCTTTGCAGCACCACCACTATCGGCCGTTTTCTGGAAAGCATCAATCATACCGTAAACTGTTCCCAGCAAGCCCAATAGAGGGCAAACACCTGCAATGACTGAAAGGGGTCTTAAGCTACGTTTCATTTTCTCAGCTTCTTTAGAACCAGCATCCTCGATAGCCTTACTGACTGCCTGATGGCCTTCATTGCGCCACTGAATACCTGCTTTGAAAACATGCCCACATGCTGCGGACGAATCTTCACAATACTTTTCAGCGGTCTGACCAGTCGAATCACTGTTCCATGCCTGTCCGAGGCCCTGTAAGAATCCGGCAGGAAGGACCCTTTCTTTTGTCAGTGATATGAATCGTTCCAGTCCCAGCGCAAGTGCAAGAATTGATGCGATGGCTAATGGAAACATGACCGGGCCACCCTTTTTGATGAGGCTAAACATTGTTTCCTTGTCTTCTCCGGCCCCTTCACCAACTTCGGCCCCAAAAGCAAATGAGCTGAATGCCACAAAGACAAAGATGCAAATTATCATCAAGTTAGACCAGCGAATAACGTTTATTAGATTGTGTTTTTTATTAAGGTACATTGCAGTTAGTAATTATTAGTTTGATCAGTTAGTACGAAGTTCGTCAAGGTATTGCCGGGCAACGATCGCTGCCTTTTCTTTGCTATATTTATTGATTACGTCTTTGAATCGTTGCGTAGCTTCTTCTTTTTTGTCCTGAGCCAAGAGTACGCGACCGATCTCGAGGACAGACTTTGCTTGCCAGCTTGGGTACTTCTTAAAATTGATTTCTACATTAACAAATTCAGCGATTGCCTTTTCATAATTTTGCAAATTGAACAAACATTCGCCGGTCTGGAATCGGCTCCTGACTGTCCATAGGTCGACATTTTTTGTATCTGATAAAAGTTTTCGATACTCTGATATGGCCCCGTTAGGGTTATTGTTATTTTCAAGAGCATAGGCCAATCCGAACTGAGCATTTCGAATCCATTTACTTTCTTTGAACCTGTTCAAAAAATTTCTATAGGTCTGCGAAGCTTCATTGTGCTGGCCAGTCAGAGACTGCGTTTCACCCAAACGCATAGTGACTGTCTCGGCGAGAGTCGCATCAATTCCTGACACCTTCGACGAGGCAGCAAAATGATCTCTAGCAGTGACGGTCTCTTTTAATTTGAATCGTGCTTCGCCGGCCTGAAAGAGCATCGACGCGAGTAGTTTTGATTCTGGGTATTCGATGATCAGTTCTTCGAACATGTCTGCGGCAATCTCGAAATCTGCTTTTTTAAAATGGGCACTGGCGAGCTGAATTCTTATCGGTTCTTTGAGAGAATCGTCCTTCATCCCCTTTAGAGTAGTTGTCAGCTGTGCGATCACTTTTTCCTGAGCGCCACTATCTAAATTCAATTCAGCTAATTCACTTTGCACTTTCACAATGAGCTGACTCTTCGGATGAGTAGCGAGTAATTTTTCATAAAGAAGGACCGCCTCCTTGTCTCGTTTCCTGGCCCTCTCTGCCCAGGCCCATTCATACAATGCCTGATCAGCAAATTCAGATTTTGGATGCTTTTCAGTGACGCGTTTAAAATGATTTGCCGCATTGTTCCAGTCCTTCTGTTTGGAGGCGGAAAGCCCCGCATAATAAACAACCAAAGACAATTTCTCATGTTCCCTGAATTGATTTAGCATTTGAGGAAAGTGCTTTGAGGCAATTTCAAAATTTTCCGCATTGATGAGAGCTATCCCCTGCTGAAGTGCGGCATCTGATGCAAGAGGATGGTTCCGGGGCACTTGCGAAAAATAAGTTGCCGCTTCCACGTGCTTTTCTTCTGCCGCATTTACCCATCCCAGATAATACATGACACGTGGCCTTTGTTGTGGAGCCCCGGCCTTGAACGGATCCTTATTGGCTTTGTCTTCATTTATGAACCTTTCAAGGGCGCCTCTTTCTGTTTTCAAATCTTCTGTCTGGAAAGAGAGCCGGCCCTGCTCGGCCAGAGCAAGTGGAAGGTGTGGGGTGACTCCAGGATAATGGTTTGCGAGTGTGCGTAGGTGCCCCAGTGCCTTGGTCTTGTCCTCTGTCCGGTCATAAGCGACTGCTACCTGGATCAAAGCCGTGTCCAAGTTTGGACCAGCGCTTACCTTATATTGTTTTTTGTCATTGATCTCAACCCTTTCATTAATGAAATCCTCAAATGGTTTTATTGATTCTTTCCACTTGTCCTGACGAAAAAAACAATCTCCAACTAAAAAAGACAATTGAGTGAAGAGTTTGCCTTCTGGTTTCTTGGCCAGAAGTGGTTGAGCGCTTTGTAGTGCCTGCGCCCAACGCTTTGCCAGATGATGGACCTGCGCTATGCGAAGCTGAGCAGCGGGCACACTGGAATGGTCCTTATGTGCCTGTATAAAATCTGTGTAAGCCTTAGCTGATTCATCACTGCGATTGAGAAGAAAGAGGTTCTCTGCTCGCATGTAACGAGAATCTCCAAGAAGAGCATGATCTTTGAACCGAGCAATGAAGCTGTCCGCTAATTGTAAACTGCCGTTATAGTCTTTAAGTTTATGGAGACAGGTCGAGCGTTGAGCTATCACTTCTGGCATTTGTCCAAACTTGCCTCTCCTTTCGACGTGGGACAGAGCATCAGAGGCCAATTTCCAGTCAGGACTCTTTAGACTGATAAGTGCATTGGCATAGTCAAACTCAATATCATCAATGACGGGCGAATTTTGAAACCGCTTAATTGCATCAACAAGAATTTGTGCAGATCTTTGAAACTGATTTTGGCGGGAGAACACTCTTGCCCACCACAAGTTGGCTTTTGCCGCGGTCAAGCTTTCGGCTCCGGCAATTTGGCTAAATTTTTGGTTAGCTTGATTGTAATCTTCGCGTTCAAGAAAACTTCTAGCGATATAGAATTTTGATTCTTCAACATGCGGAGCTGGTTTACCTTCGGCGTCAGGCTTTGCACCTTTAAGGTATGCTTCAAAATCGGCAGTCGCAGGCTCATATTTAGCTAGTAAGAAACGTGTGAATCCTAATCGGTATTGACATTCCAATGCATCATTTCCTTTCATTCCAGGTAGGGCCGCCGCATAAGCTGGCTCAGCCTTATCAAATTCTTTTAGAAGGGTATGACATTCGCCCAGTAGAAAAGCTGCCCGGGTTTTCCATTCGGGTATTGCCTGTAATTGAGCTACTTTGGCAAGAGACACCGTGGCCTCGGAAGTTTTTTCGGTCTGATAAAAAGCATATCCTTGCTGATACAGGGCCCTAGCAGCTTGGTCCGGGGCAGGCTTAGATGCGGTAAGCTTCTTTGTCCATTCAAGAACTTTATCCCATTCCGATTTACCAAAGCAAATATCACAAATGGCAGCCAGTGCCGCTGTCTTGAATTTGGGGTTCTTAATATTATTGAGTTGAGCAATAAAGAGTTGTCTCGCTTCGTCCTTTTTTGAAGAAAACAACATACATTGACCCTGCAGCATGATTAACCGTTCCCTGTCAATTGCCTTGTCTAGTCCGGGCTTTGCTAAAAGTGCAGCAAATTGAGGCATGGCCTTATCATATTGTTTGAGGGCATATTGACTAAGGGCAAGACCTCTCCGTGCCAGATCCGCTTTTGGATGATTGCCATGCTTTTGCAAAAAGGCTTGGAATTGCGTGACTGCGACCGGATATAGTTTTCTGTTGTAGGCGGCGTTAGCAACAAAATATTGATCCAAAGCCGCATCCTCTGCGGCTAGTATTGTGGATGGAAAAGTCAAAACTAATGCCATCAATAAACGACTGAATCTCTTAAGATTATAGGAACTCATATTCCAATAAATATAGAATTTTACTTATATTGTTATTCACAATCCCAAGTCCACTTCCTTGGGCTAATTATTTTTATTTCTGTTATGATTAAATCTTAAACAGAATGAAAAAAAAATCGATTCTTGGCAACTACCAAGTAAATCAATTTTTTATAAGACCTTAACAATGAAACTACTTATATAGTGGCCTGCACCTTTAGCGTTGTTACTCTTAATTTTATGGGAACTTTATCATTTCGTTGACGAGTTTTCTGTACTCGCTAATCCCTTTAAAGCCTCAATTGCATATTGATTTCCACTCTTGGCTGCCATGTAATACCATTGCGCCGATTCATGTAATTGCCTGGTCACCCCTCTACCCGCTTCATAAATATAGCCGAGATAAGTTTGCGCATAAACGTCTCCTTGCTGAGCTTTATTCTTAAGATCAATTATTCTCTCTTCCATTAACAATGAGGATTAAACAAGATTACAATTCAATTAAGGAAAAAGGTGCCCGCTTGAAAAACTCTCCCAATGGAAGAACCCCACAACAAGCGGACACCTTTTTCACAGTTTCCGCTACGTTGCCACTGTATCGATTCTAAGGGCATAAGCTAACGACCCTATGCTATACTTTGCTTTTGAATTGCTTACTTTAAACTGGCACCGGCAAAGGCCAATCATAGAAAGAAAGGTTAACTAATCATCAAGTAGCCACGCCAGATTGAAGCGGGCCATCCAGTCCTTATTCGACACCAAATAAATCATCCCTTCACTGGGTGTTCCTGGACGGCCTGCGGCCATCCAAGTATAATTACCGGGCCCTTTCCGGACCATCCTCCTCACGGGCCAACTCTTAGCCCCATCAAAACTTACCTTTATGGTAATATCTTCACGCTTGTCTTTTCTGCCAGGTGAGCTGTAAAGAAGAACATCCGTGTCCGGGACCCGGACCAGTGCTCCCTTGCAGCCATAATCATCAGGTGGGCCATCGAAAAGCTCATCGTCTTCGCGAGCGTTTTTCCAGGATTTCCCAGAATCCTCACTGATCCCAACTTGTTTATTACCCCGACGAACATGAGTCCTGGCATTATAATAGATGTGGCCGTTTTTCAATTCGCATAAGGACGGCTCAGAGGTACCAAGAAGAGGAAAAGGTTCACTTGGAAACCATGTCCTGCCACCATCATCACTGTAAAGAGCATTACTGTAACGCCTTGGGAAGAACTTGCGCCCTTGCCCCTTATTTAGATAGGTCCTGCTCCCGTCCTTGTTTACAGATCCTACAAAGACTTGGGACGGCATCAGGAGCCGGCCTTTCTTCTTCCCATGCTTGAGGGTAATGCCCTGATCACAACAGTAGGTCGTCGCCAGCCAGCCATTAACGTCAGCCTTTATCAGGGTTTTCTCGGTCCGCCACGTCTTGCCATGATC
>Ga0115011_10001205_pt1 | contig 18806 bp, 4 predicted proteins | sample TroAtlMetagenome_2_FD_88705 | JGI IMG/M metagenome (GOLD analysis project Ga0115011, IMG submission 88705) | Marine eukaryotic phytoplankton communities from Atlantic Ocean - Tropical Atlantic ANT8 Metagenome | ecosystem: Environmental > Aquatic > Marine > Oceanic | place: Tropical Atlantic...
ACGGTATCCCCGGTCTCGCGGTCGTCTTCACTACTCTCTTCGTCGCTTCTATGAAATGTCTTTTTCTCACCAACTTCTTCTTCTCCTTCTCCTTCTCCTTCTCCTTCTTCTTCTTCTTCTTCTTCTTCTTCTAACTCCTCTTGTTCTCTTGCTTCCTTCCCACATCCTTCCTCGTCTTCGACACACGCCGGTGACTGACGTGTGATGCTTACATTCTCTGATTCATCTCTTCTCTCCATTAGGACATCAGTTTGCGTATCATTTTCTGCGTTGTTATCGTTGCGAAGTTTAAGAATCGTGTTTGAAAGAATTTCGAGTGGATCTTGCTGTGACTTTACGCCCTCGACTAGTGCGTCGGAGAGAAGAGCAAAAAGGTGCGATACGCCCAAAGTTTCGTTCAAATACAAACTCGCGCTTTCGTCGGCATGCTCAACTGTGACTTTAGATTTAACGCCATCCTCGCCTTCTTCTTTATCATCGTCCCCTTCCTTCACTTGCTGCTCTTCGTTCTTGTGATCGTTGATCTCCCCCGTCGTCTTTGTCGTGTCGTTTTCGTCGTTGATATTGTGGTTGATGTTTTTGTCGTTGGAACAGAACTTTCGAATATATTCGCGCGCGTTTTCTGGCCTCTCACTGAGCGTCGCAGATAACATCCGAGTGAACAAATCATCAATCTTATGCGTTCGAATATATGCGTCGATGCTCTCGATGTGCGTTTTATTGTCCATCTATGTTTTGCCGTGTATGTTCTGAGAGAAAAGTCAAACAGAATAAAAGTGGTGTGTGTGGTTATTTTTAGAGCGTGGTCAAAATACGTCGAAAAATAACGACCAAAACCCAAATGAAAGAAGAAGAAAGAAAGCTATAGAGCCACCTAATAATAAAAGAAAACGTAAGACTCACGCGATGGGCGCTGAGCGAGTAGATAGAGAGGAGGGCAGAGAAGAAGAAGAAGAAGAAGAAGATATGAATGAACTGCATCGTAAAGCTCCGGAGAGTGCGCCAGGTCCTCAACCGCCGGTAGAAAGAGAGAAAGACGAAGACAAAAATACGACGGGGTATTGGAAACAAGCAGCTTCGATGAACGCACGCCGCTTGATTGACTGTCTCTCGGAGTGGTCGAATGTTATTTCCTCCTTCATCAAGCGCGATCTCGATATCACGATTAATGACGATGGGAATAGTATTCATAGTAGTAGGAATAATAATGAAATAGCGCAGACAACGAAAGCAACGACGACGACGACGACGGGCCCGCTTCGCGAAATAGAGAGGTGGAAAGAACGAAATGTAGAGAGGCACAAACTTTTCGAACAACTGAATTGCAAAGAGATGAAAAAGACTGAGCAAAGTTTAGAAGATTCGATACACTCTGAGATGATAGAAGATGCGGAGCAACACTCAAAAGCACATCAGACTCTCATTAAATTTCGTTATTTACGCGAAAATCTTGCCGCTTTGTGTGCTCAATCGAAGGAAAATGTGAAATTTCTCACCACGTTAGAAGGGCATTTTGTGACCATCTCGCAGGGGTCATTCAAACGTATTTCCCGTTGCCTAGAGCCGACACTTGAAGCGCTCAGACTGGTCTGGATAATTTCGAGTCATTATTCAAACGATGACCGAATGGGACAGCTTATGGGTCGAATAGCAGACGAACTGTCGTTAAGGGTAACCTCTGAAATTGACCCAAAGCTGGTATTAACAGTGTCTCGCCAAGACGATAATACGAATGAGAGAGCAGAAGGTTACGCCGATCAAGTCGCATCGTTGACAAAACCGACGATAATAACCATCAAACCATCAACGAGTTCATATCAACCCAATGAAGATGTTCAAGATAATAATAATCTTACGTTATCAGAGAAGTTACGGGATGCATCTTTGGCGCTACGAAGCTGGAAGACAAATTATTTGAAGGTGCGCGAAAGTATAGAGCGATCCAATCGAGATGCAAGATGGGAGTTTGACCGCGAACGCCTCTTTTCTAGAACGGATCATATTGCGCGTGTTTGCGACGATTTGGGAGAAATGCTTGCGGCTTCGCTAGATTTTCAAACCTTTCTGAGTCCCAAGTTCCGAGCCGTGACGCTCGATCAAGTAGGTTTTGACGACGCGGTGAGGCGAGTTTCGAACATGAACAACCGAATTATTCGTTGTTCATTCAATGCATTTGATCCATCAAAAGCAGAAGATTGGGCTGATACTGTTCAAGTTTTTCACGTAGATCGCGTTCGAATTGAACGAGTTGTGAGATCATTCATTGACCAATCGTTCAAAAATTCAACATCTGCCAAAGCGGCGTTTGAATTGCTACACAGCTTTCGAACTATGTTCAACATTCTATCACTTTCACCGAATTCAGAATTGCTATATGATGCTGGTAATGTCAAACATAATCGTAAGAATTCTTCCATACGGTCTTCTCCAGTAAGAGATGTTCTTAATAAACAGATGAGAGATACGACGCGAGATATTTTGGACCAATTTGGTAGAGAAATCGATCAAATACAACACTTTTTTCATACACAAGAAAGAAATGTTCCATTATTACGCAATCAGGCTAGAATTAGTGGGAAAATTGCATGGTCTCGACAACTCTTTGTATCAATTAGAAGAACCATGCGTATATTTAAGTTTACATCTCTTGGAGAGGATATTCAAAGCGCAGTGGCTCTCGAAATTGAGAACAAGTATCTTCATTTTTCCAAGACTGTGTTGGAATATGAAAAAGAACTGGTTCGACAGTGGAGCTCTGCAGTTGTTGATGAATCCATAGCTAGTTTGCGATCGTTCATTTTGGTAAAGATATCTAGAACAGAAGTTCTCGGTGTGAATGATGGACTTTCGCATTCGTCGGTACCTGTGTTTCGACCGAATTTCCACGAAAATCTATCTGTTTTGATCCGCGAAGCCAAGAGTATTTCCCAATTAGGACATGAAATCCCGTCATTGGCAAAGGACGTTGTTCTTCAAGAAGATATTTATCAGTCTCACCTAAATAGTTTGAAAGATGTATGTTCGGAGTACTCACGAGTTACGTCTGGTCTAACATACCAGGAGTTCGCTTTATTCAAAGGAAAGCTGATCAAGCTGGAAGAAGCCCTTGAGCCTGGTTGCTCTAAATTGAACTGGAATGCGCTGGGCTTCAATACATTTATTCAATCGTCCCAACATGCTATTGAAGCTTTCGAAAGAACAGTACTTGAAGTAAGACGTATCTCGAAATCTATTGCAGAGCTCACGGAAACGATATCGGAATTGAGGTTTTTCTCTCCGTCCTGCATACAAGAAGTAGAAGGCGATATTGGGCTGTTGCCAGAATTAGACGATGTCATGAGCACATTAGAACGCACACGCGATGAAATTATGGAAAGAGCAGTAGGAAAATATAAGGAAGTTTCAAACCTTTTATCAGATATAGAGTTTTGTGTCATCGGTACGCGGTCCAAAAAGGCTCTAGAAATGCAAGCTTTTTACGAATTTTCTGAGAAAGGCGTATACTGCGCACTCGTCAGAGCAATATGCTCGAGTTTACGCTCGTTTCGAAGGGATTTCATCTCTCGTTGCGGTGTTGATAATGCTGCATTTTTTTCGATGTACAATTGAATTATATTCCCAAGACGCCGTCATATCACCGTCCTTGGAGGATATTTCCACCCGATTGAACTCATTCGTTGATTCGATTCAAAATGTCGGATTAAAGTTCACGAGATGGATGCACGGAACTTGTCTTGAAGTCTTACAAACCCAGTGTGTTGATGTTGATGAAGGAAGTGATATGGAATACGATGGTGGCCGCTGTCTCCTGGATGATGGTATAAGGAATGACGATATCCTTGTGACGGCAAGCTGCTCTGTCCATGAAACAGAAGCAGATGCGTTTGGAATTACATTCGCACGCGATCTCAGGACATCTACCGTGTGTTGTAAATTCGCAGCTACTGCACAACGCGCCATTGCTAGGCTTTCACGGAAAATTGCGAAATATGTTGGAAGTTGGGGCAAGTTCCAGCATGCGATGAACACGAAAGCTCGTAAACAAACACTACAGATGTTCACAGATCTTTCTGGGATTGAATTTGCACCGCTTGACGAATTATTCATTCTATTTAATCGATATAAGTGTAGAGTGTTAACGGATTCGAATAGAAATGTGACGATTTCTTGTGCGATGATTGATGCCACGCCACTTATCAAGGGGGTTGCTAGAGAATGTGACATCTGGATCAAAGAGCTTTCGAGCATTTCAGCAGCGCAGGATAGTAAATTTCTATCGGAACTGAATTCGAAGTTTCGAAACATAGACGGTGTTGCAGATGTAGTTCCATCAAGTTTGGATGAAATGAAAGTGTTTCTGAGAATGGTTCAAGATGTACGCGTGGACTGGGAGACTGAAATTAATATTCTGAAAATTAAAGACAGGGTCAAACTTCGCCTTGGTCTGCGGCCAGAAGAGTCCTTCTCATCATCGTCCTCATTATCAACAACACATAATGATGCTAGTTGTGAGTATACGAATCTCGTCTTAGAAACGTTGGCGAATTGGAAAGCTTGTAAAGAGAAGATTGAAAGAGCAGATGCCGACTTCAGGCACGTTCGGATGAAGTTTGAAAATCAATTACGTAATGATTTGAATGAATTTGTGAGTGCTTGCGAAGACACGCAAGCCGACATGCAAAACTATGGACCGGCGTCTGATAAAAGTTTAGTAGATTTGCACGTTGGAGTATCGAAATTGAACGTGTTTAGATCAAAAATCTTCGATTTGTGCACCCGAAGTGAAGTCTTGCGCGACTCTGAGAAAGCGTTCCAATTTCCTCCGCGTTCGGTTTCAAGTTTGGAAGAATTGCAAGAAGATATTGAAGAATATAAGAGCTGCTACGCAGTTTTCGAGAGATTTGATTCGAAAGTTAAAGTGCATTCTGGTGTGTTATGGGAGTCTATCGATATTGAACAATTGCGTGTCATTGGCGAAGAGTCCAGGAGAGATTGCAAATCGAACATCATTGAAACGCCCAAAACATCTGAATTGATCATAAGTATTGAAAAGAGCATAACATTATTCGAAGAGACTCTGGATTTGTTTTGTACGCTCAAGTCACCTGCAATGCGTCCAAGGCATTGGGAAGAGCTGGCAAGATTGGCGAAGACATCAATTGCATTGACCACGGTTACCTTTGAGGACGTCTTGAAGCTTAGACTACATGAACATGCGCAACATGTCAGAGAAATCACGAATAGAGCCGAACGAGAGATGAAGATTGAGGAGGATTTAATAAAACTTGGCGCGCAATGGGAAAGCGCCAAATTTGATTTGCGGCCGCTTGCACGAGAACCAAGGGAGATCCATGAGAAGACTCTGATTCTTTGTGCTGTTGATGACATCACACTTTCGCTTGAAGATTCAAGCCTGACGCTTCAATCAATCTCGGCATCTAAGCACGCGGTACCATTTCGTGATACGGTCCAAAGCTTGGAATATAGCTTATCGCACATTTCCGACGTACTAGAGGCGTGGATTGGGACTCAACGCAGATGGATGTATTTACAATCAATTTTTTGTGGTGCCGATGATATTCGGGCACAGCTTCCATTTGAAGCTGACCAATTCGATCAAATTGATCTTTCCTGGAGAGAAATCATGCGGAGCACACAACAAGAAAAGGAATCGAAGGTATTAGAATCCTGTAAAGTGGAAGGTCGATTGCATCATTTGAAGGAACTCTCTTCACAATTAGAATCGTGTCAAAAGTCGCTATCTCAATATCTGAACACGAAGCGCGATGCGTTCCCTAGATTTTTCTTTATTTCTGACGATGAGCTATTATCTATACTCGGTACTTCCGATCCAACGCTCGTTCAGGAGCACATGTTGAAACTCTTTGATAATTGCGCGAAACTGATTTTTGGTCCAAACAATGAATCCATCGTTGGGTTGATGAGTAGCGAAGGTGAGTCGTTCGAACTCTCCGAGTCAGTTCAAGTTTTAGGTTTGCCAGTCGAAGTTTGGATGACAAAAGTAGAAAACGCCATGCGCACCACGTTGAAAGAGATGTGTAAGAAAGGGATCAGGAGGTATGCCAACGCAACTTCGCGAACAAATTGGATATTGGAGGAATTGGGTATGGTTGCCCTCGTTGGATCTCAGATTTGGTGGACTTGGGAGGTTATCGATGTCTTTCGTCGCGTCAAGAACGGTCAAGATAAGATGGCGATGAAGTTGCTTTCGGATAAATTAACATTGCAGTTAGCAGATCTTACTAAGCTAGTTCGTTCTGATTTAACAGACCTTGAGCGGAAGAAAGTTAATACCATGATTATAATTGACGTACACGCTCGCGATATCATAGAAAGCTTTGTCCGGGACTCGATTCTAGATGAATCTGAGTTTGCATGGGAATCTCAGCTTCGCTTTAAATGGGACAAAAAACGAGATGACATCGTGATCAACCAGTGTTCCGGAGAATTTTTATATGGTTACGAATACATGGGTCTAAATGGACGATTAGTAATTACGGGCCTGACGGATAGGTGCTATATGACGCTCACCACGGCATTGTCGTACCGGCTTGGTGGCGCCCCGGCTGGACCTGCTGGAACAGGTAAAACAGAAACGACAAAGGATTTAGCAAAGTCTATGGCCTTGCTTTGTGTAGTATTCAACTGTGGAGAAGGATTAGATTATAAAGCGATGGGGGCTATATTTACTGGTCTCGTGCAGTGCGGTGCTTGGGGTTGTTTCGATGAGTTTAATAGAATTGATGCCGAAGTACTCAGTGTAGTATCATCTCAAATCCGCACCATCCAGGAAAGTTTGAAAGTAAATGCGAACCGATTTAATTTTGAAGGCAAGGATATCGCTCTAGACTCTAGGACGGGTATCTTTATTACTATGAACCCTGGATACGCCGGTAGAACAGAGTTGCCAGATAATCTGAAAGCTTTGTTTCGCCCGGTTCAGATGATCGTTCCGGATCTTCAGCAAATTTGCGAAATCATGCTGTTCTCGGAAGGTTTCGACAGTGCCAAAGAACTCGCGAAAAAGATGACAGTCTTGTATAAGCTCGCAAAAGAGCAACTTTCCAAGCAATCGCACTACGATTTTGGTTTGAGAGCTTTGAAATCAGTGCTCATTATGGCAGGAGCTTTGAAGCGAGAGTCACCAGAACTCTCTGAACAGCTCGTATTGATGCGCGCACTGAGAGATATGAATTTGCCAAAATTTGTGTTCGAAGATGCTCCTTTGTTTCTTGGTTTGATAAATGACTTGTTCCCAGGAATGGATTGTCCACGTGTTCGATACCCAAATCTGAATGATGCTGTGGAAAAAGATTTAGAGAGCAATGGGTATCAGGTTCTTACCGGTCCTTCTGAGCAAGTCGATAAAGTCATTCAATTATACGAAACCATGCTGACGAGGCATACGACTATGATTGTTGGTGAAACTGGGGGTGGGAAGTCAGTAATTATTAAAACTCTCGCCCGTGCTCAAGATGCGCTCGGTAAACCAACTAAGTTGATTGTGCTCAATCCCAAGGCACAATCAGTTTCTGAGCTTTATGGCTCATTAGATAGAGATACGCGCGAATGGACTGATGGTCTGTTATCAAATATATTTCGCGAAGCCAATCGTCCTTTACCCGAAAACAGACAGAGCGAATCTCGTTATATTGTTTTTGACGGTGACGTTGACGCCGTCTGGGTAGAAAACATGAACTCCGTGATGGACGATAATAAACTATTGACATTACCCAACGGCGAACGCATTAGGCTTAGAAACCACTGCAAATTGTTATTCGAAGTGGCGAATCTGGCACACGCATCACCGGCGACCGTTTCTCGATGCGGCATGGTCTATGTGGATCCAAAAACACTTGGTTTTCAACCCATTTGTACTTCTTGGATTAAGAAACAAAGTACGGAGGTGCTTCGAAGTCTGTTCTCGCGTTTATTCGATAAATATGTTGGTGCACTCGTAGAGTTTTGTTTGGAAGGTGTATCTGACGATGAAGCGCCTCCAACGTCTAGCATCCAAAGAACGCCGTCAAATTACGTGGAGCAACTATGTTCTCTCCTCGATAGTTTATTTCCACTTTCTTCAGAAGATGGGGGAAATAATCTCGCCAATTCTTCCAAAGAACGTGGTTCCATTGGACCAGACAAGCGAATGGGTGAATTTACGAGGCAGATAGAGCGAATGTTTATTTTTGCAATTACATGGTCATTTGGTGCCACCGTGGTTAAGTCAGACAGGGTTAAATTTGACACCTTTCTTCGGAAACTTACCGATGATCCCACGTGTTCGTGTCCGCTCAATTTACCAAGTTCTGGTACAATGTACGACTATGGGTATGACATTTCCAGCGATACGTTCTTTTCTTGGCAATCCAAAGCCGAAAAGCTTCCATTAGATGCACATGCATCATCGTTTTCATCTCAACTTATTCCGACGGCAGATACTGTCAGATCTTCTTGGCTATTAAAAACGTTATGTAGTACCTCAAATAAGCCTATCTTGTTCGTAGGTGCGTGTGGTACAGCAAAAACAGTTACAATAGAAAAAGTACTCGCCGAAATGACAGGCAGCGATAGCAACATGTCATATATAACGATGAATTTGAGTTCGAGAACAAGCTCTCTTGACGTGCAAAGAGCTGTTGAAGATTGCATCGAGAAACGTACGAAAGATGTGTATGGACCACCACTTGGTCGAAAATTAATTGTATTTATTGACGATTTGAACATGCCGAAAGAAGATTTATACGGGACGCAACAACCCGTAGCATTGCTGAAAATTTTGCTCGAACGTGACGGCTTTTACGATCGCGGTAAGGAATTAAACTGGAAAACTATTAAAGATACGCAGTTTATTTGTGCAATGGGGCACCCAGGCGGAGCGCGAAATACAATTGATGCACGTTTTGCTTCTCTATTCAACATTTTTGAAATTGAAGCACCGTCTGAAGAGAACTTGGAAACCATCTACCGAACCATTCTGGGAAAATTAGCACGCGAACTCGTTGCAAATGATGACGAGGTACCACGTATTACGACTTTGGTGTGCGAAAAAGTACTCAGGGCTACTCTCGAGCTTTATCATTATGTGCTCGATGTTTTACCACCAACTCCCTCGAAATTTCATTATATATTCAACCTTCGCGATTTATCTCGAGTCTTTCAGGGCATGAGCCAATCAACTGCTAATGATATTGATTCAGAGAGTGCGTTTGTGAGATTATGGCGCAACGAGGTATTGCGAGTGTTTCACGATCGATTAGTGGACGCTAACGATCGATCTTTGGTCAAGCAAAAAATAGAATCTCTCGTTATTGATTATTTCGACTTCGATGAGAAAATATCGAAGCATGCCCTTTTAGATCCGGTTTTATTTGCTGACTTTAGAACAGAGTTACTAGTTGGAGGAGAAGCTGCAGAAAAAGAAGCTGATGAACCAGAGGATAAAGATGAATGCGACGAGATTGTGCAAGAATCTAACAATTGCACAGTACAGTGCGACAAAAAGACTGTGCAATCTCGATACAAAGATGTGGGAGACTATGAAGATATTAAAATTACTTTCCAGAAAGCGCTTGATAGTTGTGGCGACAAAAGTGCAAACAAAAAGATGAATCTGGTCTTTTTCCACGATGCACTCGAGCACGCGACTCGAATCCACAGAGTTTTGAGGCAAGAACGTGGACATATGCTCCTTATTGGAGATGGTGGCTTTGGAAAACAGTCTTTAGCAAAACTTGCTGCCGCGGCAGCAGGCTGTTCAATTTTCGAGATCACTTTGACACGTGGATACGACGAGAACTCTTTTCGGGAGGATTTGAAACGTTTGTTCAATAAAGTAGGCGTGGACAACGAGAAAGTCGTATTCTTATTCACAGATAACCACGTTGCTAGCGAAAGCTTCCTTGAACTCATCAACAGTATTTTGACGAGCGGAGCAGTTCCTGCGCTGTACCCGGAAGACGAAAAACAGGCGATCATGCGATCGGTCCGAGATGATGCTCTCAAAGAAAACGTACGTGATTTTAAGGAAGAGCTTTGGCGTTTCTTTATTTCGCGTGCGCGTAAGAACTTGCATATTGTGTTGTGCATGTCCCCTACTGGAGACTTGCTGCGTTCGAGGTGTAGGAATTTCCCTGGTCTGGTAAATGATACCGTCATTGATTGGTTTACGGCATGGCCAGAAGAAGCACTTGTATCTGTTGCGACCACATTTTTGAGCTCAATCGACGAGATCCCATCATATTTACGTGATCCAATTGCAAATCATGTGGTATCTACGCACCAACTCGTCATGGAACTATCCAAAAAGTATAAAATAGAGCTGAATAGATCGAATTACGTCACTCCAAAAAATTATTTGGACTATATCACGAACTACTCGAGAACGCTCGGTATGAACCAGAAAAGAATCGGTGAATTGAAAGCTCGTCTAGAAGGCGGCTCTTCGAAGTTAATTCAAGCTGGGAATGAAGTTGATGAGATGCAAAAATCCCTCAATCAGGCAAAGGAAGTCGTTGAAGCTGAAACGAAAGCATGCGAAGAGCTCCTGAAAGTAATCACAGCATCTACCATTGATGTCAAATCGAAACAAGAAGCGGCAAGTTTAAAAGAAATAGAGCTGAAAAGAGAGAATGAGATGATAGCTATGAGGAAGAAAGATGCAGAGAACGACTTGGCGAAAGCAATCCCCGCGTTGGAGGCTGCAGCATTGGCGCTCAATTCACTGAAAAAGGAAGAAATTACTGAATTAAAATCGTTTGCAAAGCCGAATATTGCCGTCCAGAAAGTGTGTGAGTGTGTAATGATCTTAAAAGGTCTACCCAACGTTTCTTGGTCAGGCGCGAAAGCAATGATGACAGATACTAATTTTCTAAAGTCGTTGATCGAATTTGATAAAGATGCCATAAAGGATAAGCAAGCGAAAGAGCTTAAAACTTACACGAAAGATTCAAAATTTACGCCAGAGGAGGTGACGAAAATTTCTAGCGCTGGTGGTGGTCTCCTCAAATGGGTGTTTGCCATGATCAAGTATAATGAGGTTGCGCGGACGGTGAATCCAAAGCGAGCAGCCGTCGCCTCCGCTGAAAAATTGCTTCGGACAAAAACCAAAGAGCTAGCAAAAACAAAACTTGAAGTTGAGCAACTATCCGTGGAACTCGCATCTTTGACTGAACAATTCCAAGAAAAAACGTCTAACCAGAAGAAACTGAAAGAAAGAGCTGAAACCATGGAAGCGCGCTTATCTGCAGCGGAAAAGCTTTTGAAGGGCTTGGAGTCTGAACGGCTGAGATGGGCGAAAGAAATGAACGAACTCGATGAAAGCATGACAAATTTAGTAGGAGATTGTTTGTTGACGAGTTCATTTTTATCCTACTCTGGCGCTTTTACGTTTGAATTTCGCAAAAAGTTTACATACGATACGTTGTATGAAGATCTCAAAGCTCGAAATATTCCAGTCTCACAATCTTTCCGCTTAGAAAATCTGCTGACTACGGATGTGCAACTCGGGAAATGGGCGAGTGAAGGTTTGCCGACGGACGATTTGAGTGTTCAAAATGGTATTTTGACAACAAAGGCATCTCGATATCCGTTATGCATAGATCCGCAAATGCAAGCCGTGAGATGGATCAAGCAACGTGAAGGCAAAAATCTCGTAGGGAAGATTAAAACGTTTAGCGATGCGGATTTTCTCAAACAACTCGAACTTGCCGTAAAGTATGGTTTACCGTTTCTCTTTGAGAACGTTGGTGAACACTTGGATCCAGTCATTGACAACGTTTTAGAACGCCGCATCACTGAGCGGAATGGTACTAAGACAGTCCGAATAGGAGATTCAGACGTTGAATGGGATGATAACTTCAGGTTATATATGACTTCTAAACTCCCAAATCCAAGTTATGGTCCCGAAGTTTCCGGTAAAACGATGATTATCAATTACGATGTCACTCTCATAGGACTTCAGGAACAATTGCTCAACGTGACAGTAAAAATGGAACGACCAGATTTAGAAATGCAGCGTAAATCCCTCGTTCAAGAAACAGCCGTGAATAAATCTTTACTTAAAGACCTCGAAGATACATTACTATTGGAATTATCATCAGCTTCTGGTGAAATCCTTGATAACGTAGAACTGATAGCCACGCTGGATGAGACGAAGTACAAGGCAAAGGAGATTAGCTGTAAGCTCGAAGAAGCGAAAGCCGCGAGCGAAAAACTTGTATTAGCGAGACAAGCATATGAGCCCATCGCAAAAAGGGGAGCTATCTTATATTTTGTGCTCCAGAACCTCAACAAAGTAAACTCCATGTATGAATATTCGCTGACGTCATATTTAGAAGTTTTTAAAACCTCGCTCGCAAAAACACGACAAAACAATAACAGCGGGTTAAACACATCGAAAGAAGCGGGTGAGGACGACGACAACAAGTCGTTCTATGATAATATTACAAGATTCGTTAACGACTTAACGTTTGCGGTGTACGAATTTGCTTCATTAGGATTATTTGAACGTGATAAATTGACGCTATCTATGCACATGACGCTCCAAATTTTACTCGGTGACGGTGTTGTGGATATTGAGCAGGTTAATTTTTTTACAAAAGGTGGGTTCAAATTAGATGGTAACGACGATGGAGATAGTAGCATTATGAATGGAGCGATGGCGTCAATGGGTGAACCTTTCACAAAAATTATAAGCGACTTTTGGCCAAAATCTGGATTGCGGGACTTGGAACAATTAGTGACGCTAGAATCCAGTGGCGAGCGTATCAAATCTTTGATTGCTAATATTTCAACGAAAGAAGATACTTGGAAAAAATGGTTATCGAACAAAACTCCAGAGATATCTGCAATACCTGATGACGTTCAAAGCCAGTTGACCCCATTTGAGTTCTTGTGTTTGTTGAGATGCGCTCGAGTTGATACGATTACTGCAGCTACAATGCAGTTTATCTCGTCTACACTTGGTGAGCAATATGTAACTCCACCTATAGTCAATTACGAATCTATGTTTAATGCGACGAGTGCAAAGACACCGGTTGTGTTTATTTTATCACCGGGTGCCGATCCAGCTTTTAATGTGCTGAAACTTGGGGAGAAGAAAGGTTTCCATCTCGGAGAAAAATTAGAGTTTATGGCGCTTGGGCAGGGTATGGGACCACGTGCCGCTGAAATTATTTCATCTTCTGCACGCGAAGGCAAGTGGGCAATGTTACAAAACTGTCACCTGTTGCCTTCATGGCTGGGAGAATTGGAAAAAATATTAGAAGACTTAGACAATCCTCACGAGGATTTTCGTTTATGGTTGACTACCGAGCCTGTCGCCGCGTTCCCTCTAGGGGTATTGCAAAGTTCTCTCAAAGTTGTTACAGAACCACCAGCTGGTTTGCAGCTGAATATGAAAGGATCTTTCGCGAAGTTGTCCGAAGACTCTCTTAATAGATGTAAACATCCCGCATTCAGAAAATTATCATACGTTTTGACATTTTTCCATGCGATTGTGCAAGAACGCCGCAAATATGGCAAATTAGGTTGGAACGTTCCCTATGATTTCAATGAAACAGATTTCAGAATTTCGTTATCATTGATTGAAAAATATCTCAACAAAGCGCTCATTGATGATATGTGCGATGATAGTGAGGATGATCGCACCGATACCGCGGTATCTTTGTCGAACATGCAGAAGCAGAAACCGAAAGCAGACATCCCGTGGGCAACCCTCAGATACCTAATTGGTGAAGCCATGTACGGTGGGCGTGTATCTGACTTTTACGACAGGCGCATTCTCGTGACGTATTTGAACGAGTACTTCGGCGACTTCTTGTTCAATGAAGAACGTCCATTTGCGTTTCACACTGTCAAATCCGTGCTGAGTTCAGAATATGACGATAATAGTAAGAGCAAGAATTTATCGTTGAGCATGGAAGATGCTTCATCTGCGGATGACGAAAACGCAGGAAACTTTAGCTTGCCCCAAGAAACATCTTATGAAGAATTACTCCGCGCGATATCTCATATTCCTGTCGTTCAAACACCCGAAGTATTGGGTTTGCATATGAATGCGGACGTTGCGCACTACACGAGAGCTGCAAAACTCATGTGGGAAAATTTAGTTGTTTTGCAACCAAAAATCACCTCTCCTGCTCTCACTCCGCTAAATGCGAATGACAGCGTTGATGGGGACCACGAAGACCTCACTCGGAATAAAATGAAGCGCCCAGAAGACATGCTCGACTCCATTGCCGTCGACATTTTATCCGTCTTACCGCAGAAAGAGGACAGAAACTTTGAGGTGAAAAAATTGAGGAAAAAATGGGCAAACACGATTACTCCGATTCGCATCGCGCTTTTGCAAGAACTAGAAAAACATAACAAATTAACGAGCGTTATAAAGCATACACTGTTGAGTTTACGTAAGGCTTTAAATGGTGAAATAGCAATGTCATCTGTGCTTGATAACGTTGCGATGTCTTTGAACTCTGGCTTCGTTCCAAGTTCATGGAAGAAAGAAGCGCCAGAAACTGGAAAGAATATCACTTCCTGGATCCGATGGTACCGCAAGCGCGTCTCTCAATTTATCGATTGGGTAGCAAAACACGACGGTAATGTACCGCCGTGCGTCTGGCTACCGGGTTTACATTCACCAGAAACGTTCATTGCTGCTCTTGTGCAAACATCGTGCAGAAAGAAAGGTTGGCCGCTCGATGTCGCGCATGTGAAAACACAGCTCACTCTCGTAAAAGACGCACGTGCGATTATGAAACCACCGGAAAATGGATGTTTTGTCTCCGGATTATACTTAGAGGGTGCTAGATGGGATTCGGAATCGCAAGCGCTGGCAAAGCAGAAAAACAATATACTCGTGGAGGAACTTCCCGTCATGCACATAATCCCGGTTGAAAAGAATGAAAGTGCGAAAGCTGGCGAGTTGCGAGTCCCGGTTTATGTAACTCAAGGCAGAAGAAATGCGATGGGGAAAGGGTTAGTTTTTGAAGCTTCTCTTCAATCAGACGTGCACGAATCGCACTGGATACTCCAAGGTGTCTGTATGACTTTGAATTTAGATGATTGATATTTTCAATTTAAAATACTGCAGTATTTATACACATGTATGTTACCAACTATATTATGCCACCCGCTTTTGAGCACACACTCTGAAACAATAAATTCTTTTTCCCCTCGACATGCAAAATTTGACGTTTCCGAGAAACGAACGTCAAAGACTCACCTCCAAAAAAAGGAAGACGATAACAAGGAGTGCGCATTCATGTTTCCATCACCACTTTATTATGGATCTGTATCGTTGTCATTCTCGTCGTCGTTATCATCTGCGCCGCCTTTGTTCTCAGCGCAACAGCAGAGAAGAAATCAAAGAAAAAGGGAAAATAACGGTCTGAGTTTTTGTGCATCGCTACCACCTGACGATAAAGGACACATCCTCAATCGGTTTGAATCGATACAAGAAAGAGTGGTAGAGAGAAATAAAAGAAGACTAAGAGGTACTGTGAATGCAAATTATGCTGCGAGTGCTACGAACAGAGGATGCTATTTTGTTGCTTCCTCGGCAGCAGCGATGAGCAGTGACGACGAGAAGAATGTGAAACTGTATAAACTTACGCTTGCGGCGTGCCTGTCGATGTTAGCGTTTGGTGCGGCATGTGGATGCATCGCAGGAGCACTGGTGTACGTTGATTTTGGAACTCCATCATCGGTGGTACTTTTGAGTTCTAAAGTTAAAGGTGCAATAGTTGCCGCACTTCCGTTAGGTGCTGCCACGGCGTGTTTAGCCATCGGTTCCAAATCGGCAAGCGAAAGGTTTGGTAGGAGAGATATTTTCCGCTTTGCAAATGTGCTATATCTCTTTTCAGCCGCTCTCGCTTCTTTATCGAATTCTTATACGATGCTCATCGTCGCGCGGTTTATAGCTGGTCTCGCGTGTGGGTGTTCTACAGGAATAACAACGGTTTTCATTTCCGAATGTGTCCCAGCGAAAACGCGCGGGAAATATACCTCACTTTCACCACTTTTCGGAACGATTGGCTTACTGTATGCATTCGTGATGAGTTTAGTCATAGCTTCTTTATTTGCAGTGGGTGATTTGAATGCCGCAACCAATGTCAGCGGAGAAGCTTCATCGTTCGTGTGGCGATTGATGTTACTTGTACCAATTTTACCGTGCTTTGCGCAAGAGTACGTTTTTAGGTTTATGCCAGACGTTTGTCCGGAATCACCGAGATGGTTGGCGAGTCGCGGACGCTACCAAGAAGCTCGTCTCATAATGGAATCTTTAGGGCAGACGTTGCCGTCGAACAATGTCGCAAGCTTGGCGATTTCAGATGCGCGGCCGATTGAAGATTCTGGATTTTTTGGATTGTTCAAATCAGCCAAACACATCAAGGCGACGGGTGTCGCATGCGGCATGAATATGCTCCAGCAGTTTTGTGGAATAAATGTAATCGTATACTACGCGCCAAAAATATTGAATTCGTTGGGGTACGGTAAGCGTGAGTCTATATTGCTCACAGTGATAGTTTCTATGTTTCAGATTTGCTTTGGCACATATTTATCACAGAAGATAGACGTATATGGAAGAAAGAAGATGGCAATGATTGGTATTTGTGGCATAATCTCAGGCTGCGCTTTGTTATCGTTCTCTTTCTCAACAGCTGGTGGTAGTGCAAGTCCTGGGCTCATGGCAATACTCGGCATTCTTATATTCCGAGTCTCTTTTTCGTTATCGTTGGGACCAATACCATACGTCGTATCTTCAGAAGTTTTCGCAAAGGATGCTCGAAGTTCTGGCGTTGCGCTGGCGACACTCGTGCAGTGGTTGTGTAACGTTCTTGTCACTTTCACGTTTCTATCCTTTGTAGATGCTTTTGGTGCGGGCAAGGTTTTTGTAGCGTACACATTCGTCGGTATATTAGCTTTAGCTAGCGTGTATTACTTGCTTCCCGAGACAAATCAACAGAAGCTGGAAGACAATTGATTTAGAAGTTGCTTTTAATCTTATATTGTTATTGTTTTGTGTATTCCTTTTGTATCATTGCTATTTCTAAAGTACTACGTAGACGAGCTACTTTGCTACTATGACTTTTATTTGTATTATAGCTACAAGAATGGACAAAACGGTCGCGGTCGCACTTCAATTTTCTGAGAGCACCAACAGCACTGCGCCGTGCGGTTTGTTTTATATTTGCCTCGGATTTTTTTAGTTTGCCAAACTCTTATGGCGCAATCTTTGCACTGCCTAGCATGCATACATGGGTAAAAGAGGTAACGGACGACACCATTCTCTTCGTCGAAAGGTTTCAAGCATATGCCACACTCGGAATAGTTTCCACTCATGGTGTTCAAAGGATACAATACTTTATCGGGAATTTTCCCACCTTCAATTCGAGTGTTTATAGCAATCAAATCAACTTCTTCTCCGTCTTCTTCTTCGTTCTCTCTGGTATCATTGATACTAATGTTATTATTGTTATTGTTTGTTGTTGTTGTCGTTGTCTCGATGTCGTCGTTGTCGCTTTTCTTTTCTTCTCGTTGTTTCTTTTGCAAAAATTTCAGAATGCTAAAGGTCGGTTTCTTCTTCTCCTTGATGTTGTCATTATTAATATTATTACTACTACTATTTGATGCAACGTGTGGTTCGTAATAATTCGTAGTGTCTCTAAACATTCGCTCCTTCGCTTTCGCTTCTTCGTTCGTCACTCTATATTTACCAGTCAAACAAAAATCGACATGTTCGGGAAGTAGAGCTCGATGCACGGCTTTATTACACACGGGACACGTCCCTATTCGACTTTCCCCGATGTTTACCGCTTTCTTTTTCTTTTTGGGATGGTAAAACATTGATGCATCGTCATGCGCGACGACCACGATATCGTGATTGTCGTCGTCGTTGTTCATGACCCGTGTTATAGAAGAAAATCGTGCATGAAGTCACGGATTTTGAATTTTGTTTTTGCGCACCTGTCTTGTTCGAGAGTTTGAAAATAAAGGGGAGATGTTGTTGGGAAGCAAAAGCACAGAAATATGTATGTATACACGATAAACAAAAACAATCTACTGGTATACATACACTGTATATATATACACATATATATATAGTATATATATATAGTAATTATTATTGCATGGGAGAAGCCCTTTCTTCGGTGACATTCAACGACCTCTCAAAGCTTTCGGCTTTCAGCTCTTCTTCGGCTTCCCACACCGCTTGGTCGGCGAGACGAATAGCTTCTTCTTCATCGTCATCGTCAACCTCATCTTCGTTGTCAGAACCATTCAAGTACGCGTGATAGGGTGATTTTGGACACATAAAGATAGGCGAGGAGTTTTTATCTGCCTTTGTTGCGGTAAAGACGACAGTTTTCGCCGGACTCGGGCTGCACTCTTCGTCCTCTTCTTCTTCTTCTTTATCGTCGGCTAAAGGCGTCGACGGCAACAAGTCGTTATTCTCGCTTTTTAACATTTTCATTTCTTCGAGAGACATGGTTTGACGTCTCTTGTATTCATCAATTTCATCATCATCGTCATCATCATCGTCACCATCATCATCATTATCAATATCCTCTTCTTTCTCCTCTTTTTCTCCTTGGAGGACGATTTCTTCAACCGTTGGAGGCACCATTATCAACTTCGGCGTCGCCGCTTGCTCCTCTTTTAGTTCTTCTTTTAGTTCTTCTTCTTCTTCTTCTTCTTCAGTGGTTGGTTGGGTCCACGAGCCAAACAAATCGTGACCTCTGGCAGATTCCCAGTATTTCATTCTCGCTTCGCACGCTTCT
>Ga0115011_10001206_pt1 | contig 18797 bp, 13 predicted proteins | sample TroAtlMetagenome_2_FD_88705 | JGI IMG/M metagenome (GOLD analysis project Ga0115011, IMG submission 88705) | Marine eukaryotic phytoplankton communities from Atlantic Ocean - Tropical Atlantic ANT8 Metagenome | ecosystem: Environmental > Aquatic > Marine > Oceanic | place: Tropical Atlantic...
AGTCTCTTCTTTACCGATGAAATCATGATTTAGATCTAGGCCGAATGGAACTGATGTTTCAGAAATATTTCTGTGTAGGAAATTTTTTGGTAATTTGTCTGATTGATTGGATTCTAGTCCTGGCCAAATAAAATCTTGGCCTGAAAGGAGGTAACCTTTTTCCAGTCTAAGAGTATCTCTTGCTCCTAATCCTACGGGCTTAGTAACTACATCAGAATATTCTAGAATGTTTTTCCAAAGTTTTGGGGCATCATTAGAATTTAGGAAAATTTCGAATCCTCTTTCTCCTGTATATCCTGTACCTTGAATCCAGCCCTCTATTCCCAATTCGTTAGAAATAATATCTTGACATCTGAATCTCCCAACTACATTATTTTTTCCTAAAATATTAGAAATTATATCTGGAGATTTTGGACCTTGAAGTGCTATGATGCTTGTATCATCAGATTCATCGATGATTGATATTTTTGAGTCTGATAATTGAGAATGAAGCCAAGATTTCATAGTCTCTATCATTGAAGCATTAGGGACTCCGAGAATTTCCTGTTCTGATTTTACTGCAAAAATCATATCATCAATTATGAATCCATCATTATCTAGGAAATGAGTATATCCACAACTTCCAACTCCGAACTTAGTAATATCTTGGGTAGTAATTTTGCTTAGACAATTGCGGACATTATTGCCAATAAATCTGAAAAATCCCATATGAGATACATCAAATATCCCAGAAGAAGATCTTGTAATGAGATGTTCTTCTTGAATCGATGAATATGAAATGGGCAACTCAAAACCATGAAAATCGACAATCTTAGCGCCCAATTTAATATGTTCTTCGTATAACGATGTACGCAAGCTTTGCATTCCGGACATAATGGTACCAGAATACAGGAGGTCAAAAAATAGTATGTAATCAATATATGCAATACTTTAAATAACTCAATCCACACTATACAACTAGGAGTTGATTAGATGGAAAGAGTTACTGCAACGCAAAAGAACTCTGAGATTAATGAAAAAAATTCTGCTATTTCAAATAAATCAATTGTTACGGGCATAAGGCCATCGAGAAGTCGCGGAACTGAGATTATTGCGGGTAAGTGTAAAATCTGTGGTGGAAATTCGTGGGAATCTGATCAAATAAGGGGCGAGACTAGTTGTACTGATTGTGGGTTTGTGGCTTCGGAAAATCAAATTGATCCTGGTGCGGAATGGATTAATCACTCAGATGGCGATGATAGAAGCAGAGTTGGGGCTCCGACCACATTGACTCTTTCGGATAAGGGATTATCTACTGAAATCAGGAGATCTGATCTAACTTCAGGAGGTGGTAAGAGACATGGCATGTCTGGAAAATCCCTTCGTGAATGGCGAAGAAGGCAGAGAATTGATCAAAGAAGTAAAACCAGAGATAGTAGAATCAGAAATCTTTCAAGCGCTATGCAATTTATCAGAGACAGAGGGGATTTGCCACCACAAATTGAACAGGAAGCTGCATCTTTATATCGGCATTCAGTGGATAGAGGATTAGTAACAGGAAGAAGTATTAGGGGTGTTGCAGCTGCATGTGTTTACATTGCAGCTAGGGAAGCTAAAATTCCTAGAAAAATAGAAAAAATTGGTAAATCCTTTGACATGGTAAGTGATGTTGAGATAAAGGAACTGAAGAGAACTATAAGATTAGTTGCTAGAAACTTGGGTACTAATCACATCACTGGACCGGAGGAATATTTTGAAAAATTTCATTCAGATCTTGGCCTTCCTCCATATGTATTGGGTGAAATACGAGAATTATGGGGCAGAGTAAAAGATGATTTATCATGGCAAGGGAAGAAACCGTCCGGAATAGCTGGAGTAATAATTTACAAAGCATCGCAAAATAGTTCCTCACCAAGAACTCAGAATGAAGTCTGTAAAGTCTCTGGAATTAGTGAAGTTACATTGAGAGGGCTTCTAAAAATCCTAAATCAGATGATAGCGGAATAAAAACAAGTTATCTAGTTTCAAATAAAGTCAAAAGATGAAGCCATTCCGACTGCACCATATGACCTCACTAAAATTGTTGAGTTCTGAATCCGTAACAGAGGGCCATCCAGACAAATTATGTGATTGTATTTCTGATGCAATATTGGATGAATGTTTATCTCATGATCCAGGAGCTAGAGTAGCTGTAGAGACATTTGTCAAAGGATTTGATTCGTATAAAGGAAAAGACAGTAAAAGTTTCATTGTAATAGGTGGAGAAATTACTCTGAAAAATGGAGTGATTATTGACTATGAAAATATTGCTAGAGAAACTGCTGCGAAAATAGGATACACATCTGAGGAAATTGGAATGAATGCAATGAGTAGGGAAACTTGCGAGGTATTAGTCTTAGTTGGAGAACAATCTGAAGAAATCAGTCAGGGCGTAACTGAGGGGCAAGGGATGTATTCAGAGCAAGGAGCAGGGGATCAAGGAATAATGTTTGGATTTGCGAATAATGAATCTGAAAAATATGATTTACTGAAGGGGATGTTTATGCCTTTACCAATTATATTATCTCAAAAACTTACGACTGCACTTTCTGAGGGCATAGTGAATGGAATTATTCCATGGGGGAGGCCAGATGGTAAAAGTCAAGTCACTGTAGCCTACAATGACAAAGGAGAACCTGAATTTGTTGATACTGTAGTAATTGCCATCCAACATGATGATTTAGCTGAAGAGATGTTTCAAGGAGATATAGATCTTGAATTTGAATTTATTAGAAAAGAAATTGAAGAGAAGATTGTTTTGCCAACAATACCCTCAGAATTGAAGGGAGAAAATCTAAAATTGATTGTAAATGGTACTGGCCGATTTGTAAAAGGTGGACCAAGTAGTGATGCTGGTCTAACTGGCAGGAAAATTATTGTTGATACATATGGAGGGTTGGGTGCTCATGGTGGAGGTGCATTCAGTGGAAAGGATCCTAGTAAAGTTGACCGTTCTGGGGCTTATGCTGCCAGATGGGCAGCTAAGCACATTGTATCTTCTGGAATAGCAGATAAATGTCAAATTCAGTTGGCCTATGCCATAGGAGTATCTAATCCAATAAGTGTTAATGTTGAGACTTTTGGTAGTTCTAGATTTAGTGAAGCGGAAATTGAGAAGCAAATTAAGGAAATTTTTGACTTCAGACCCTCGAAGATAATCGATAGACTGGATTTGAAGAGGCCGATATATCGAGTTTCTGCAGCCGGTGGACACTTTGGGAGAATAGGGTCAGTGGGTGAATTCCCCTGGGAAATCATGGATCCTGAAATATTAGAATATTTGAAAACAGTTTTTGATTAGTATCTGTATTCTTCTTTCTTGTATGGTCCAGACACGGGTACGTTGATGTAGTCTGCTTGTTCTTTTGACATTTCAGTTAGCTTTGCACCGAGTTTTGACAAGTGAAGTCTTGCAACTTCTTCATCTTAATGCTTGGGTAATGTGTAAACTACATTCTGGTAGTTTTCCCTATTCTTCCATAAATCAATTTGTGCTAATGTTTGATTTGCGAAACTATTTGACATTACAAAACTTGGATGTCCAGTTGCACAACCTAAATTCACTAGCCTTCCTGACGCTAAAAGATAGATGCTATTGCCTGACTGAAATTTATATCGGTCTACCTGAGGTTTGATATTAGTATGTTGGATATTTTCAGATTCGAGAGCTTCAACTTGGATTTCATTATCAAAATGACCAATATTACAAACTATAGCTTGATCTTTCATTTCTTTCATGTGATCCAGAGTAATTACATCCTTATTTCCAGTAGCAGTAACGTAAATATCTGCAATTCCTAATGTATCTTCAACTGTATTTACGGAGAATCCTTCCATTAACGCTTGAAGGGCACATATTGGATCTATTTCTGTGACTATTACCTTTGCACCATTGGCCTTAAGTGCTTGTGCGGATCCTTTTCCAACATCTCCAAAACCGCAAACTACTGCCGTCTTTCCTGATATCATTACATCCGTAGCACGCTTGATTCCATCTATTAGGGACTCTCTGCACCCATATAGATTGTCGAATTTTGATTTAGTGACTGAATCATTAACATTAATTGCGGGGAATAAAAGTGAGTTCTGTTCAACCATTTGATGAAGTCGATGTACTCCAGTAGTGGTTTCTTCCGAAACACCATAACATTCTTCCACTATTTTGGACCAAAAATTGGGTTTTTCTGTATTTACTCTCTTCAATAAGTCCTTGATGCATTGTTCTTCGGTATTATCCGAATCTGTATTTACCCAATTGCTTCCTCTCTCCATTTCGAATCCTTTGTGGATTAACAGTGTAGCATCACCGCCATCATCTACAATCAACTGTGGACCCTTGCCATCGGGATGACTAATTGCTTCTAGAGTACAGTCCCAATACTGTTCGAGGGTCATCCCTTTCCATGCGAATACCGGAATTCCAGAATTAGCTATTGCAGCTGCTGCATGATCCTGAGTAGAGAAAATATTGCAACTGGCCCACCTTACTGAAGCCCCTAAAGTAACTAGAGTTTCGATTAAAACTGCGGTTTGAATGGTCATGTGTAGTGATCCAGTTATTCTAACTCCTTCTAATGGCCTAGATGATGCATACTTATCTCTTATAGAAATTAAACCCGGCATCTCATGCTCGGCTATTTCGATTTCTTTGCGTCCGAAATCTGGAAGAGATATATCGGCGACCTGATAATTTTTTGATTGTTTTGCATGTTCAGCCGTGGATTCCATGATGCCTCGTTATCAAGGTTATTATTTATTTCTTGTATTCAAAAATATACTAATTTAGTCCTATTTTACAGGAAATAGCGTTTTTATATACGTGTACATATTAATAATGATTGAATTTTGGAGGGTGGTTGTAAGTAGCAGCAATCTGTAAGGAAGTGTAAATTTGCACAAGAAGAACATTATGATTTTTTCTCCTGCTAGGAGTGGATCTACACTCATTTCTTTGATTTTTGGTGCTCACTCTAAAGTTACCAATTTTGGAGAATCTCATTGGGCATCCAAGGAATCACTATCTAGAAATGAAAAGACAACTGAGAGCGATTGGGAATGTAGAGCTCATGGAGTTAATTGTTCTGTGGTTTCTGAAATCTCTGAAAAACTTGTATATGAAAATCATTTAGAAGTATTGAGTGATTTTTCTGATACAGAATATGTTCTAACATCAAACAAGAATCAAAGTCATTATTTGAAAATGGATTATAAAAAAAGTGAAAATTTTATCCTTCTTATTTACAAGCCACCGGAAGTTTGGGCAGGAAGCTACCTTGATGGAAAAAAGATGAAATTACCCGATGATCCTGGAGATGCATCCATGTACCTTTCTGACAAATTTTTCCAGTATTATGATAGACATTTGGAAATTTTAGAGAAAAATGAGCATCTGAAAAATTATTTTGTTGTAGATTATTTACGTCTAGTAGATGAAGGAGAAAAATATGTCAAAGAGATTTGTGAGTTTCTTGGATTGGAATTTGAATCAAAAATGATGGAATTCAATACTTACCTTACTTCGGGAGATCCTAACCAACATCCGATTGGTGGTAATCGAAGGACGTATGTCACTCTAAACAAGGGGAAGGATGAGAGATATAAGAAGGATGAAAATAATATCTATTTTGAAAGGAAATATCTGGGATTCTTAGATGAACAACATCTCAATAATATTCGTTCTGATCCAAGATACAAGAAACTAACTGAAAAGTTGGGTATAAAAACTTCCGCTAAGGTTTTGATAGAAGGTGAAAGAGATAAATTACTTTCTCAAAGTGTAATTTTCATTGCTACCGATCGTTTGTACGCTGGAAGAATGGCTGCATATGGAGGATATCTGAAACTCCCGAACATAGAAAGAATGGTAGAGAATGGTAGAATATACAAAAATGCAATCTCCACAGCTGGCTCTACATTAATGTGTCATTCTACGGAATGGAGTGGGAGATATCCATCAGAGCTTCATGGAGATGTGCCCTATAATGAGAGGGTTTATCACACCCCTATGGAAAAATTAGATACAGTTTTTACGGATTTTTTGGGTCGTGGTTTTGATGCACATATTGTTTTAGTAAAGAAGCGTCCTGGGAAAACCTATGATTCATTCTCTCCAATCTTTAATCTATGGCCGGATGAATTGAATATAGTCACAATACCGGATTGGGATCGTCCTGGAGGGGAGTTGTTGAGGCGGAAAGATCAGATATTAATGGCTGAAAAATTGGTTAATGAATCAGTAAATTCTGGAAGGCCGGCATTTGTATTTGTCAAATGTCACGGATATCATAGACCAGAATTTCGTTCTAAATATATCGATTATGCCAATCAAACTATGATTACATATGATGATTTATACAATGCAGAAATAGATGATGCCATGGGTGAGATGTTAGATTCATTCAACTATCCAGAGGGTGCTTGTCCGCATATCTGGTTTGCTTCTGATCATGGAAGTTGGGCGGGGGAGAATTTCAGGAATCACTATGGATATCACTTGCACCAAGAAATTGTCCATGTCCCATTAATTTCATCTTCAGGAGGTGGTGAAGAGATTGATAATGTCTTCAGTATGAAAGAAGTCAGAAGATTGCTTACTGGAGATTCACCTAATCTAGAAGAAGAATATATCTATGCAGAGACCCTTTATCCTGGACAAATTAACCTAAATCCCGACAGTGGCATTTTCTCACTGGCAAAAATAATGGTCAGGAAGGGGAAATACAAGTATATCTATTCGATGCACGGAGTTGAGGGAGATAGTGAACCTTGTGAAGAGTTGTTCGATCTTGATTACGATCCACTTGAGAAATTCAATATGGCCCAAGCTTTTGAAAAGGGATATAAAGATGTAGCGAGAGTTACAAAGAATGGAATTCCATTCAATAAAATTACCCAAAGAGTTCATTCGGATTCAAAGAAGGCTAGAAAATATGATAAATTTATTCCGGCCGATAGTGAAGGTCTGAGTTTCAAAAGGGAATTTCAATTCTCTGGTTGGCCAGAGATACATGAAATTCTAATTGAACTTAGAGGGAAAGCAAAGAACTACTGGGAAAAAACTGGTAGAGGTGAACATTTTAAGTTCTAATATCTAACTAGATTGGTGTGATGGATGACAGTAGTGATTACGGTTGCTGGTTCCGGAACTAGATTCGCAGATGAGCGCCCTAAGTGTTTGACAAAATTTATGGGGATTTCATTAATTAGAAAAACGGTAGGTCAAATAAGAAAAATTAGTAAGGATTTGAAAATTATAATAGTAACTGGATATAAATCTGGAGAAATTGAAAATGAAATTTCTTCGATGGACGATGAAAATATAATCATCGCACATAATCCTGATTATTTGACTGATAGGAATATTCTTTCTGTTTATGCGGGAGTTAAGGAATCTTCTGGTGATGTTTTGGTATTAGAGGGCGACTGTGTTTACAATATTAATTCAGTGAGTTCATTTTTAGAAGAATTAGGGAATGATAAGAATATTATTTTCACTATTGGAGAAGCTGATGCCGAGTCAAAAAATGCCATTCTATGTAGCGATAAAAATGGAAAGTTAGATGGGTTCAATATGGGCGGCAGAGATAAGATTGATATTTTGGATTCTTGGAATAATATGGCGGGCGCAGTTATATTCTCGAATAAAGATAAGCAGGCATATCTAAATTGGTTGAAAGATTCTGAGATGGATGCTTCGGAGACTTATTATTTTAAACCTCTAGTTGAAAATAAAAGTAGATTTTCATGTAATATAGTTAAACTGGCTGAAGAGTGTGATTTTTCCACATTTAATACCATAGAAGAGTTGGATGAAATAAAAGAAAAAATGGATTTGCGGGAAAAAAATATCCAATTGGTTGATATTGATTTTTTGAAACATCCAGAAGGTTACGGAAAAAATAGAGTTGAGTGGTTGAAAAATAAAATCGAGGCTGAAGGGGTGTGGACTAAGCCTATTTGTATTGATGGAGAAAACGGAATAGTAATGGATGGGCAACACAGGATGGAAGTAGCCAAGAAGATGGGACTTTCTCAAGTTCCTGCAATGAAATTTTCCCATTCGGATGTCGAATTTTGGTCTTTAAGGGAAAATCATGAGGTGACTCTAGATTTAATATTGAAGAAGTCCCTATCTGGCAATCCTTATCCTTACAAGACTGTGAAATACTCATTCCCTTTGGAGATACCTAGTTGCAATATCCCATTGGAGGAATTATGATGAATGAGAACTTTAAGTTGAGAACGATTACGGCTTTTATTGATCAGAAGAAAATAGAATCATTGAGTAATTTTCAAGAGAGTATTTCTCTATTTGAGAAAAATGGAATTCCTGTTAGAACTAGTAGAGTTGCACTTAATTACTCAGATTTCCAGGATAGTAATTTAGTGGAGTTTTCTAAAATTATAGAAGATCTAGGGTTCTGGGGATACTGTGTCTCTTTCGATGATCCTTTGGAAAGGGAGCAGATTGCTTCAGCTAAGAAAATCATCACTGAAACGGAAAATGGGTTTGCTAATTTTGCTATAGCCAATTCCGGAAGAAGTTTAAATTCCAATCACATCGAACCTTGTGTAGATTTAATCAAAGATGTATCAAGAATAAATAATGGAATTGAAAATTTTAGACTTGGATTCAGTTTTGGACTTAATAATGAAACTCCATTTTTCCCATACTCTAGGAATCTATCTAGAGAGGGATTTTCTATTGGCCTTGAGTATGTTAATGTATTAAATGAAATTATTACTAAGAATAGTAGGAAGCCGCTTGATGTAATTAGAAAAGAGATACTTCAGACATTAGAAAATATCCTTGATTCGGTTGCTAAAATTTGTGATGAAATAGAAGATGATACTGGACTAGAATTTTTAGGTATCGACTTATCATTGGCCCCATATCCATATCCACTAGAAGACCAAAGTATAGTTGATTTAATCGAAACTTTGGGAAATATTGGTAGATCTAGAGGAGATAGGGAGTTTAGATTTGGAATGAGTGGTACTATGTTCCTCCATACCTTTATTACCAGTACGATTAAAGAAATTGTAAATAGTGAGAAATATAAAACTACGGGATTCAATGGTGTAATGTATTCCCTTCTCGAAGATACTGGTCTTAGTAAGAGATATAGTGATGGAAGTATAGGAATTTCTGATTTATTACTTACGTCTACTACTTGTGGTTGTGGTATTGATATGGTCCCTATAGCGGACATAGGTTCAAAGAAAATAATATCTAGTTTATTCTTCGATGTATATGCAATTAGTCTTGCTCTCGATAAACCCTTGGGGATTAGAATTCTTCCAATACCAAACTCCAGACCAGGCGATCAGACTTCATTTAGGCACCTATTTTTCTCTAATACCACATTGGGAGATGTTAGTTCTGGAATTAGTTTCAATCATCTGCCCGCACAAATCTCAGAGAAGTCATCAGTCACATTAACTAAAAGGAGAGATGGAAATTTCTAATAAGGAGATTATCAAAGATATCTTTGAATCTAGGGCAAAGACCGTTCAAGGGCATGATCCTTGGAGGTACGGAGAAGATTTAGCAAAATTAACTGATCGAGTTGAGATAGAATGGATATGTAGAAATTTGCCTGTTGAGTCGGGAAAAAGGATTTTGGATGTGGGGTGTGGGACTGGAAGGCATGTAATAGAAATCGCTGAAAATACAAATTCAATGGCAGTAGTGGGATGTGATTTCGTCGAGAATAATATTGATTTTGCCAATAGTGAAAAAGAAAAATTAAATTTGGATAAAGTGAAATTCTATTGTGGAAGTGCTACAAATTTTTCTGACGAGGCGCCTTTAGAAAAATTTGATATTATTACAGCGATAGGATTAATTCAATATTTAACCTCAAAAAATGAGCTGTTGGACTTTGTAAAATGTTGCGTAGAAATGCTTGAAGATGATGGTTTAATTCTGCTTAAGCACCCTCTTTCATTTGGCGATACATTTGTTTTAGATTATCACAGAGATGAGATGGATACTAGGTATATATCTTCATATTATGGCTTGAAAGATTTAATGGAAGTATTTCGGGAAAAATTTGAATTGATGAGTATTTCTAGAACATTTACTGAAGAAAATGTAGGTGATTTGTTACAATCTATTGAGCGTGATGATAGAGCGAGGCAAATGTGGGTTTTGTTCTCGAAAAAACGTAAGACTGTTTAACTATGTTGGACTGGGGTGCTTATGAGTTGGGATGAGTACACAGTCGAATCCGGAGCTTCGAAGACCGATATTCGTAGAATTGTTAGAAAGATGATGAAAAATGGATGGCAACCAATAGGTGGAATATGCATAGACCTTCATGAAGATGAAGCTAGATATCTTCAAGCCATGGTTAGGAAACGTCCAACTGAATAATTTAATTAGAAATTTGACAAATCAATAATTTCCCAGACCTTGTCCATTTGAACCATCTCCTCTAGTGGCATCAAAGACTTTCCTAGTAATGATATTCCTAGAGGATTATGCTCTATTTCTAATTGTTCTATGATCTGTTTCTCTAAAGAATCGGAATTTAATGACAATGTTATGTTATAATTTGGCTCCAGCAGGGTAATTGCCCTGGATGTATCAATTACTTTCCCTAGAAGCGGATTTGATTTAATTATAGAAAGTCCGTCTGAAAGAATATCTAATATTATATTGAAGCAGCCACAAGAAATTGATTCTGGAATAGTTCTAGGGAAGCAGTCTCGTCCAGACGTAATTAAATGAGTTTTACTTCGATTGTATAAATCCCTAAGGGCACTTTTTTCAATACGTGGAAATATCTCTACATCATATTTTTCCCATCTTTTTATCAACTCTTTTTTATTTTTTTCCACTCCAACAATTACAATCTTTGTTGCGGGCCTAATTTTTAAAATTCTATCTAATAATTCATAAAATAACAATTGATTTTTGGTTTTCTGAATTGTAGTTCCGGTAAAAATAATATCAATATCTCGTTCTTTCTGCAAATCTAACTCAAAAAATGGAGAAGATGCTTTATTGAATTTCAATAATTCAGAATTTGGATATTTTCTTCTTAGTGTATCTAAATTTTCTATCTCATCGTACAATACGATTGGATATTTTCCGGGGGATTTTCTATTACGTACATTAGTTGCAATTTTTGCACAATCTAAACAATAATTTCTAACCAATCTCCTCAATTCCATATCTTCATTTTTATCTTTTGGTTTTGATAATTTTGGAGTATTAAATCTTGAAAATAGTGTTTCTTCGGAGATTTTTGAAACGACATTTTTAATTTCTAAAAAATTTACAGAACCATCGGAAACTCCTTTTAACCATGATTTTAAGCGTGAATCAAAATGAGGGAAAAGTAATGATGTAGCAGGATAGAACAAAGTAGTTTTGGGAGAATAAGAAGAAATAATTTTGTTGTGGAAATTGGGATAGTTTCCCCTCACAATTAGAACTTCAGAATCTACAATTTTGGGCATTTTTTCGAGGGAGTTGGAACTCCAAAAAATAAATCCATCTCCGAGATTAATCATTCCCTCTCTTTCGATGATTTCCCAATTTCTTATCTCCTTATTATCATAACATAGAATTACATGAATTTCATCAATTTGGAGATAATTTGAAAGCGACTTAGTTAGTAAGAAGAAAATGTCATTCTTCATCTGATTTAGAAAATCTAATTCTTTTTCGGATAAATCTGCGATTTCCTCAAATTCTGAACTTAGTTGGACCTCTTTGGCTTTCTTTCCTCGGCATTCGACTTCCCATAAAGCTGGCACCTTGTGCACCAAGATAGCGGAAGGCATGATATGCTGGCCTTATGCTCCCTTAATATATCCATTCAATGCCCCGATGTCGTGGGAGATTTGCAAATGGATGCTGGGCAAAAAATGTCGGCGTCTTCTATGAAGAGTTTTCTAAAAGATTTTGACTCCAATGGCGGCATAGAGAAGAAGATAAAAGATACACAAAGGGTGAAAGACTATCTTGATTACTGTAATGCTTTATTCAAACCTAGAAAGATGATGAAGGCTGTTAAAGTAATAATAGAAAAAAACCCAGAAAATATTGCATTGACAGAATTTATTGAAGATAGTGGAAATTTAATTCCTACTGAAATCATTAAGAAGATTTCCGAATTATCAAATTTGACTGATAAAATGAGATTGGAAATTAATGCGCTATTACTCTCTGATGACATTATGGGGCAATTTCGTAATTATAAGCCGACAAATAATCAAATATTGCGAATGTGCGAATTTTTGAGTGAACATGAGTTAATTTCAGAAGAAAAATCTCAAAAATTGATGAATGAGTTATTTATGCGATTGCAAAAAATGTATAGGGCAGGTAAATGGGAAGAAATTATCAAATTATTTGGAGAGAAAATTAAGGTTGGAGATACTAATTTCCAGTGTTATAAATTCTTTATTCTTTCATTAAAAAGAAGGAATAAAGATAATTTAGTAGAAGAAAATCTTTCCAACATTTACAAAAACATCCAAGAAATGAAAAATTTGGAGGATTTGGTAGATATTCTTTACACGAATAATATGCATAAAGAAGTAATAGAAATTTGTAATTCCTTATCAGAAATAATTTCATTTCGCACCACATTAATTTATTCTAGATCATTAAGGAAGACTGGTTTGAATTTTGAGTCTGAAATGATTTTAGAAGAAGCTAAAGAAAGACTTCATAGTATGATTATAACGGAAGATGCGGACATAGCTTCAATAACTAAAAGTATCATGGATATTGGATATTCAGGAGATATTCAAGCTTCCGAGAGATTATTGTATGAATTGACATCTAGGAAAAAAATATCATCTGAAATAGTAACTGGAGGATTAATTAATCTATTCGTGGATTTGGTGAAGGATACATTAGACAGGCAGAAACGAATCAGATTAAGAGATGCTTTGGAAATTTCGGGAAATCTACTTAGAAATGGAAATCCTGAAGTCGCTTTTAGAGTATTGGATCCTTATGTCGAGCATGGAATTGGAAACTCTGCTGATTTATATGATTTATATGCTAAAGCGGGAGTAAAATCGGGAAATATCGAAAGTGTCGATAATTTGCTAGTTGAAAATGCTAAGAAATTAAATTTGACAACTTTAGAAAGATTATTGGTCACTCTAGATAATCTGGGTCAGTTCAAGCTACACTCGGATTTGATTAAGGCTACAAATACAATAAATCTCGATTCTGTAAAAGTAATTAGATCTTTCTTCAAAGTTAGAACTCAATATTCTGGTGGCTTGGAACCTACTGAATATCTTAAAAAAATTACTTCTCTAAGAGGTGGATGTAAGCAACTAAGTTTTTTCGTGGATAGGTTCTGTAAGCAAGAATTGCCGCCAAAAAAGGTAATAGCGTTGATAATTTCTTCGAAGTCGAGTAATGTAGAGAAATTATCTTGTATTTTGAAGATTCATGAAACTAATAATTCCAATAAAGGCATTTTTGAGACTACCCGTAAAGTCGAGAAATTATCTGAAGAAGAACTAAAACATGCTAGGGCTCAATTACTGATTGATAGATCCGTGACTCTTTCTTACAATAAAGGAGATTTTGATATTGCTATCTCATTAGTAGAAAAATACGAAGAAAAATTTGCTATTTCTAGGCAGATGGCGGCCGCTAAAATTAGGTCATTAATTTCCAAAGGAGTAGTTGATGAAGCGAGAGAATTTTTTGAACAAAAACAGAATATTTTCTCAGAAATGCAGCAATTGCGATTTTTACTTCAGCTAGGAGAAAGGTCATTAGTTAAAGAGAAAATTGGGAAAATGAATATAAAATCTATGCCAATAATAGAAAGTAAAAATATTGCATCAATTTTATTCAGCCTAAACCTGTTTGAAGATTATTGTGAGATATATAGAGAGTCAATAGCTTCGGGGGATTTTAACCTAGTAGAGCTAACTAGGTATTTTCATTCATTGTGTAAGTTAGGAGAGGATACTAGAATGGAAAGTGAATATGCAAACTTGAAGTTACATTTTTCATTGAATTCGAAAACTAGATTGATATTGGCTATAGTTGGATATGACTTTTCGTTGTGTGATGATTATGTTGAAGAGATTGAGCTTGGCCTAGCGATGGATACCAAAAAAACGGATTTACCAATACTAGTTTGTAATTCGTTCATTTCTCTAGAAAGAATTGATTTGGCGTATTATTTCTTTTCGACTTCAATTCAATTTTTACAGCACTCGAGTGAAGCTTTAGAAATTGGAAAGAAAATAGAGAAGTCATTCAAATTATTGTCGATAAATCCTTCGGATATTGATAAGAATCAAATAAAAAATATTCCTAAATATACTGATGTAGAGGTAATTAGAAGAATCACAGAAAAATTGTCAGAAGAAGAATCTGAGGTGAAGGCACGGCCCGTTAGAAAAAAAGGTACAAAGATTGCAATAAACTCACATACACTTGACATTGGAGGGGCCGAGAGGCAAGTTTCCTTATTGCTTAGGTTATTGAGTAAGAAGAAAATTAAATCCGAAAGTTTCGCATTTATTACAAATTCGGTGCCGAATCCTAGGGCAATTAGAGATACATATTATCCCTTGATAGATGGACTTGGTGTTGAAATATTTGAATACAGTAAATCAAGAGGATATTATGGCAATGTTGAAATTGACGGGGAAATAGAAGATTTGGTAACATTGATGGCTCCCCTAAAAGCGAAAAGAATACTTTCAATGATTCCTTTATTCCAAAAAGGTGAATTCGATATAATTCATACTTGGCAAGATTGGTGTAATATTTATGGTGGAATAGCTGCAATGATTTCTGGTTGTGATAACATAATTCTTTCGGGAAGGACTTTGCCTCCAATTCTCAAAGGAAGGCTTCAATCTAGATCTGGCAGATCATATGCAGATTCGTACAGGCATTTACTTAGAAGTAATAAAGTAGTGATGACCCATAATTCTGACTCTGGAAGAAAGGCATATTCAGATTGGTTAAATATACAAAAAGACGATTTTTCAGTAATTCATAACGGTTTAGAAACTAGTAAGTATTCAAAGATTGATATAGAAAGAGTGGATAAACTGCGAGAAGAAATAGGTATTTCTAAATCGGCAAAGATTGTTGGCACCGTAGGAAGACTGACGTCTGATAAGAGGCCTTGGATTTTTCTAGGGATTGCAGAAAGGATACTTTCGAATTCGGAAGATTTTGCTTACTCTCCGGAATTGGAAAAATGGATTAATGAAAATAAATCAGAAAATCAACATGAATTAGAGGAAACTAATTCAATTAAAAATAAAAACCTACTTGGAGATATTAATTTCATTATGGTAGGAGATGGCCCCCAACTAGAAAAAGCAAGACACATAGTTGAAAAATCTGAATATTTGAATGGAAAAGTGCATCTAGTTGGATACTCCTCAGAAGTAAATGTATTTTTGGAAATGTTTGATTGTTTCATCCTGACGTCTAAAGTTGAAGGTTTGCCCAATGTAATTATAGAAGCGCAATTTTGTGGTGTACCAGTACTTACTACTGATGCTGGTGGTGCTAAGGAGTGTTTTATTGAAGGGGAAACTGGTTTCTTATCTAAGTCTGATTCGATTGAGGGCCTTGCATTAAATTTGAAAAATATCTTGAGTAATAAGAAATTCCTCAAAAACGCTAAAAAGAAATCCCGTAAGTTTGCAATGGAATCTTTTGGAGAAGATACTTGGTCCAAAAAGATAAATCAGCTATATGCTGGAGGGCGATAATGAAATCTAGAAGAGTGCTACTAATAGCCGATGTTGAAGGTTGGGCGTATGATATTATTGCTAAATCAATCGCCAATAGATTTAGAAAATATATAGCTGAAATTGTATATTTTAGAGATTTAATCGATCGGAAGGTCGAAGTAAATACTGACGAATATGATGTAATATTTGCTTTCTTCTGGTATGACATGTTCCTCAGAGGAAATCTTCTTGGAAAAATGGATTCTTCGAAGGTATGTGTTGATGTTCAATCCCATAATTCTTGGCTGAAGAGGAATATCAAAGTTGGCGAAGTTGAAAAAATATTGAAGCAATTTAGTGCAATTGGTTTTTCTTCAAAGAAATTAATGAGAAAATTTCCTAAACTGAATAATAAATATTACACGCCCTCAGGTTATGATCCTATCAGATTCAGGCCAACTCCTCTCCCTCCATTCGAAGGTAAATTGAAGGTGTGCTGGGCTGGAGATCCAGAATCATCACACCATGGTGATGTAAAGGGCTACTATGAATATATATTACCAGCTATTGAGCAGTTCCCTGATGTGGAGTTAATTACTGCATCTAAGCAAAACAGAATCCCCCATAATCAGATGGGTAGTTTCTATTCACAGGGCCATATTTATCTTAATTTTTCATCTAGCGAAGGCACTCCAATGCCAGTCTTAGAGTCTATGGCATGTGGGAGGGCAGTAATAACAACAAATGTGGGCATTTCAGAAGAAGTAGTTAATTCAGATAATGGCTGGATTGTTGCTCGGACTATAGAAGATTTAGTAGATGCAATAGATAATTGCAAGAGTAGGTTGAGTGAGTTGCAAGACATGGGAGTTAGGGCATTCAAAGCAGTTGAAGATCGGACAGATGATTGGAGTGCTATGCATTATGAAGATTTATTTGACGCTGTATATGATAGAAGGGATTGATTTGGAAAGTAGCGATATTAGAGAAATTACACCCGATTATTGTTTGGATCATTTGGATAATCCAAACGAAGCATTGAGATTGGATATATTGAGAGGTAAATTTATCCTAAATAAGAAATTAAGGAGAATTGCTGGATCAAAGAGATTAGGAAATATTTGGTTAGTTCTAGATCCAATTTTCACCAGTTTAGTATATTATTTCGTATTTACAGTCATCAGACATAAATCCGATCCAGAGTCGGTTTTCATTGGACTGACTTATATCAGAATGCTGCAAATGTCCCTAAAGCATGGATACATAAACAGTATTGACTATTCAGGCGGAATCAAGATTGAGAGAGTTAGGACTAGGGCACTAATCTTCTCTGAATATTTTCTAGGAATTTCAAATTCATTTTTTATGTGCCTTGGCATTTCTATATTATTCGTAGTTTTCTTCGAAATACTGGATCCATTGAGCATTCTCATTTTTTATATTCTTGGTTTTGTCAATTACTTTTTCTGGTACTCTGCGGGCAATTTATTCTCACCTATTGGATTAAGAATTCCTGATACTAATGCCCTAGTTACTTACTTTGGATTAATGATGTTCTTCGGAAGTCCTGCACTTTATCCGTTGAGTTCTACTACTGGAATTCATAGGACTATTAACCTTTACAATCCATTTTCTTTCTGTGTCGAGCCAATTAGACATCTATTAATTGGGACTGATGATTATCTTCTTTTGAACCCAAATATAGGATATTTCTATCTATTATTTATGATAGGTGCACTGATTTATACTTCATACCGATTTGACAAAATAAGATGGAGGATTTCAGCGTGGTCATGAAAAAAGGAAATGCTATTGAGATTGAAGATTTATCAGTTCAATATACAGTATTTCAGAAGACAGGTTTATTGGCTCTAATTAAGGCCAAAACTGTTGAAGCCCTAAAAAATGTAACATTAGAGGTCAAGAAAGGTGAATCTATTGCCATAATAGGAAGAAATGGTTCCGGGAAGACCACATTACTGAAATCAATAGGTGGCCATCTTAGGCCGTCATCGGGGAAAATAACTACAATGGGCAAAGTCTACACACTTTCGGGAGCTAATCCTGGATTAATTCAAGACATGTCAGGAAGAGAAAATGTTACACTAATGAGTGAAATTTATGGAATTGAAAGGGAAAAAAGGGGCGAATTTGAGCGTGCAGTAGAAGATTTTTGTGAGCTAGGTGAGGCATATGATAGAGACTTGCGGACACTATCTACAGGAATGGCTGGAAGAGTTGGATTTGGATTTACCACAAGTCTAGATCCGGAAATATTGCTAATGGATGAAACGCTAGGAGTTGGTGATGAGATTTTTAGAAAAAAGGCGGAAGAAAAGGCCAAGGATTTCATGAAAAGAGGAGAAACTATACTTCTTTCTACCCATTCACTGAATCTTGCAAAGAAGATGTGCTCTAGGGGAATTCTCCTTGGAGAGGGTAGAATTTTGATGGATGGACCCATAGATCAAGTAGTTGAAAGATACCTAGATGAAAATTGAGTGACTAGAAACTGATAAAACAAAGGTTAACTTCGACGTGATATGAGGGTACTTCTAACGGGCGGTTCTGGTTTTATTGGGAGTCATCTAGCTGAGAGGCTTCTTGAGCGCGGAGATGAAGTAGTAAGTATTGATAATTTATCGACAGGAAAGTTACAAAATATTGAACATTTAATTGGAAATTCTTCCTTCACTCACCATACTTCCGATTTATTATCTGAAGAAGGGAGGAATTTGCTAGAAAGTGAAATGGATGAAGCGGATCTAGTTTTCCATCTTGCTGCTGCAGTTGGAGTTTTCAACGTAGTAAAGTTTCCTGCAGAGACTATTAAAAATAATATTGAAATTACTGAATATTTACTAAATCTTGCTAAGGAAAGGATGACTAAAATTGTAATTTTTTCTACATCAGAAGTCTATGGAAAATCTAGTAAATTTCCATTTAATGAGGATGATGATATAGTCTTAGGACCTAGTAAGAATGCTAGGTGGAGTTATGCAGCATCAAAACTAGTTGATGAATTCCTAGGGCTAGCCTTCCATAATCAACACGGACTTCCAGTAGTAGTGGTTAGATTATTC
>Ga0115011_10001207_pt1 | contig 18791 bp, 16 predicted proteins | sample TroAtlMetagenome_2_FD_88705 | JGI IMG/M metagenome (GOLD analysis project Ga0115011, IMG submission 88705) | Marine eukaryotic phytoplankton communities from Atlantic Ocean - Tropical Atlantic ANT8 Metagenome | ecosystem: Environmental > Aquatic > Marine > Oceanic | place: Tropical Atlantic...
AAATTGTATTGTGTTCTTTCTATTTTCATTGTATAATTTGTTGTTGAAAAATTTGATGCATCAAAATCGATTTCTTCTTTGTCGAACCAAACCAAAAAAAATGAACGCGCGGTCTCTTTTCTTAAAAACTCTTCCCTCCCCCATCTTCTTCACTTTAAAAGAAAGTTTCACTTGCACGTGTCCATTCCACCGATCGATCTTTTATCGATCGAGTCGCAGTCGCAGTAATAAACGCGCGCACGCTTGTTGGAAGGGTCGCGCTTCTGTTCGATACTATTCTCATCGTTCACATCGAGTGGTAGATCCATTTGTATCGCCGCCCGCTTTCTACATCGCACAAATTTAGCCGCGGCCTAGAGAACGACACATCTGGGGCGCGCAACAAAAAAGCGTTTAGAGAGAGAACCATATCGATAACGATAATAAACCATCGTCATCATCATCATCATTATTATTAGATCATGTTTAATAACAATGAATCTCAGTTTGATCCTTCCTTCAAGCACTCGAGTCGATATTCACAAACTGCGGCTCGATATGGTAAAACCGATTCGTCTGGGCCGCGAGGAGATGTAGAGAACGGAGGAGGAAGAAATTGGGCCACGCAACACTCGATGAACTTGATGCAAAACGCTCCGCCGGCGATTAACACTGGTAGAGGAAAAGTTATTGGTGGTAGCAACAACAATGACTACAATCAACAATACCGGCAACAACATCAAGATCATCATCGGAACAATTACGGGACGAACCAGGGCGGGCGCAGTCCAAACGGCGGCCGAATGGACGAAAGTTTAATCGATCGTGATTACTTGCGCGAACACCGCGAAGATCAAGAAAGGTTCCGTAGGAACACGGGTATTGGAATTCTCGGTGTTTCCATAATTTCCGTTATTGGGTGCTACTCCTACTACAGTGTCTCTCATGGGAAAAGCGCCGGCGCGAGCTTTACCTCCCTTTTACCGTGGTCGTCTTCCGATTCGGCAGACGACGATTACTCCGCGGCGACGTCGTCGTCATCAAAGCACCACCACCACTCGTCTTCTAAGAGTGATTCTGGCGATGATTACGATAAAGCACCGCTCGAGAGCGACGACGATGACGATTCGGGAAAATCTTCTTCACGAAAGAAGCACAAGGAACTCTTCTCAAAAACATCCAAACTCACCGATAACGAAGAAGAAGATGGCGAAAGTGAAGGTGATTACGATGGATCGTCCACCTCTAAGAAGTCGAAAAAGAAGAGCAGTACCAAGAAGCACGGGGACGATGACTCGGAAAAAGATGAATCTGGTGAAGAGGAACCGAGCGAAGACGAACAAGCCCTCATTGATTCTGTCACGCAGGATTTGAAAGAGTCCGTGAAGAGCGCTCAAAAAGCCAAGAAAGCCGCGAAGAAGATTGATAATAAAGTCGAGAAGGAAAAAGTCGTAGACCCGAGAACGGAGATTGACACCACGAGAGCGGAACTCCTCAAAAAGGCTGGCATCGAGGAGGAGAAGGATGAGGATACTGGCGAAAAGAATGAGAAATTGTTGGACGGTGAAGTTGATCCTTTAGTTGCGGGTCTGTTGACTAAAGACATGCAAAAAGCAGAGGAACGCATCAAATTGGTCAAAGGCACACACTCACATAACAAGAAGATCGCGAGAGAAGCGGAAAAGGCATTGTACGAGTACGATGCTAAAATTGAAATGGAGAAGGAAGAAAAAATTCGCAAGAAGCAACAAGCTGCGATTGATGCCGAAAAGGCGAAATACGAAGAAGCTGCCAGACGTGAAGTCGAAGAACAAGAAAAGAAAAATAAAATACACGCAGAAGAGGAGAGAATGAAAATGGAAATTGCCAAGGCTAAAGCGGACGCTGCGACCAAAATCGCCATGGCGAAGGCCAAGGAAGTTTCGAGCAAAGCTGCGGCGGAAGACAAAGTCAAGGAAGAGATTGAAGCCAAGATGCATCCAAAAGAAGATGAAAGCGACGAGGAAAAGATGCAAAAGACTTGGAGTTTGAGCTCTGATCCAATCGATGGCGTTCGTAGTGATGACGACGTTGACAACTTTGTCGAGCAAGCTGAGAAAGAAGGCGCGCATGTGTCCAAGGAAGACAAAGAAACGTTAGAAGAGGCACAAAGAGAGCGCATGGTTGCTGAAGAGCAATTGATCGAAGCAAAAATGGAAGCAGCTAAGGTTCAAACGCAAGCACAAGAAATCATGAAGGCTTCTGAAACCAGAGCGGCTGAAGCAGCTGCTGAAGCTAAGCGGGAAGCGCAAGCCGAAATCGATGCCGCCAAGTTGGAAACTGAGAAAGTGAAAGCTTCTGCTCAAGCCCTTTTATCTCATCAACAAGCAACTGAAGCAGAAAAGGTCAAGTTAAAGGCGGACTTGGAAAATGAAAAGTCCAAGGAAGGAGATATTGCGAGAGAAGCTGCCATTTCAGCTGCAAAAATGTTGCAGGAAGAAGATAACGCCTCGACGTCAACTTCTGAGTCATCTTCTGCCGCCTCAGAGGAGGAAAAAGCGACTGCCACAACCGAAACGGAGGCGGAGTCCGCGTCGACGGGGACCACCCAAGAAAACGCAATCGTGGATGACGAGAAGTTACCGGAACCTTGGAAAGCCGTGTTAGATAGTGAATCGGGGAAGACGTACTATTGGAACACGGAGACGCAGGAAACTTCGTGGGACAAACCATCTCAAAAATAAAAACAAATAGCTAATAAATAATACATGTGCATGCTTCTCGAGAAACATGTGATATGAAATGAAATATGCACTATAACGTAACTTAATATGAACAAGAATAAGATCAATAGATACTAGATTATCGATTATCATATTAAAATCCCGGCAAGACAGAGAAATCAATCATATCCTTAGGCAACGATGCGACGGAGTCTATGAGATCTAAGCGGTTTTGTCGCGTCGGTAAGTCTTCGCAATTCACGAAAACGTCCTCGAAGAATCGCGTCGAGGATTCTTCCATTTCTGCTAAAGCTTCAATCAAAGATGCTATGCTCTGATTGGCTGCTAGTTTGTTGCTTGCTTTCTTATACGCGTTAAAGAACTGGATTTCTGCATCCTCCACGAGCAAAGACTCGTCTATTTTCCCACTCGGCGTGAAATCTTTTTTTCCTCTGATTAGTTTCGTCGGTCTCGATAAAACGTTCTTCGCCTTGGAAAAGGTGTTCACGTCCTTCATTGCTGCTTGCAAGTCTTTTACCGACGCAGAAGCTCTTGCAGGGTTGAAGCCAATATCCGTGTTCAAAATTGCGCGCACGGATTCAACATCATGTCCTGCGTCCACTAAGAGTTGTTCTAATCTTCTTTTCGTAAACTCTGCACAATCTTCCATTGCTTTATCGCTCACATCTACGGGCTGTTCACTCTTCGCAAGTCCGAACAATGCTCGAACATCTCCACCTTCATTTTGCAGATCGTTGTTTACTAAGGTTTGGACAAGACCATACGCAGTTCTTCGCAAACCAAACGGATCTGCCGTCGCTTTTGGTGCTCCGACAACTGCAAATAATCCAACCAAAGTATCTGCCTTGTCCGCTATAGTCGCCACGATACCTGGAGCCGTGGATGCGATGGAATCTCCTGAAAATCTCGGAAGGTTTGCTTCAAAAATAGCTTTAGAGGTCGTGTCATCGAGTTTATCGCATTTTTTGGCGTAGTGTTCGCCCATTACGCCAGCAAGTGATGTGAGCTCCGTGACCATGGAAGACGCCAAATCGGCACGAGCCAAACGTGCAGCTTTTGTGGCCATGTTCACAATCGAAGTTTCGTCGCCATATCCCAACGCCGCTGCAACCTTTGGCGCGAGAATCTCGACTCGCTCAGTTTTCTTTAACATGGATCCTAATTCGGTTTGGAACGTAATCCCTTCCAACTTTGGACGAAGTGTCTCTAAAGTTTCCTTGCAGTCGTTTTCGTAAAAGAATTTCGCGTCTTGGTACCTCGCTCTTAAAACAGCTTCATTCCCTGCTTTTACGGCCGAAACATCGCACGGCCCGTTCGCAAACGTCACAAAGTTATTCAGCAATTCGCCGTTTGCTTTATTTTCGACTGGAAAATAGCGCTGGTGCTTCTTCATCACGGTAATTAAGACTTCTTTCGGTAAGTTTAAATACTGCGCCTCAAATTCGCCCAGAACTGGTTTCCCAGTCTCCAACAAATTCGCAACTTCATCTAACAAATCTCCACTCTCTTTATTGGCCTCCGGGATAATACCCCCAACTGATTTTGCTAAAGAAACGGCGTTGCTCCAAATTTCGTTTTTTCGCGCGTCGAGGTCGGCAACGATACCTTCTTTTTCCATAAACGAAAAGTAATCTTGAACGTTGTTCACTGTTTCCTCCACTGGCGCTTCCAGCCCAGGAGGTCGCAAACCTCTCGTCGCATTGCTTGAACTAACACCGAGCGCAGAAAAAGGTATGATCGATTGCCCGTGACACGCAAATAACCAACGCAAAGGTCGTGAGAATGCGTTATCTTCATTCAATTGCCAGCGCATGGTTTTAATAAACTTGATGGATTCCACGACTTTAGGCAACTCGTCGCGCATAACTTCCGAGGCAGACTTTCCGACTGTTTTCACGTTTGCCCAAACGTACTCGTCGTCCTTTTCGAGCTCTTTATCAAGATTGACAACGTTGTTTTTCTTGCAAAATCCGAGTAAAGCTTTTGTTGGAGTAACTCCATCTTCTTCATACGCTCTCGAGAGCGGTGGACCGCGATTTCGCGATTCTTGATCCGGCTGTTTCGGAGAAAGACTTTTTATCGTGACGGATACACGGCGAGGTGTACCACCGACAGAAACATTACCGTACTCTAATCCAGATTCCTCTAAAATCGAATTCACGGCGAGCTCGACTTGTTGAATGCACGAGACAACATCGTGAGGCGGTAACTCTTCGGTACCAATTTCAAAGACAAAATCAGCTTTTTCACTTGGAAGCTTTGATTCGTCTATGGGCACAACAGGTTTGGTGGCAGCGTTTTGCTTGATATTCTTTTTCTTCTTCTTTTTGACGTTTCTGTCTTCTTTGTCGTCGCCCAATGCTTCGACTAAGCTTCCAAGCGGGTAGCACAACTCTTCACGTCTTTCGACCCAAAGGGCAGCGATTTTCCTCGCCAAATCGCGCATGGAAGCAAACAATTTCTGTCTCTCTGTTACGCCAACGGCACCACGAGCGTCGAGAACGTTAAACGCGTGAGACGCTTTCAGCAATTGGTCATACGCAGGCAGTGGAAGTCTATTTTTAATCAACGATTGCGCTTCTTTATCGGCTAAATCGAATCTCAATCTCTGATTTTCCACCGAAGCTACGTCCATGTTGAACACGGACATTTCGTATTCGTCCTGTAATCGCATTTCGCCATACGTTAAGGAATCATTGTACCTAATATCTTTGAAATGATCGACGTTTTGTAAAGCCATCAAGATGCGCTCTAAACCGTACGTAATTTCAACCGCAACTGGATTAACTTTCACGCTACCGCATTGTTGGAAATACGTAAACTGTGTCACTTCCATGCCATCGAGCCAAACCTCCCATCCCAAACCCCACGCGCCCAAAACTGGGCTTTCCCAGTTATCTTCCACAAACCGGATGTCGTGCGCTTTTGTGTCTACTCCAAGTGCTTCTAAAGAGCCTAGATACAGTTCCTGCGGATTCGTCGGCGCCGGCTTCAAAATCACTTGAAACTGCGTGTGTCTTTGCACTCGATTTGGATTATCCCCGTACCTAGAATCATCCGGTCTCACCGACGGTTCTGGGTAGCACACATTCCAAGGTTCTGGACCTAAGCAACGCAGAAACGTCGCCGGGTTCATCGTTCCCGCGCCGACTTCAGTGTTATGCGGGAGCCAAACGGCGCAGCCCTTCGAGGCCCAATAGTCTTGCAACCTATTGATAGCTTGTTGAAATGTCGGCGCTTCTGTGTTTACACCCTCAGAGGAAAGAGGAGCAGAGGAAGGAGAAGAAGTTGGCACTGTTGTCGCGTCCGATGAAGAAGCAATCGAGCGCGTCTTATATGAAGAGAAAGAAGAACGACGATGACGACGAGCGTTGTTGTTGTTAAATTTCGCGAACAAAGACAGTTCTCCTTCTCTAGTCGTCGTCGTCGTCGCGATGGTCGTCTGAGACGCAGCGCTTCTCTGAGCGAAGCTCGGTCTTCCTTCTCTCATGGATAACAACGGGATGTCGTTCGCACTAATGCCGCTAATCGATGACGTCGTTGAAAATGAACGCATCATCGTATTTATCGTCGTCGTCGTTCTTCCTCCCCTACAGGAGGAGAAAAGAATTGGGTTTCTACGACGAGGAGTGACGACGGCGGCAGAAGAGGAAGAGGAAGAGGAAGTCGACGTCGACCTCGTTCTCAAAACGCGATGAGAAGATTTAGCCGCAGCAGCTCCATTATTCTTGTTGACGAACGCATAGTGCGCCAAGCGTAGCATCGTGTTTGACCCACGAGGCGGAATAGTGTCAGCAAAGGGTCGCAGACGCGCGCTTTTTGTCGACAATTTTTCCATTTTTTGAGGGGTGTAAGACATCCAAAAATATGGATTTTGTCAAGTCACAAATGAAGAAAGAAAGACGAAACGGTGAGAACGACTGTATTTTAGTGTGATTTACAAACGCGCTGCTACCTACTTGCTTATTATAATAAATACTTAACGCAAAAACTCACGCGGCACCAACAGTTAACCCGGGCCCTGTTTTGAACATTGCCAGCTTGTAAGTGTACACAGTTACGGGTTTTCCTGCGACTCGCAAGTAGGTCTCGTCGCCAGAAAATGGCGTCAAGTAATCTAAAACAATTTGCGTGCAAACGATGAGTGGCTGTCCGGCTTGTGCGTCTTTATCGTCGCGCCATAACCACTTGGTATACGTCCGTGTTCTTTTTACGTTTGGATCTTTCCCAGATCCGTCGTAATCGTTAAAAACAACTTCTGCGAGTTCGCTCGTTTCGAAGCGGTGCTTTCTCGAGTTGTTGTCCTCAGTTTCCGACCGCGCAGTGACTTTGAAATAAATAGTCTTGCCATCCGCCAATGTGCACTTCATAACATTCGGGTCGTCTAAATTCCAATCTATGTCCGTAAACATAGACCCGTTCTTTACATTCATGGTATATTCAGCTAACTTTTCCGTATTCCATGCTCGATCTAAAATGACATCGTGTCGCGAATTTCTCACAAAGCGTAAAGGATACGAGGTGGGCTTACCGATATCACCCTTTGCTCTGTTAACACTTTCTATGTTTGATACCACGTCGGCACCTTCGGGTAAATCTATATCCGTCAACGTTGCATTGACGAGCCATTCGCCTAGGAAACTTTCCGGGAACGTCAAATCTGCTGGGCCCCCTCCGCCAAGATTTTCCCAAGCATCGCTAATAAAGCCAGATTCAATAGCCTCCGCTCTGTTTGTCGTCTCGTTGCTTCCAAAAACGCTCGCGACGACGAGTGCGGCCGAAGATGACGCAATTAAAATGTCTCTTCTCTTCCTATGTAAGCTTTTTGTTCCATCCGTTGCGAGTCTTTGTGCATTTACCGTCGTTTCTTTTCCTACGTTTTCTTCTTCGTTGTTGTTGTCGTCATCGTATCCATCTTCCAGAGACTGTCTGAACGAATAAGAGGAGGAAGAACAAGAGGAAGACGAGGACGAAGAAGACATAGTAATTGCATGTATTGCGCGGTGTTGCGTCTTACGACTGCTCGAGCGCGCGTGGTGATGATGCACAATCGTCGACAACGATGACGGTGACGACGACGACATATTTTGTCACAACTGTCTCTTTCGACGAAAAATGACGATTAAAAAATACGGGCATTTCATTGCGCCATTTTTATCTCGCATGTACCATACCAGGTGGTATACCATACCATACCATACTAATATAAATGCTATAATATAATAAGACAGGTGAGCATCAAGTAAGTCTTCTCTACGTTTCTAACACCGCCCGTCTCTTTAACTTCTCAGCTGCTCGAATTTTGATCGAAGACTTCGGGGGCAGAGGTTTCTTCTCCTCTTTCACTTTCGGGAACACGACGACCAAGTTTTTATTGAAGTCAGATAAGGTTTGTTTCAATTCTGAATTATGCAATGCCGCTTTCTGTACAGAAGAGCGTACCTTTTCCAACTCGGCTTTGTATTCCGCCTCTTCGCTTTCTTTTTGTTTCTTATCCAGTAACCGCTTCATCTGCAAGTGCTTCGCCTGTCTATCTTGCAAAGCTTTGACTTTCTCGTAAGCATTCGCTTTTGCTTCCATCGTCTTCAAGCATTCCTTCTCCGTTTCCTCGACGTCTTGAATAGCTTTTTTCAAAGCTTCTTTGATTTTAGCCGCATTTTCGGCATCTTCAGCCGTGGAATTCTTCCGGCGTAATTTCCCCATGGCAACATGGTGTTCTCTTTCTCTCGTCTCCTTAATTTGAATGCACAACTCGTGTCGCGTCGCCGCCGAGCGGTGCCGTCTCTCTTTCTCCAAGACGTTGCGCATCTCTCTTTCCACGTGCATTTTATTCTCTTCGACCAATCTTTCTTCTTCGAGTCTTCGCGTTTCTTCCCTGAATGCATTCTCCTTCAACTCGACCTCCAAATTCGCAGTCTCGCGCAAGACTTTGAGCTTTATCTCTTGCACCCGTCTCGTTTCTTGACGAGCTAACCGCGCTCGTTCCGCTTTCTTTCGCTCGTTTTCGTGCATTTCCATGATTTTCTTGCGCTTATGTTCCGAGTGACGCCGGATGAGCTCTTTCTCTGAGAGTTGTTTCAACTTTAATTCCTTCAGACGCTCTTCTTCGACAATAGCCAACTTGCGTGCTTTCTCCAGTCTTTGCTCTTCCATTTTCGCTTCGAGAATTTTCGCTTGAGCGATGGCCTCTTCGATTTCTTTCTCTTGTCTTTCAATTTTATTGATGTATCTTTGTTTCGTTTTCTTCAACTTGAGCTTATCTTTTTGCGCTTTTATTTGTTCTTTTCGAATGTTCATGCGTTCGATGAGCTCCAGAGAGTCTGGAATGCTCTTCACCAACTTTTCGGTCAATAACTTATTCTCCCTGCGATGAATTCGCATTTCTTCTTCGAAATAATCTTCATCCTCTTCGTTGCTGTCGTCGTCGTCTGAAATTTCATCAGCGTTCAACATCTTCTTCGTGATTCTCAATTCTTCCTTTCTTCGATTTTCAAACTTTTCCTCGCGCTTTTTAACTTCTTCTTCATCGAGTTTCCACTCGTACTTTCCATTGTTCTCCAGTGCACATTCTACAATCGTATCGACGATATTTTCTACCACGCGAAGCGGTTGTTCGTGTTCAGGCAAGTTCATCTCTGCCGCGGAGAGAACGCCTCCGAGCAACTTGTGTTTTCGTTCTTCGACGTAATATTGGTTTTCGTATTTATCTTTTTCGCGTAAAAACTCATCCTTGTCGTAATTCCAAGACCCATTGAACGCGCATCGTGATTCAGAAGTTACCGACTCTTGAATGCGATAATCGTCGCGCTCTCTGATTTGCCTCAATTCTTCTTCACGTCGTTCCTTTTGATACGGAGTGAGTCGATCCGCGGTGTCACCGATATTCATTGAAACAATTTTTGCGTTATTTGTCGTGTTTGACACGCTCGAGTCTTTTGCTGCTGCTTTATTTGGATTGACTGGGACGTCTGAAACGTAGTGTCCTTTATCGTCGTAAATGTGTTTATCAATTTTCGCCTTGAGTCGTAACAGTGTCTGCTCTCGAAACGCTTCGTTACTATTGATGAGCTTCGCTTTCGCCTTGACTCCTTTAATCGAACGAATTTCCTCCCTCGCTTTCCGTTCCAACTCGAATTTAGTACTCCCGGACATATTCCGAAGTCGTTCGGAAAATTTAGAGTCCGTATCTTCGTCATCGTTGTCTCCATCTTCGGCTTTGTCATGGTGTTCTTGTTGTTCTTGTTGTTCTTGTTGTTCTTGTTGTTCTTGTTGTTCTTGTTGTTCTTGCTCTTGTTTGTTTCCATCCCCTTGTTCTTCGTCCTCGTCGATGTCTTCTCTTCCAAAGATGCTCGAGAACACGTTTTCGACGAACGATTTTTCCTGTCCTCGTCCTTCTTTAATTCTGACCTTCTCCTTCTTCTTCAATTCTTTCTCCTCGAGTTTGCGGTGACGAATGTGATTGATTTCGTTCCTCGGCGGAGGAGGAGGACGATGTTGGTGTTCTTGATGTTCCATGACTCCTTCTTTCTTTCTTTCTTTCTTTCTTTAAAATCGTTTACACCTGAAAGCGTTGAATTTTGGAGACGACGGTCCTCACTTGTTGTTTTGGTTTGGTGTTACTCTTAAGTTCCTTCTCCTCTCCTTTCTTCCTTCTTTTTTCGTCCTTTTTCTTGTTCCTTGCGACCAACCTTCAATTCAATGTTCAACGAAAAAAAAAGAGGAAAAAGAAAGGATAAGCGGGACCTCGAAAAGGTCCGGAATGACGTCGCCACAAAAAAAAGAGAAGAGAGACAAAGAGAGTGTATTCCATCTTCTCCGAAGAAAACACACGCACACGCGCTTTAAAATATGTCTGCACTCGCCCAAACGTTCACGGCTACCTCTGCTTCGGCCTTAGCCTCGCGCAAATCGTCTTCGTTCAACGCGCGCTCTTCTTTGATGACATCGTCCACGTCTTCCTCCTCTTCTTCGAGAGGTGCTCGCTTGCAAACTTTTGCGAGAGTCGATGGAGGTGTTGGAGTCTTTGGAAACAAAGCAGGGATGACGCAAATTTTCACGGACGATGGGTTGTGCGTCCCAGTGACAGTTATTGCCGTTAAAGATGGGAACTATGTCAGCGCGGTGCGTATTTCCTTGGTTTGAAATTTTATCTCTTTTCCTCGCGCTGAAATGCTGGCGATGGCGGTGGCGGTGTGGATTTTTGAGATTGCATTCGTCGCGGTCGCGTGTGCGAGGAAGATTGAAAACGATCGAGCAAAGAATCCATTTGTTCGTGATGATAATGCTTCTTTACGAATGTCAACTTTGCTTTGCGCGCGCGTATTCGCGACATCGTTTTCGGCGGCTGTTTTCGAGAGGGCGAATTTTCTTCTCCCTCAAAACCGGACGGCCCTCTCCGAAACCCTCTTTCTTTTCTTTTCTTTTGTTTTTGTTGTGGATGACTGGGGTCCTCTGAAGAAATTTTTCTTTCTCAACAAAAGCTGACTGATCCTCATCCTTTCCCATTCAAATAACACAGGTTAAAACTGCGGACGCTGATGGATACAACGCCGTGCAAGTGGCGTACGACGCTGTCGCGGAACACAAAATTACCAAGCCTGAAGTCGGTCACTTAGCAAAGGCTGGTGTGAAGCCGATGAGACACGTCGAGGAATTTCGTCTCGCGGCGCCGGCGGATGGCATGTCCGTCGGCCAAAAGTTGAGCATCCCTGAAATGTTCAAGGAGGGCGACTACGTTGACGTTCGGGGGACGTCCATCGGTAAGGGTTTCCAAGGTTCCGTGAAGAGACACGGTTTCGCCAGAGGTTTGATGACACACGGTTCCAAGTCGCACAGACAACACGGTTCCGTCGGCGCGGGTACGTACCCAGGTAGAATTTTTCCAGGAAAGAAGATGCATGGGCAGATGGGAAACGTTACGACGACTATTAAGCAGTTGAAGATTATGAGAGTGGAGGATGATTGCATCATTATCAGAGGAAACGTCCCGGGCAAGAAGGGCAACTTGATTCGTGTAGCGCCGGCGAAGGTTGTTGGTAAAAACTGCTAAAAATTAAGGAAACTTTACCCACCAATAGCAGATATTAAACTAATATATAAACAAGAGAGAGAAAGAGGGAGAATATGTGTATGTGTGTGTGTGTGTGTGTATACAAAAACTTAGCAGCGATTGTGATTGATTAAACTTACTATCCTTATTACTACTACCTATATTGCCTTGAAATCTTTTATTCGAAGTAAAAATTGACGAAATTGTTAACGAACCACCTCTCCGAATCTACGTCTAAAAACTGACCGTTTTCGCTGAATTTCAAAAGTGTCAAGTCAAAAGTATCCACGGCATCCCTTATTTGTTCTAGTCTCTCGAAACCTCCGTCTCCTAAAATGAGGCCGGGCTCTTCTTGAATCAAATAATTTACGCAAGGAGAAGGCATTCCGTACGATTGGAGCGTTTCTTTAATATCGCGTATTCGCATGCTCAACATTTCGCTATCGCACGTCAAGAGCTCTGGTCGATACGTTAAAATGTTCGAGACGTCGCAAAATGGTAACTCTCGTTTCATCGCTAGAATAGATTTCGCCACTGAGGTGGAGTCGGTGAACGCTAAAAACGGAGTGATGGAGAACGCTCTCAAAACATTGGCTACGTTCGTGTCAAACACGTCTGCCAAGCGGCAACAGAGGTCGATAATTTGCTCAGGGTCCTCCAATACCTTTTCTTCTTTCGCGCTGAGTTGACAGAACAAGATCGATAGCGCTTCGATGTGTTCCCCCGTCATCTTCCTCTTTGTTTTCTCGTCGCACGTTTCGCTTATTTTTTTGACCCACAAGTTGCTGATTTTCTGATAGTCTATCCATGCAGAACACTCTCTGACTTCGTAAGGGCTCAATATCGTGTTGATGGTGTGTTTATCTAGAGACGCAAACTTTCTCCCGGCTGCTTCTTTTTCAAAACTCGAGCCTCCTCCTTCTGGTGTTGAAGACGATGATGATTTTGTAATTCTCGGGAGAGAAGATACGTTTTTTCGCGCTGTTCTTTTTCTCTTCAACGCGGAGGACGACGACGACGACGAAGAGGAGGAGACGAACCCGCACGGCTGTTCTAAACACCTACTGCAACGCAACATGACTGTGCCTACATGGAGGAGAGCCGAAAACCGAAAACCGAGAGAGACGAGAGAGAGAAGGAAGGTACGAAGAAAATATCAAGAAAGAAAGAGAGAGAGAGAGAGAGAAAAGAGACAAAAGAAAGAGAGGTCGTTAAAACCAAAATCAATTCGTGGCGCATTGGTAAAATATAAGACGGCATGGTTAAAAGAAGAGGAAGAAGAACAAAGAAAGTCCTTTGATGATGATGACGACGACGAGCTCTGCCGCAACGAACGCGTTTCTCCGCGCTTTGGCGCATTCGAAAAGCGTCGACAAACAGGCGCGCCTGTTGGAAGAGATGATGTGTTCTTTTTCTTCGTCAACGAAAGGAGTCAAAGTCGACGACGAAGACCAAGCGTTGTTTTTGGATTTGAGACCGAGAGAGAAATATCGATGCCATTCTTTACTGCATTCCGTCAACATTCCTTTCTCCGAAATCAGCGGTTCGTTTCATTTGCTGCCGCCCAGAGAGGTGCCTTTTGCTGTTTTGTTAGACGAAGAAGAAAAAGAAGAGACCAAAGACGAAGTTCCAAGTCTGTTTAACAAACAACGAGAAGTTCTTCAAAGAGGAGATTTTAAAGGATGTCAATGGAATATTAAATATGCTTTCGTATACAACGAGCATTTTGTGAAAGCGGTACTGAAGATACAAAAGGATTCTCTGGGAAACGGCGTCGATACTATTCTCGCGCTCATCGACGATGAGAAGGTGGAGGAGAAAAAGAAAAAGAAGACACATACGAAACGGTTGTGGGAACCTTCACCTTCAGTCGTAGAGTTGTATAAAACGCACCTATCGTCGGAAACGAGTGGTGCTGGTGGTGGTGGCGGCGGTACTAGTAGTAGCACTAATAATAATAATAATATAGTTCTCGATCTAGGTTCGGGCGTAGGGCGCGATTCTATTTATCTCGCATCCAAAGGTTTCACCGTGTTCGCCTGCGATTTTGACCAAAAAGCTCTAATGCGAACGCAGGAAATGGCAAAACTTTACGGCGTAGAAGACAAAGTAAACGCTTTAAAATGGGATGCAAGAGATGATGACGCTTTTCTGCGTGCGTTGAGTGTCGTCGATGATGTTTCTCGATTAAAACTTGTCCTCGGCGTTCGCTTCTGTCACAAACCTTTATTCGCGCAAATCGCGAAACACTTACCCGGGAAGAGTGATTGTTTGTTCGCGTGGTTTCACTTTGCCAAAGGATGCGAGCTCTCAAAAGTCGGCCGACCGAACAAAGAGAAAGATTTGATCGTACCAAACGAAGAGTTGCGGTCGATTTTCAGCCGAGAAGAAGGATTTGAAGTTTTAAAAGACGATGTCTCTTTTCTATTGGATGGTCGTCCTTCTGCAAATTTTATTGCGAGAAAAAGAAAAGATGACCAAATGTGCATGTAAAATAATATTGGAATAATAATAATGTACGGTAGCCGCAGCGTATTGAATAAGTATATATGTGTTTCTCTCCCCCCTCTCTCTCTCGTTCTAATTTTTTATAGTAATGGCAAATCACAGGTTTACTTTACTTCTTCGCCGCCGGCGCCGCTTTCGTGGAGGCGACATTCGCTTCCGCAGCCGCTCTCGCAGCCGCCATAGTCTTACGGCGAGATTTCAAATCCGCGCCGAGTTTCGCCGTGCCTTCCATGGTGTACGAACTCATGGACGCAGTGGAGGAGCTCACGAAACCTTCACCCGCAAATTCCGTTCTTCTCGCCAAGCCCCCCATGGAGGATTGCGACGGAATCGTCAAGTTGGCGTTGGCGCTCTTCGCAACGGTCGAGACTGCGGCAGCCGTGAACAAAGCCAAGGCGGCTCTGCGATCAACCTTTTCTTCCGCCTTGGCGGTGACGACAGTTTGGACCTTCGATCTTCTCGTCGTTTGCGTCTGTTACATTTAAGAAGAAGAAGAAGAAGAAGAAGAAGAAGAAGAAAGACACGTGAGTATTTTTGCAGCGAGAAAGAGCAAAAAAAAAAGGAAAAAATTTTCACGGAGAGAGAAAAAGGGCCCGAAAAAGAGAGAGGAAAGAGAGATTTTCACCCCAATCCGTCCGTATCTTGGAGAGGAGAACGAGACCAAAAAAATAAATGCGCAGGCCAAATCTCTCTCTCTCTCTCTCTCTCTCTCTCCCTCTCCCTTTCTGAGCTCTCTGAGCTCTCTGAGCTCTCTTTCTTAGGATCCAACGCGCTCTCTCTGTCGCCATTCTTCCGCGGTTCGAACGCGTCACCCACTTTAGAGTCGCGAACGAACCGCCCGGACAGGGTCGCCGAAAAGAGGATCGGGTTCATTCCCCATCGAAATGAGCTCTCTTCGGTGTTTTCCCCACCCTTGGATGGAGGAGAGAAAAGAGACACTCGGAGACAAAAATTCCATCCACGCGTGATCTCTGACCCTGCGATACCTCCCAATTCTTCCCGCGATTCAAACGCAGCGCACCGCATCTGGCGCGCGCGATGGTACATGAATGTGCAAAGCAGCGCGATAGTAAACGTACCTTCAAGGCCGAGACGGAGGCAATAGTTTGAACAGAGCTGATCATTTTGGTTATATTTTTTGGTCGGAGTGTTGTTATGAGGAAGGACTTGTGGGTCGAAGTCCTTTCCTTGAGCCTTTTGGTCACCCCTCCCCCAAAAGGTGGAAGTCGCTTTCTTTTTTTTTTGAAAGGAAGAAAGGGAAAAAAGAAGGGAGATGGCATACTTAGGGTATAAGAGAACTTTAGAACTTCTTGTAAATTTACAACAATAAAATTACAACAACAACAACGACAACAACAATTTAGTTCTGGTACGGCAGCGGACATTCCGCGCTCTTCTTCTTTTTTACGGTAATGTTATATCTCTCTTCTTTCTTTTTATGTGTTGGTACAAAAGAATTTTCTTATAGTGACGGCATGGCATGAACTTCCAAGTCTGGGAAGAACGTGGCTTTTGAAGTCGCCGGCGACACGCTTTCTTTCTTGTCAAAGTCGTAACGCGAGATTCGCGATCGCCTGACTTCGATTAAATCGCCTGACTTCATTTCCAAATTGTGCCCGACGTCGATGTCGACGTTCTCGCGATTCACCCGTAACGTCCGAATGCCAACAAACTCGCTCGAGAAACCATTTGTCACCACTGTCGTCTTTTGATCATCGAGTAAATCAACTTCCGATAATCGAGACCCAGCTTTGACTTCTTTTATGCTCATAGAACCATCGATAACCAAAATGACGTACGTCATTTTCGTCGACGAAGCACTATCGGCGTTCCCATCGTTCGAATTTGGTGAAGAAGACAACGCGTCAAAGTTCGCTCTCTTCACGGCATCCTCCAGAACGGTATACTCATCGGGCGAACCAGAAACGTCCAACGTCGAATGCGACTCACCATTCACCGACGGAAACGAGCAAATGTCGCCCATCTGAGCTTTTCCCGGCAATCGCACTTTCGATTTATCGTTAACATCTTGCATCCGAGTAAGCATATATCGCGCCCATCGAATTTGACCCTCAACCATCGGAGACGACAAAGAAGTATCGTTCACCTTGTATCTCCAGTGCGCGGCTATGCCGAATTCTGCTTGCATGTGCATAGACGCCGTTCTTACTTGGACTTCCAAATTATTTCCTGCTTCATCTTTCACGACGGTGTGTAAAGACTGGTACCCGTTCGATTTCGGGCTCGAGATGTAGTCTTTGAAACTGCCTTGGACCTTTGACATGAGACCATGCACTTTAGCGATGACCAAGTCACACCCATCCTTACCGGCACTGTCCGGGATAATGATCCGAATGGCGCGCACATCGCGAACGTCTTCGAGCTTGATGTTTTTCTTTTTCATTTTTTTATACACGGAATACAAACCTTTCTCGCGACCGACGATTTCCATCGGCTTCAAATCTTCCATGGAAGTATCGTTTGAAATGGCGTATTCGAACGACTCCATCGCCTTAAGGATTGTTTCCTTCGAAGATACGCGATTCAGCTGCTCGGATAACTCTTCGTATTGCTCTGGATGTAATATCTTGAAGCAAATATCTTCCATTTCGTTCTTCATGGTGGCCATCCCCAATCGGTTCGCGATGGGCACAAACACCGTAAGCGTCTCTTCAGCGAGTTTACCGCGGCTTGATCTCGACACATTCTCGTTCGCTGTTCGCATCGTTTGTAAACGTTTCGCAAGTTTGATGATCACAACTCGCGAATCTGTCATAGCTAGAAACAGTTCGCGGAGAGAACGCGTTTCTTCAAAGTCCAAGGCACGCTCAGACGCTTGGTGCAACTTTGAAATGACCGTCAATTTTCCGACATCCGTAGCAAGCTTCACGACTTCTTCGCTGATACCTTTCAACAACAGATAGTCCTCGTCGAGTAAAGTTGTGGTCGTCACGTCGTGCAACAACGCCGCCGCAACGATTATGTCGTCAGCTCCTAATTCACACAAAATTTTAGCCGTGCCGACGCAATCCAACAACAACGGTCCGTGTCCAGAATCTGAATGTGCTTCAACGCACACTTTGAACGCCTTTTGAACTTCTCGCGACTCGAACAATTCCGGGTACTCTTTCATCAAACCATTCAAGATAGCCTCGTCTTCTTCGTTTAATCCAAGACTCTCGGCGCCGACATTTTCCTCTTCAACAGAAGCCGTCATCATTTCCCCGAGCTGCGTCGTCAACTGCGACGTACCTCTAGAAATGACCGATAACAAGTTTGCTTTCGAGTTTGGAGATATCGGTGGCTTCGAATGGTACGCTGACGTCGGCGATTGCTTTGATGGTGTCGCTTTTGTTGCTGATGATGTGGAAGTAGTAGTAGCAGTAGTAGTAGTAGTAGTATCGAAATCAGAATGCTTATGCAAGTCCCCTTCCTTCTCGTCTACCTCCACACTGCCGTTCTTCGGAGCGAGCTCGTGATATTGACGATGCGCTTCCTCCTCCAAAGAAGGTGAAAACATGCCACTCGAAAGGAGTGTGTTTGTCGACAACGCCGGAGACGCGCGTGGAGGCATTGGTACAGACGATGGTGGAGTATTCGTCAGCTCTGACGAAGAGTCGTTATTCGTGGTCGTCATCGTCGCTTTATCGCCAAAGCCAGAAATACGCATTTGTGGAACGTCTTTTGGCGAAGGTGAAGAGCCTTTCACGCCGCTCGAACTTCGAAAATTCCCCGGCGACGACGATGCCGCGGATTTCCCATACGACTCTGACATTCTGTTTTGTACGGACGATGATAACATCATCGGTTTCGGCGACGACGAGAACGCCGCCGTCGCAAAACCGGAACTCATTTTTTAGAGATTTGTTTTTATTTCCCCCGCGGTCCTTCTTTACAAAGGGGTGCCTTCGTGTTCTTCCACCCTTACGTCGCAAATTTCTGGAGACTTTCGTGTGTCTCCTCTTCTTTGTTTCTGTTTAGAAAAGAATGAAGCGTGAGTGATACGCGTGAAGGAAAGTGAAAAGACTCGTATCCCTCGAATGTTCCGACCGAATACGCTTCGCGTGCGCGAGGATGTTTTTCGCGCGCGAGTCAACAAAATTTTGGAACGCCGTTTCGCCTATTCAAAATACCGTTAGCAAACGAACAAAAAACGCGCCAAAATTCCAAATTTAGAACGTGTGAAATAAGTAACGACGCGACCGTACCGATTATCTATAAACCCGCGAAATGCGTTCACTGAGATCTTCTCGTTCGCGATCAAGCGCTGTTTGCTCTCGTTTTGACGAGTCAGATCTTCGTTTTTTCGCGCGCGTGCGGAGAACGAATGGGGAAGAATTTGAACCGACGGGCAAAAAATGGAAACGACGTGTCTACAGGACCACCAAGGACATTCAGTCCGGACAATCAATTTTTAACCACTGAAAAGAAAGACCAAAAAAGCAAAAGAATAGAAACGACAAAGGGAGAATAATATTCAATAAGTACCAGGTACATCAAAAAATAACTTATGCATACAAATTATCATCTAC
>Ga0115011_10001209_pt1 | contig 18770 bp, 17 predicted proteins | sample TroAtlMetagenome_2_FD_88705 | JGI IMG/M metagenome (GOLD analysis project Ga0115011, IMG submission 88705) | Marine eukaryotic phytoplankton communities from Atlantic Ocean - Tropical Atlantic ANT8 Metagenome | ecosystem: Environmental > Aquatic > Marine > Oceanic | place: Tropical Atlantic...
CGTGATGGAGCTAAATATTCTATTCGCTGGACCAAAACCTCAATAAATGCAGGTTTGAAAGTTATGGCTAATTCTATAATTGACCGAGCTGCTGCATTTGAGAATGTAACTCAGCTCATGGAAGATCATAAAATTGCTCTTGAAGCTTTTGCAAAAAAAGAAACCCCTAAATTTAAACAAAAGTAGTTAAGGAGAGTTCTTGAAAAAATTTCTAATTATTACCGGTGGCAGTAGCGGAATAGGCTTTGCCACTGCAAAACTTTTTCAAGACAATGGATTTAATATTATTAATCTTTCAAGATCAAAAATTAATCTTAATGATGCTGTTCATATTGAGGTTGATTTATCTAGATCTAATTGGCAAGAATCTTTGGAATCAATATTTCAAGAAACATTATCCTCCGTTGATCAAATTTGCTTGGTTCACAATGCTAGTAAAATGCAAAGTGATAATGTTGAATCGACTGATCCAGATAGTTTAAGAGAGGTTTTAGAGGTAAATTTAGTAGGACCGTCTATCCTTAATAAGATCACTATTCCTTATATGAAAAAAGGTTCGTCTATCTTGTATGTTGGCTCAACTCTTTCAGAAAAAGCTGTTCCTCAAATGTCATCCTATGTTATGACTAAACACGGAATGATAGGTTTGATGAGAAGCACATGCCAAGATTTATTTGGAAGATTTATTCATACTGCTTGTATATGCCCAGGCGCAACAGAAACTGAAATGTTGGTTGAGTATGTTCAAGGCAATCAAGAAGCTTTAAAAATAATGGCTTCAACATTAAGTGAAAATAGATTAATTTCATCAGAAGAAATAGCTTCAACCATATTCTTTTGTGCAAATAATTCTGTTATCAATGGTTCAGTAATACATGCAAATCTAGGCATTCAAGAATTATGAATGCATTTCAAGAACCTGAGCATGTATCAATGTTAAGAAATACTCTTAGGCAATTTATTGATAAAGAAATGCCTAGAGAAAAAGTTAATCAATGGGACAAAGATGATCATTTTCCAAGAGATGTTTTCGATAAATTATGTAAATTAGGGGTAACCTCTCTAACTGTTCCTGTTGAGTACGGTGGCTCTGGAAGAGATATGATGGCAACTATTGCAACTATAGAGGAACTTTGCACCAGGAGCCTTGGTATAGCGTCTGGCTATATTTTTTGTGCATGTTATGCAGGCTTAAATTTATCTGAAGTTGCAAGCGAGGAACAAAAGAAAAAATTTCTTCCTGAAGTTGCGAATGGAAATCTTTTATTTTCATATGGAATAAGTGAACCAGACGTTGGAGCAGATGTTGCTAGCGTTAAAACCAAAGCTATACGTGATGGCGATGAGCTAATAATTAATGGCACCAAACGTTGGTGTTCTGGACCCAATGTTACAGATTATATTTATACAATTGTCAGATCAGGTCCTGAGGAAGATCGATATAGAAATTTATCTTTAGTTCTAATACCACCAACAGCAGACGGAATAATAATAGAACCACAGCAAACTCTTGGTCAAAAAGGCGTAGGAGGCACATGTGATGTAACTTTTAACGATGTAAGAATTCCTTTTGAGAATGTAATTGGGGGTGAAGATGGTTGGAATGATGGTTGGAGTAAAATTGTAAGTACTGGCTTGGATGTTGAAAAAATTGAGGTCTCAGCCATGGCTTTAGGTATAGCAAGAGCCGCAGTTGATGATGCTTGGCAATATTCACAAGAAAGAATTCAATTTGGTAAACCTATTTGTCACAATCAATCCATAAGGCATATGCTTGCGGAGGTTAAAACTAAGCTAGAAGCTTGTAGATTAATGACTTATCAAGGAGCATGGTTAGCAGATCAGAATGTAATAGCAACTGTAGAAATGTCTATGTCAAAATTATTTGTTACTGAAACTGCTCTAGATATAGTTTTAACATGTCAGAGAATTTTAGGGGCTTACGGGTATGTCAGGGAATTTGATATGGAAAGATATGTTCGTGACATGCTAGCTATGCCTATATTAGGTGGGTCCTCTGCAATCCAAAAAAATAATATTGCCAATAGGTTAAATTTACCTAAATAGTTATCTATGCTGAAAGATAAAACAGCAATTGTAGGGATAGGCCAAACAGAATTTTCAAAATCAATTGATTCAACTGAGCTCAACCTAGCATGCAAAGCTATAAAAAATGCCTTAGATGATGCTGGTATTAGTCCTGACCAAGTTGATGCATTAGGCAGCTTTACTTATGAAGAAACCCCTGAATTTGAAATTGCTAGAAATTTAGGTTTTGGTAATTTAACTTATTGGAGTCAGGCACCATATGGAGGAGGGGCAAGTTGTGCAGCAATTGGGCAAGTTGCTATGGCTATTGCATCAGGAATAGCAAATGTAGGAGTTGTATGGAGATCCCGCAAAAGGGGAGATCCAAGCTCTAGGATGTGGTCTCATACTGATGAAAGAATTTTTGATCATTGGAAATGGTCTAGACCATCGGGTTTAGTTAGGCCTGTTGATGAATCTTCCATGCTTATTCGTCGTTATATGCATCAGTATGATTATTCTAGAGAGAGCCTAGGAGCTGTTGCTATCTCTTTAAGAAAATATGCTAATTCAAACGATGAGGCACTTATGCAACATAAATCCTTAAATTTAGACGATTACATGGAAGCACGTATGATTTCTGATCCCTTGTGTTTATTTGATAATTGTTTAGAAAGTGATGGCGCTATTGCAATTATTATTACTAATATGGATATAGCAAAAAAACTACAGAACAAACCAGCAATTATTCATGCATATTCACAGGGAATGAACAAAGAACATCAATTAATGACCCATTATCATGGAGCTGATCCTCTCGAAAGCTCTTCTTATGTAACAGCTTCAAATTTATGGAATTTATCTGATCATTCACCGAAGGAAATTGATGTTGCACAAATATATGATGCATTTTCCCCAATGATTCCATTTTCACTTGAGGCTTATAATTTTTGTTCAAAGGGAGAGGCTTTAAAATTAATTAATGAAGGGCTGATTAATATTGATGGCGAACTTCCAGTTAATACATCTGGAGGGAGCCTTTCTGAGGTCTATTTACATGGAATGAATTTGGTTACAGAAGCAGTTAGACAAATTCGTGGCTCAGCTACCTCGCAGGTAAATAATGCAAAATTAGCACTTGTTACAACCTGTGATGCTACACCTAACGCTGCTATATTATTAAAAGGTGAATAAATGATTGAAACTATACCAATTCCTGGCATTGAAGATTTTGATAAAGTTTATTGGGAAAATTGTTCTAAAAATAAATTAACCATTCAGCATTGTGGTGATTGCAATGAACCTCGATTTCCACCTCGACATATGTGTCCTATCTGCCAATCTATCTCTCATGATTGGAAAGAGGACTCAGGAGATGCGGTGATATGGTCTTTTGTTATACCCAGGCCTCCATTGCTACCTGTATTTGAAAAACAATCTCCTTATGCAGTAGGTTTAGTAGAGCTTGTAGAATATAAAAATATAAGAATTATTGGTCAAATTCAAACAAATTCAAACTTAGATTCAATTAAGATAGGTGATAAATTAAAAATTGATTTTAAAAAAATTAATAATGAAATATCTTTACCTTATTGGGTAAAAAAATAATTAATATTTATTAACATCAAAGGGGAGAGATGATATGAAAATTAATTACAATCCTTATTCTCAAGACTTTTGGGATAATTCTTGGTCTATTTATAAAGACCTTAGAGACAATGATCCAGTTCATTGCATGGAAGATTTTGGAGGTGCATGGGCATTAAGTAGATTTGAAGATATATGGAATGCCCATCTAGGGTCTTACAAAGATTACACATCTGTTGAAGGAACATCGCCACCTCCTTTATTGCTAGGTGATGATTCGGGTCCGGGTCATATTTCCATTCCAACAAATGATGGTAGAGATCATCGGGATTACAGAAATACAATTTCTGACAGATACACACAATCTTCTATTTCAGAATTAGAAGAAAAAATTCGCCAACTAACTATTGACGAGCTAAAGCCATATTTAAAAAAGGGTAAGGTAGATGTTCATGAGATAGCTAGAAAAGTTTCTTTATTCACAATCACTGACATGATTGGTCTGGATAGAGAGGTTGCTCTAAAAGCACGGGAGCTTATAGATATATTTTATGAAAGAGATCCAGATATAATGGGCGCAACTCCAAGAGGTCAAGAAGCTTTTGGTCAATGCATGGGACTGATGCTTCAACTAGCTTCAGAATGGAGGAAAGACACACCTCCTTCTCCTACACACATAAACACATGGATAACAAAACAAGTAAGAGAAGGCTTGTGGATGTCAGATGAGCAAATTATGGGCAACACAAGTATGTTGATAATTACTGGCGCTGATACGGTTCCTTATACGATTGCAAACTTGTTTTATTATCTTGATCAAAATCCAGATCAACAAGAGATTTTAAAAAATGATCTCTCATTAATACCTGCAGCTTTTGAAGAGACAGTTAGGTTTGATCATCCTACTAACATTTTAGGTAGAAAACTAAATAAAGATATGGAATTACATGGTAAAAAGATGAAAAAAGGTGATTCTGTAATTTATTTGTATCAATCGGCTGGAAGAGATGAGAGAGAATTCGATAATCCTGATAAATTTAATATTACCAGACCCACTCCCAAGCGAACCATCAGCTTTGGGCATGGTCCACATAAATGTTTAGGTCAGCACTTAGCAAGATTAGAAGGTAGGGTCATTTTAGAAGAAATTTTTAAAGCCATTCCTGAATACTCACTACAACATAATGAAATGGTAAGAACATTCGGTGAATTTTTACAGGGCTATAGAAATATGCCGATTAAGTTTTAAAGAAGTGGTATCAACTAAGATTTGTCGGTTGTCACTTCATCTATGTAAGATTTCCATTTTTTAGAATCTATTTTCCATGGAGAATTTATTTTTTTTTCAGTTAAATTAACTCCTGCAATAATTTTTGCAGATGAAACAATTTGATCAGATATTTTTATATCTAAAGTGATATTTAAGAATGATAATTCATCTGAAACCTTATCTTCACTAATTACAGATCCATGGAATTCTAATGTTTCGTTTGGACATATAGGTTTTTTAATCTTGAAACTAACTTTGCCAATCCTTGTAGCATCTCCATAAAGATCAGTAACATACTTTATTACCAAACCATTTAATGTGTAATTATTCATAATTATGTTTGGTAAATTGCCTTTATTAATAGCCCAGTCTTGATCTGAATGAAGCGGGGCCCAATCCCGACTATAAATAGCACCAGCTTGTATATTTTTTACTGATGTAACAAATTTACTAATAGGTAAAACAATTTTAGAATTCATTTTTTATAACCTAAAAAATGCATATTTTGTTTTCCAACAATAATTTCCTTTTGGTTAAAATAGGTAACTTCTATAACCCAATATCTTCCATTTCCAAGTTTAGTTGTTACTGGGTCAGAAATACTTAATAATTTTTGATTAGAACTAATTTCATCACCATTTTTAATAGGCTCATAGTATTCGATTTCAACTTCTGTAACTATTCCAAGTGGTAAATTTAAAACTTCTTTTAAATGAAAATGAAGTTGCATAGGCAGGACTTTTTTTCGATTAGGATGCCATTCAAAATCATGAACCCATGAAGGTAGTAATGCTGGGTGGGCTATTAACTCGTCAGTATGTTTAATGGCCTCTGATTCATTCCAATAAATAAGATTACTATCCTCAATAGCTGAACAAAAGTTCTGCCAAAGTCCTTTTTGAACCAAAATAGGGCTCGAATCTTCAAATGATATTTTGCCAATTAGTTTTGTTATTTCTTTAGGCAATTCAGCTTGCATAATTATTTACAAAGGAAGATTTAAAGATTTTTTAGCTATCGTATTTTTTTGAATTTCTGTTGTTCCAGCTCCAATAGTATCTACCAATGTACTTCGATATGACCATTCCCATTTTCCATTAGCATGTGAATCTTGACACTCTTTTCTAAAAAGACCTTCTCTACCCAATATATCCATTGCCTCATTAGCTAATTTTTGATGCAGTTTTGTACTGAATAGTTTAAAAACAGCTGCTTCTGTTTGAGGTACTTCATCTTGAATGGCAACAGATAGAACTTTTCTTTGGAGAACTTTGGCTTTTTGGACATCTGCATAAAGATATATAATTTTCTTGCGTATTTCAGGGATTTTATTCAATGGAGTTCCATCTCTTGATAATTGACTGATAAGTTCAACCAGCTCTTTAAATTTTTGCTCTAAAGGTGCAATGGTATAGAAAGTAAATCTTTCGTAATTTAATGCTTCACAAATATATTTCCAACCGTTATTAATATCTCCAATAACATATTCATCAGCAATGAAAACATCAGTTAAAAAAACACTATTTGTTGCATGCTCTCCAACAGTCTCAATTGGATGTACTTCAATACCTGGATCATCCATTTTGACTAAAAACACGCTTATTCCTTTATGCTTAGGGGCTTCTGGATCAGTTCTTGCGGCCAACCAATACCAATCTGCGACATGAGCAGATGAAGTCCAAATTTTTTGACCATTAATCAACCAGCCTCCATCCCTTTTTTCAGCTTTTAGTTTTAAAGAGGCTAAATCTGACCCAGCACTTGGTTCGCTATACCCTAATGCAAAATCAATTTCACCAGCTAAAATTTGAGGTAAAAATTCATCTTTTATTTTATTAGATCCATGATGAATTATTGTTTGTCCTATTGATCCAACACCTTTACCTGGAGAAGGCGCGCCAACTCTGCATAATTCTTCATTTAAAATATAATCATAAATTCCAGGCTTTTCTTGACCGCCATATTCTTTTGGCCATGACATGCCTAGATATCCTTTTGATGAAAGTATTTTCATAAATTCTCTTCTAGCAGGACTGTCTATTTTGGTTTGAGCATCTGCTTCTCTATTTGGAGCAAATACATCGTCTGCATTAGATTTCTTCTTTTCTTCTTTGATGAAGTCTTTAACTTCTTCAATAAACAATTCTTCTTCTTTAGTAAAATTAAAATTCATATTTATGGAGCTAAAACTTTATCTCTATTACCTCTTTCGTAATTAACTTTGAGTTTTCTATGAATGATACACCATGAATTATTGATGTTTTTCCACTCATCAATATATTCACCAAACATCTCATAAAATTCATTTTCATTTGGCTTTTGGCCTATATGATAAACCCTAACATAGCATTGACTTGTTGCTGAATTTTCATTAATTTCTATTTTAAAATTTCCTAATAAATGTTGTGTAAATCCACATCCATTTAAATTTGATTGACACATATGAATAATCTCATCTCTAGATGATGAATTAAATTTAATACCAATTGAATCATCGCCATATTCAGCTGTAGCTTCTTTATGGAATATATCTTTTAAAGCACTCCATTCCCTAGCATCTAATGAATTTGCATAAGCAATAAGCTTATCTTTAATTTCAGTTACATCATTATCCATATTTCTATTTAATTGCCTTACAAATACCCAAAGTTTAATATAAAAGTCTTATTTAGAAATAATAATTAGATATAAGTGGAACTTCAATTTTCAGAAGAGCAAATATTGCTTAGAAATACTATTGAAAAAATATGTATTGATAATTCTGATTTAAAGACTTTAAGAGAAATTGAAGATACAAAAAAAGGTTACTCTGATCAATTCTGGACACAATTAAAAAACCTTGGGTTAACTGGAATTAATATACCTACTAAATTTGGAGGATCAGAAATGGGTTTGCTAGACCAAGTAATTGTTTATGAAGAATTTGGCCGCGCCTTGTCTTTATCACCCCATTTGGTAAGTTCAGTTATATGTGCATCTTTAATAAATAAATTAGGCACAAGCAAGCAAAAGAAAGAAATTCTTACGGGGATAGCTTCTGGTGAATTAATAACCTCATTGGCTTGGTTGGAAGAAGGCTCTTCATTCCACAATGAGGGTATTAACTTAACACTTACTCAAAAAAACGATAAATATTATGTAACTGGCAAAAAACACATGGTTCCATATGCTTCTGAAGCTAATAAAATTATTATTTTATTTAGAGATAATTCTAATATTGGTGCTGCAATAATTGATACAGATGATCCAGGCTTAACTTTTAATTACCAAGAGAACCATGCTAAAACAAGTTTATATGAGGTAACTTTTAAGAAAGTTGGGATTGATAAAGATAATCTAATGCAAAAACCAAATTTCTGGGAGATTTGGGAAGAAATTGCTTCCCTGAGTCAAATATTGATTGCAGCAGAAGCATCAGGTGGTTCTGAAAGGTCTTTATATATTGGTAGAGACTATTCTCTTGAGAGAGAAGCATTTGGTCAAAAAATTGGTTCTTTTCAATCTATTGCACATTATCTAGCAGATGGATATGTTGAAGTTGAGGCTAATAAATTAATGACATATCAAGCGGCTTGGTCATTTGATGAAAAAAAAGATATTTCATCATTATCAGCATTGTCAAAACTTCAAGCCTGTAGGTCATTCAGAGAAATAGCAGCAACCACAATTCAAATTTATGGCGGCATGGGTTTTACTGTTGAAGCTGATCCACAATTATTTTTTAAAAGAGCCAAACATCTACAAAACTATATGTGGGATGAGCCATACCTTGAAAATCAAATAGAAAATAAATTTTTTAATTCATTGCGAGGGACATTGTGAATTTTTCAACAATAGATTATCGAGTAAAAGATGGAATAGCATCGATCTTATTAAACAGACCGGATCAATTAAATGCTGTTAATTCAAGAATGTCTAAGGAATTACCAGAAGCATGGAATTGTTTCAATGATGATAATTCAGCTATCGTTGCGATAATCTCAGGTCATGGAAAAAAGTCATTCTGCTCAGGAGCTGATTTAGCTGATTTACCCGATATGGATGGCGATTTAGGAGAAGCTACACTTGAATCTATTAAATGGACTTCATTACAAAATAATATTTGGAAACCGGTAATCTGTGCAGTAAATGGGATGGCATGCGGTGGTGGGTTACACTTTATTGCTGATAGCGATATTGTAATTGCCTCTGATAAAGCAACATTCTTTGATACTCATGTAAAGGTTGGTCTGGTTGCAGGATTAGAACCTGTCAGTCTTAGTAGAAAAATACCCTTGGAAAGAGTTTTAAGAATGTCACTTATGGGTGGGGGCGAAAGAGTCGATGCATTGGAAGCAAAAAACATTGGCTTAATTAGCGAATTAGTCGATGAGGATAATTTAATGGATAGAGCCATTGAAATAGCAAACAAAATTAAAATACATTCTCCTTCAGCATTGGCAAAAACTAAAAAAGCTATATGGGATTCTAAAGAAACTGGACTGACTGAAGCGTTAAGAAATGCTTGGAATCTAATATCAGATCAACATACTCATCCAGACTTTAATGAGGGAACAAATGCATTTATTGAAAAAAGAACCCCAAAATGGGCTCCATACAAAAATGAAGAATAGTTACGAAAATATTCAATTAAGTCTTGAAGAGTCAGTTGCAAAAATTTACTTAAATAGGCCTGACAAACTTAATGCATATACCCCAGATATGGGCGATGAAATCATAGACGCCTTTAGAAAGGCTGATTCTGATGACTCTATTAAAGTGATTGGTTTTTTAGGTAACGGGCAATCATTTTGTGCGGGAGCAGATAGGGAGTTTTTAACAGAGAATAAATTAAGTAAATCTGGGTTAAAAATTGGTGAAGATGAATTTATTAAATCTTTTGTATTGGAGCTATCTAAATCTAGTAAAGTTTTAATTGCCGGCCTTCATGGATCCTGTGTCGGCATAGGAATAACGATGGTTTTACCATTTGATCTAAGAATTGCTGAAATAAACTCAACTATTTCATTTCCATTTATAAAACTTGGTATATTGCCAGGTCTTGCAAGCACATATTATTTGCCTTTATTAGTTGGTAAGAATAAAGCTAAAGAATTAATATTGACTAATGCGAGCTTATCAGCCACTGAAGCCAAAGACATTGGATTAGTTAATCAGGTTGTTCCAAACGGCGAACTAGAAGCAAGCCTTTCTAAAATATCTTTATCATTTGATGATATTCAAATAAATGCTTTGATAGCAGCAAAAAAAGCTTTTCAACCTGATTTGGAAGAACAAGTACAAAATGCTATAAATAATGAAAGAAATTTATTAAAAACATTAAAAAATTAATAATTTTTTAGGGGAGACATATCATGGAAATTAAGTCCTTAGGATATATAGGGATTGGATCAAAAGATCCATTGGAGTGGTTAAAATTTGGAACAGAGATATTGGGCATGATGCCTGCACGAGCCGTTCCAGGAGAGAGCTGGGGATTTCCGCAAGATCCAAATTTTAAAATTGCCAGTGGCGGGAAGGGTATTTCTGATGATGGATCAGTTTATTTAAAATTAGATGATTATCAATGGAGACTAGGCATTCATCAAGATGATAAAAATCATGGGATATTGTACATAGGATTTGAAGTTGACAATATTTCAAAACTTGAGGAAGCAAAAAGTCATTTGCTTGATAATAAGATTGATGTTCTAGATGGTTCTATAGAAGATGCAAAGGCAAGAGGTGTTGGAGGATTAATTAAGTTAAGTGACCCATCTGGTAATCCAATCGAAATATATTATGAACCAACTTTGGATTATAAATTTCAATCTCCAGTTCCAAATCAAACTTTTGTAGCCGGACATCTAGGGTTAGGTCATTTAATGATTCTTGCTGCAAATAGAGAGCAAACTTATGATTTCTATACAAAAATACTTGGATTTAAATTAACTGACTATATTAGTTTTGAAGGTGGAGACGGAGCCTGGTTCATGCGTTGCAATCCCAGACATCATAGTATGGCTCTGTCTAAATTTGGTGAAGCTAACGGAATGCATCATATTATGTTTCAAGTAGATTCTATTGATAGTGTCGGCAGGGCATTGGATAGGATTAACGCTGCAAACGTTCCAATTAGTTCTACATTAGGAAAACATATTAATGATCTTACTACCAGTGTCTATATAAAAGGCCCCAACGGTTGGGATATTGAAATTGGCGCAGATACTTTGAATATTCATGATGATGATAAATGGATACCTAAACAGTTCGTAGAAGGCGATATATGGGGCCATCAAGGAATAATGGACTCTATTGCTGATGTTAGTGCTGAGATAGAAGAAAAGGGAGATGATGGAAAGAATTAACTTTACATCAAAAGCTATTGATATTGGGATTGTTACCTCTAACAAAGAATCAATATTGAATTTTTATGAAAATATATTAGGGTTTGCAAATGAAGTTCAGATTCCTTTCCCTGGTTTAGGAACTGTAAATAAAATTTCTTATGGAGCTGGCTACATAAAGGTATTAGTTCTTGATGACAAACCATCAAATACTAACCCAATAGGAGATTTTTCTATTTCTAATGGAATTAGATACATAACAATAAATTTAAGTAATTTAGATGAATTAATTACAATTTGTTCTAAAAACAATGTAACCATAATAAACTCCGGAATGACTATCCGACCGGGTGTTACAGTTGCTTTAATACAAGACCCTGATGGGAATCTTATAGAATTGATGCAAACAACCTAGTATCCTTATACACAAGATTAAGGAACTAACTTCTTTAATATACACAGTTATATTAAAAATTTTTATATATATACACAGTTAATATAATTATATATACTGTGCATGTTATGAAGGGGGAATCTAAAAGCTGGAATATATCCAAAGGAATATCTATTTATTTAAGAAAAGATAGTCCTAGATATTATGGTTGTTTAAGGATTAATGGTAAATATTATCGCAAGTCTTTAGATACACAAGATCATAGTGAAGCTATATCAATAGTTCTAGAGTGGAATGAGCAAAAAAATTTTGAAATCTCTGAATCATTAAAAGAAAACAAACAAAATTCAAACAAACTAAACACTGATTACAAACTAGATGATAAATACTCACTAGATAAGGGTCGGGTTTTTTTAACTGGAACTCAAGCTTTGGTGAGACTTCCAATAATACAGAGAAAAATTGATCAAGCTAATGGTATTAATACAGCTTGTTATATTTCTGGTTACACTGGTTCACCATTAGGTGGATATGACCACGCACTCAATCAGGCTTCAGATTTTTTAGATGAAAATGAAATAGTTTTTCAGCCTGGTATAAATGAAGATCTTGCAGCTACAGCTCTACATGGAAGTCAACAAACCACTTTAGTAGATAAACCTAAATATGATGGGGTTTTTGGAATTTGGTATGGGAAAGGTCCAGGCGTTGACAGATCTGGGGACGCTTTGAAACATGGAAATTATGCTGGAACATCGAAGTATGGAGGTGTATTAGCATTAGCAGGTGACGACCATGGTGCAAAATCTTCAACTACAGCCCACCAGAGTGATCACGCATTTATACATTTCGGGATGCCTATTCTAAATCCTGCAACAGTTCAAGATTACCTAGATTTTGGCGTTCTTGGATTAGCTATGTCAAGATATTCTGGGTGCTGGGTTGGTTTTAAATGCGTAACAGATACTGTTGAAAGCGCCGCTTCTGTTGATATTAGTTTAGATAGGTTCAAACCTGTGATTCCTGAAGAAGATCTAATAGGAGATGAAAATATCCATATTCAGTGGGGATTTGCACCTGCAGCATCTGAACCCAGACTATATAAAACTCGTTTACCAGCCGCTCAAGCTTTTGCTAGAGCTAATTCTATAGATAAAGTTATTTTTAAAGATAGGAAAAAGTTAGCAATTATAACTAGTGGTAAAGCTTACTTAGATGTAAGGCAGGCTTTAGATGAGCTAGGACTTGATGAAGATAAATGTAAAAAGATAGGCGTTTCTTTATATAAAGTCGGAATGGTTTGGCCTCTTGAAGATAAAAAAATATTAGATTTTACTGAAGGCCATAAAGAAGTTGTGGTAATCGAAGAAAAACGATCAATTATTGAAGATCAATTAATAAAATATTTATATAACAAAAAAAATAGACCTGTCATTGTTGGTAAAAAAGATGAAAATGGACATTACTTAGTACCAAGTGAAGGGGAGCTTTCACCAAGCTTAGTAGCACTGATTATTGCAAAAAGGATTTCAAATCTTTCGTTAAATATTGATTTGTCTCAACAAATTCTTCAAATAGAAGATTTTATGCAATCCATTAGTCAGTCCCCAGCATCAAATCTATTTAGATTGCCAAGTTTTTGTGCTGGCTGTCCTCATAATACATCGACGAAAGTTCCAGAAGATAGTTTTGCGTTTGGTGGAATTGGGTGTCATGGAATGGCTACTTTTATGCCTGAAAGACAGACATATAATCTTGGTCAAATGGGTGGAGAGGGGGTTATGTGGACAGGAATTGCCCCTTTTACAGAAACTGATCACATCTTTCAAAACCTTGGTGATGGTACATATTATCACTCAGGGATACTTGCCTTAAGATCTGCTGTAGCATCGGGAGCGAATATTACATATAAGATTTTAGTTAATGATGCGATTGCTATGACAGGTGGTCAGGAAATCACTGGAAAAGTAAGAATTGATGACTTAACTTGGCAAGTCCATGCCGAGGGAGCAAAAAAAGTTGTTGTAGTTACTGATTATCCTGAAAAATATCCCAAAAATGTTTCATTTGCACCTGGTGTTGAGGTTTTCCAGAGAGACAAACTCGATGATATTCAAAAGAACCTAAGACAAATTAAAGGCGTAACAGTTATTTTATATGATCAATATTGCGCAACTGAATTAAGAAGACGAAGAAAACGAGGTTTAGCTGAAGAACCAAATAAAAAGATATTTATTAATCCCTTAATCTGCGAAGGATGTGGTGATTGCGGAGCTGAATCAAATTGTATAGCTATAGAGCCCCTTGAAACTAAATTCGGCAGGAAAAGACAAATTAATCAATCAGCATGCAATAAAGATTTTTCATGTACTAAGGGGTATTGTCCTAGTTTTTTAACAATTACAGGTGGTGAACTTAAAAAGAAATCTAATTCATCTGATGGATATTCTGATAAAACAGAAATCAGATTACCTAAACCCATAGTCCCCCAATTGGATCAACCATTTAATATTTTAATAACAGGAATTGGCGGCTCAGGTGTAATTACTCTTGGTGCAATTTTAGGTACAGCTGCGCATCTTGAAGGAAAGGGCTCATCTACCTTAGATGTCGCAGGCCTAGCTCAAAGGAATGGTCCGGTAACAAGTCATCTAAGGGTTGCCAATTCTCCAAGTGAGTTACATGCAACAAGAATTGCTTCTGGATCAGCCGATTTGATTATCGGCTGCGATATTGTTGTTACTACTGGAATTGAAGCAATGTCAAAAATTAATTCAGATAAGACAAATATGGTTATTAACAATCATGTTGCTCCTACTAGTTCATTCGCTAGCGATCCAAACCTAGACCTTTCATCTGCTCGAATGATTAAAGGCTTAAAAGATGCTGGATCAGAAGATTTAATACACTTTATTAATGCAACTAAACTAGCTACATCTCTTATTGGCAATGCCATTGGCGCAAATTTATTCTTAGTTGGATATGCCATTCAAAAAGGCTTATTTCCCATTTCATTGCAAGCAGTGGAGAGAGCCATAGAACTAAATGGAGTATCTATACAATCAAATAAAGAAAGTATTTATTGGGGAAGATTGGCTGCCATAGATATAAAGAAAGTTGAACAAGTTGCATATTCTAAAATTGATATCGATCAAGATTCAGAAACCGAAACTTTAGATTCAATAATACAAGATCGATCTATATTTCTTACAAGCTATCAAGATATTAAATATGCTGAAAAATATAATACTTTTATCAATACTATTAATGAAGTTGATAAGTCTATTCCTAACGGAAGGAATGATCTCTCTATTGCTGTAGCAAGATATTATTTCAAATTAATGTCATATAAAGATGAATATGAAGTTGCAAGATTACATACTGGAAAAGAAATAAAAGAATACTTAACTGATAAATTAGAAGGAAATTATAAAATCGAATATTCACTAGCTCCGCCAATTTTTGGAGGTAGAAATAAAAATACTGGAAAATATCCAAAAAGAAAATTGCCATCTTTAACGTATCATTTTTTTAATATTTTAAAACACTTTAAATTTTTAAGAGGAACATCTTTTGATATCTTTGGACTTTCCAAACATAGAAAAATTGAAAGAGAATTAATTCATGAATATGAACAAATGATTTTAAATATTTTAGATAAGATTACTAAAGATAATTATGAAATTGCACTTAAAATTGCTTCTTACCCAGAACAAATCAAAGGGTATGATGTTGTAAAGGATAAAAATATAGAAAAGGCAAAGATATTGAAAGATAAATACATGAATGAATTTAATGGAAATACTATTAATATAGTAAATAAATATCCTATCGCTGCAGGTGAATAAATATGACTGAGGATGTATATATTATTGGAATTGACATGATTAAATTTGGAAGATTTCCAAATAAGTCTGTTCCTGAGCTTGCTGCTGAATCTATTTTGCTTGCTCTAGATGATGCCAATTTAACCATGGGTGATATGCAGGCCTTTTATTGTGGAAACATAAAAGAAGTTAATAGAATGGTTGGCCAAAAAACATTGCAATTAGTTGGTCAGACAGGAATTCCTATTGTTAACTGTACAAATGCATGTGCAACGGGAGCTACAGCCTTTAGAGAAGGCTGGATGTCTATAAAAGCAGGCCTTTATGACACAGTATTAGTATCTGGAGTTGAAAAAATGGGGACAGGATTATTAGGTGGTGAATCACTTGATGAAGGAATTCCATTAGAAGGTCTTCTTGGATCTTTAACAATGCCAGCTATTTTTGCAGAGGCGGGGATGGAACATTCAAGATTATATGGAACTACTTTTGAACAATTTGCAAAAATATCAGTTAAAAATCATCATCATTCAACAATGAATCCTAAATCAAGATATCAAATCGAAACCCCTTTAGATGAGGTTATGAATTCTGAGATGATTGCTTATCCAAATACTAAATTAATGTGTTCGGCTAATGTAGATGGCTCAGCTGCAGCTATTTTAGTTTCTGAAAAAAAAGCTAAATCACTTGGTTTAAAAAGAGCGATCAAAGTGAGGGCATCAGCATTAACAAGTGACCCATATGAGGAAAGAAACTTAGTTATGCCTAATGTTAATACCTTAACTAGAAATGCTGTTAAAGATGCATACGATATGGCTGGCATAGGTCCCGAAGACCTAGATTTGGTTGAATTGCACGATTGTTTTGCTTCTGCTGAAATGCTTCATTATGGAAATTTAGGTTTATGTAAAGATGAAGATGCTGGCAAATTTGTTGATGAAGGTTATTTTGAGATTGATGGAAAACTTCCAGTTAATTTATCCGGAGGTCTATTAGCAAAAGGTCATCCTACAGGGGCAACAGGAGTTGCTAATCTTTATGAAATTTGCACTCAATTAAGAGGAGAAGCTGGTCAGAGACAGATCAAGAATCCTAAAATTGGACTAGCCCATGTTATTGGACTTGGAAGTGCTTGCGGTATTCATATTTTAGAAAAATCTTCATCTTAATCATTTAATGAGGATAAATATAAAATATTTATTTCTTGTAACTATCTTTTTATTTTCATGCTCTAGGCATGAATACGATCTTTTAATTATCAATGGAACAATTGTAGATGGGTCTGGATCAGCTTCCTATGAAGCTGATATAGGAATCAATGATGATCGAATCGTTAAAATAGGTGATTTATCTTACTCATCAGCTAAACATACAATTGATGCATTAAATTTAATTATATCTCCTGGATTTATAGATTCTCATACTCATGCTGTAAGAGGCATCTATGATGTACCAACCGCAGAAAGTTCAATCTTACAAGGAGTCACAACACTTACAGAGGGTAATGATGGAACTTCGCCATTTCCTATTGATGAACATTATAAGAAAATCCAGGATACTAAAATTACTCCAAATTGGTCAGTATTTGTAGGTCAGGGAACTATTCGTAGGAAAGTTATGAACATGGAAAACCGTAACCCTACAACAGATGAATTATCTTTAATGAAAGGTATGGTTGCAGAAGCTATGGAGGATGGTGCTTTAGGTCTATCTACCGGTCTATTTTATGTGCCCGGAAGTTTTTCAACTACCAACGAAGTAATTGAATTATCAAAAGAAGCTTCAAAATATGGCGGTATTTATATTTCTCACATGAGAGAAGAAGCTTCTGAAATAATTAAATCAATTAACGAAACTATTAATATTGGCATTGAGGCAAATATTCCTGTTCAAATAACTCATCATAAGATAATTGGCAAAGATAATTGGGGACTTTCATCTGAAACTTTAAAATTGGTGGATGCAGCCATAGAAGAAGGGATAAAAGTTAGCATTGATCAATATCCATATACAGCTTCACAAACATCTATTAGGGCTTTAATTCCTCAATGGGCTCAAGCAGGTGGTAGAAAAGCATTATTAGAGAGAATAGATGATCCAGCCACAAGACAGCTTCTAATTGACGGAATTATAGAAAGAATTTTATATGATAGAGGTGGCGGGCACCCTAAAAATATTTTTATTTCAAAGAATACCTGGGATACCTCAATGGAAGGTAAAAATCTTGCTGATTTGTGCTTAGAGAAAGGACTAGAACCAACCCCTCTTAATGCAGCATTAATTGTTTTTGAAATAGTTAAAGGTGGGGGCGCATCAGCTGTATATCATGCAATTAATTCAAATGATGTTGATCTAATAATGCAACATCCAATGACTTCTATAGCTTCTGATGGCCCATTAACTGTATTTAAAATAGGAGCTCCGCATCCTAGAACTTATGGTACTTTTGCACGTGTGTTAGGGCGTTATGTAAGAGAAAGAAATATTTTAAGTTTAGAGGATGCTGTTAGAAAGATGACAAGTTTGCCTGCTTCAATTTTATCAATTAAAGAAAGAGGGCTAATTAAAGAAGGGTATTATGCTGATATTACAATCTTTGATTCAAACAAAATAATTGATAAAGCAACATTTGATGACCCTCATCAATACTCAATAGGTGTTGATTTTGTATTGGTAAATGGAACAATTGTTGTTGAAAAGGGTAATCACAATGGAAATAGACCTGGAAGGATTCTATTTGGCCCAGGATATAGAGAAAATAAATGACCACGGATCTAAGCTTGCATATTAAAAAAAATGAAAATGTAATGATTTACGTTGATGGTGAATTATTTCATAGAAATGATGCCAAGATTTCTGTCTTTGATAGTGGATTTATGATGGGAGATGGTGTGTGGGAAGGTCTTAGACTTGTTAAAAATAATTGGTTATTTTTAAACGAACACCTAGAGAGGTTGTCTGAAGCTGCTAAAGCTATTGACTTAGATATAGGCTTATCAATTAATGAATTAAAGGATGCATTGGAAGAAACTAAATCTGCAAACAATATGACTGATAAAGCTCATGCTCGACTTATGGTTACAAGGGGTGTTAAGAGCAAACCTTTTCAGAAGCCTTCTTACTCAATAGATGGTTCAACAGTAGTCATCATTATGGAACATTCTGATGATTCAGTTAAAACTCATCCTATTTCACTTGCTACTGTTCCACAAATTCGAGGGACACCAATGATGCAAGATCCCAAACTTAATAGTCACTCAAAATTAAATTGCATTTTGGCTTGCATACAAGCTGAAAAAGCTGGAGCAGATGAGGCATTAATGTTAGATCCTTTA
>Ga0115011_10001210_pt1 | contig 18769 bp, 20 predicted proteins | sample TroAtlMetagenome_2_FD_88705 | JGI IMG/M metagenome (GOLD analysis project Ga0115011, IMG submission 88705) | Marine eukaryotic phytoplankton communities from Atlantic Ocean - Tropical Atlantic ANT8 Metagenome | ecosystem: Environmental > Aquatic > Marine > Oceanic | place: Tropical Atlantic...
CAGCCGCACTCCCTGGAGACTCCTGAGATGACAACGGCAGATACTTTTTGACTCGGTTCTGGTCGCCATACTGTGAGTCAGTCTCTACTGCAACGACTGCCATGAGTGGAATATTATGCAACTGTTCGGAGCTGGTAGGCTTCAGTACCCTGACAGCGTCACAAATATTCTTGAGGGTCCGCTCCGCGATCTCCCTGACGTCACTGTCTGGGTGATACAAATTAATGATATCGAACAGGACACGATTCTTGTGCGGCCCGTCAAGTACCTGGAGCTGTAGGTTGAGGTATCTGTTGCCAGCTTTGGACATCTTCTCCTCAGTGTTAGTGATACCGATCACATATTTCCCCTCCGGGATAGCGTCAAAGTTTTGCTCTTCCGGGATTGCTATTGAAGTTGAATCGAAATTTAAGTTCATTTCTCTCCTTTTCTTGCGTTATTGATTTCAGTTTTAAGGACCGCCCAATCAAGTGGAAGCGGGGACGGTATATTAATTCTGGACTTCGCTTCAAAGCCCGCCTGTCCTGTGGTGTGCATAATTCTCTTGCCGGTGGATGTACCCTTGTAGACCGCCTGGCCAAACTTCTCGGAGGCTTTCCGGGTGAACGTCTCAAATTCTGCGAAGAGAACCAGGTCACTCCACTCCAACAATGTCCCCCTCAAGCGCTTATCAACCTTAATGGTGTAAGTGTCGTAGGGGTCTAAAATTGGAGACTCTACTCTCACGACCTGGGAGTGTGCCAGGAGAATAATATCCAGGCCCAACGCCCTCAGCGAATCGAGTCCAGCGAGAAAAGTCTGGAAGAGACTGAGGCTGTACTGGTAGCCCTTACCGAAAGGTAGCTTCTCAATGGAATCGACCGAGTGTTCCTTACAGATAGCGGACCAGGCTTTATTCTGGAGCCAGTCTATTGAGTCCACACACACTGTCTTAATTCCGAGTTTCTTATGATTTTCATAAATAACCCGGAGTGCCTGGAGTCCATCCTCGAAGGTGACAGCGTCCTCATAAAGCGGGAATGACGGAGCGTCGAACTCCCCCTTGCCGCCCTCGAAGTCCAGGAACATCACACCAGGCGCTTTAGCCGCGAGGTGCGTCTTGCCCACACCAATCGCGCCATATATTAAAGCGCGGATAGGCTTGAGCTGTTTCCCCGACACGATTGTGTCGAGAGAGATATTACTAGGCATTTTCTCTCCTATATTTAGTGTTAAAAGTGAACCGACGGTATGAGGAAACTTTCCTATGTTTTTCACACAATTCCGGCTCAGCTTTTTCGATTGATTTAAGATCCGTAGTGGACCGTTCATAGGTTGGCCAGGAAGCCACCCTCTCACCCTCGGAGTCTTCCAAAAAAGATGCGTCCTTCATCTTATCCTGGACCCGAGTCTTTAAAGCATCGAGCTGGTCGTCGATACTCTTCTTCTCTTCAATTAGTTTTGAATACTTTCCTGGTATGTCACTCATGTCTGTCGAAAGGTACACAACCTTTTCAGATTCACCAGTCGGGTAAAGTAAAGCAGTCTCCGCGGTTGTGACCGGCGGGGGAGGAGTCTTTGACTGGACTTGCTCCCAGAATTCCTTCTCAAGTTCTATCAGTTCCGCTATCAGCTCTTCGTCTCTATCGATACGGTGGATCACCAGCTCCTGTCCACCTACCAGGGCGACAACATCAAAATAGTCATACCCCGTAATTGCCATGTAGTGCATGACTTGTATTCGGTAGTGTTCCGGCGGTCCATTCTCCCAAAACTTTTGCTGTCGTAACCCGACGGCCTTCGCTTCGAGTCCAGCATTCTCACCCTCAATTTTTCGGTCAATGTGTCCCTGCATATATGGGTAAGCCGGGTGCCGGAATGTCTTGTTGACGTTCCTCACTTTACGGCCCGTCCTTGTCGTGTATTCCCGGCAGATCAGGTCCTCAAGTAAAATCCCCCAGCGTATCTTTTCATTATCAGACAAGTCAGGTGCTACAGAATTTCCGACCTTCTCATCCCAGAGCTGGATTAAATTTTTCCAGGGGTTGACCCTCATAATTACTCCGGCGTCACTCCCACCGATCCCGGACATCCTCACAGCCTGGTCAGCTTCTGGTTTATAATTTTCCTTGACACCTCTGATCCGATTCATCATCTCAGTCTGGGTGGATATTTTTTCAATCATATTTTCTCTCCCTCGATTATATTTTTTTTTGGAAATATGGACTTGCGTCCCTCTATTTTTTATGCCTGGCATTTTTCCTAAAATTGAATTTGAAGAAACGAAAAAAGTTTTTTCTGGCTTCCTCGTTTCGTTTTTCCTGGGACTTTTTTATCGCCTGTAAAACTCTAAAATTTCCCAGTTCTAGCTCTAATTGTTCCATTGCTCTCCCCTTTTCAGTTTTAAATTTGATGCCTCGCAATCCGTTGCGGTTAACGGAAACTACAATATTGTATACACCAGCATACGTTTGTATACAAATATACTTAATTGCCTTACAGGGCGATCTGAGTAGTTTCTCGGGCATTTCATATATTCACTGGATTTAACTCAATTTGGGTCAAAGCGTACCCTCGGCCCCTCCCAAAATCTTTAATATTGACGTCCTGGAGGAACTCCTCGGAGCCAATTTCACCGACAATTTTGTAGCTGGGAAACTCCCCAACGACCAGGACATATTTGTCCGGCGGATTATTTTTTTTCTTTAGAGTCGCCAATAAATGACCGTTTTTTCTCTTAGTCGTCTTGACGTCAATCGTGACCCCAAACCTCGAAATACAATCAAAATTTGGATAGCTGTCGGTGTCCAGGTCAGGAAATAAATTCATCAATTTGCAGTAAGCTAACTCAGCTCCGAAACCTTCGAGGTCTGTTTCCTCATTTGACTGGCCACCCATTTTCATATCTTTAACATTATTTGCCCTGGCATTTTCGTACCTGGACCTGGCTATAAATTTAGCGAGCCGCTGTTCATTCTCTGTCAATTTTATTTCAATACTCATCGAGTTCGTCCTGTGCGTTTTCGTAGTAAGAAATTATTTTTTTAATATCCTTATCTGTCAGGACGTCATTAGTTGGGAGAAAAGTATTCCAATCCAATAGCATCTTGACGACGTCATCATCATCAGCAGTCAATTCCTCGAGTGTGGGGAGGCGACGTCTTGGCATTCTTCAACTCTTGTTCTCGATTACGATCCGCCCCTCTGCCGCCCAGAACTTCCTGGCCTCACAGTGGTGAATACAGCCATCGTCATCGGGGCGGAGAACATCCAGGACACTCTTGATCAGGTTGTCTATGTCTTTGGACTTAGGGACACGGTGCGGCGTGTTTACGTTCTGCATCTTTTTCTTTTTGCTCCAGCTCTTAGGCATTTGAATATGGAATTCCAGGTAAACTTTGTCCCCCAGGTTGAATGCGTTATTGAGTGCGTGAATTCTTAGGGCGTCCGCAAAGTCACGGTACTTCTGAACCGCTGGCCTGGCGTTATCACCCACTCGCCACTTATCGGACCGGGTTTGTCTCGGCTTGCTGACCGGGTTAAGCAAAACTTGCATTTGCCTCCATTGATGCTTCCACTGATAATTCGTACTCCAAACCGTGACCGTATAGTTCTGATGGAGTGTACCCAAAAGGAATGTTAACCGAGGGAGTCTTCCCTTGAGGCTCATCAGGGAGCCTTGATATTTTCCCTCCGTTTTTCAAGTACTCCAGGACTGCTTCCCTAAATTGGCTGGTAGCATTAAAATCGGCTGTAGTCTTGAGTTCAATCTTGAGTGGCTCAGATGGAGCTGGCTTCACTTTTGGAATCCCAGCGTCCAATGGACGGACTCGTGGCTGGGGTTTCCTGGTTAGGCGGCGAAGATTCTGTAAGTGTTTAGAGTGTTCGTATGAACAGGGCTTAGAACAAGCTATGTGGTCAGCTCGTATAGGATGGAATTGTTTTCCGCAATAGTGACAATTACGGGGCGGTCTAGTAATAGCATTTCTTCTGGCTCGAATTTCTTTATCGTTCTTATTTTTGTAATGTTGGTAACAAACGTCACCACAATACTTTGTCTTGATGCCCGTCAATGGTTTTTGACAGACAAAGCAAGTTGTTCTCTTCATATTTTTCCCTCCGTGGAATTAAGCTAATTTTTTTGATTTATAAAAAAACATCTCACGCTCACGCTTCATGCGTTCAATTGTTTTTGTCCTTTCTATTTCTGGCATTAATTTATTCGCGACCTTCTCAAACTTCTCGACGTCACGGTGAAAATATTTCAATAGTTTGTTAGTCTCCTTCAGTAGTTCCCTGTCGAAGTTATTCACATAGCCTCCATCTTTTGTCTAAGGTCCGCGGTCTTTTCAGCCACCAGCTTCTCAGCGGCTTCCCGGATCGAGACGGCGAGGCTCTCATTTAAAACATGACAGACAGCGGTCTTATTTGCTTCCGGGACTGCTTCCGCGACTTCCCGAAGTGAGACTCCACTGACTCTCATTTTCTCCCTCAAATTCATTAACTCTCCTTTTTGAAATTAAATGCTTGACTAGGCTTCCAGCCTGATATATCGTATGTATCTCGTAGCGTTATAAATAACTTTAAAACACTGCGTAATAACGATGGTATATGCAATATGGTTGTTTGTCAATGCAAGATAACTTCAAGCATATGCAAAATAGTCACCAATCTAACCAACAGGAGTGAAGTATGACCCTTAACCAATCACAAAAATCTCACCAATCAAGTAACCGCGGAAGTTGGACACATTTCCATCCACCGCCCTCAAAGAACCGGAGAGGCCACCTCCATAATCAACGAGCCATAATTTTTAAACTGGAACGAACAAGTTATATTTCACACGAACAATCACCCTTCCCATGGATGAAATTAAAAAAAGACTTAAACAGTTTATTGCCGAAAACGGCGGTAACCAGGCAGAAATAGCCCGGAAGATGGGAGTCGAGCCAACGTCGCTGGGTTCGCTCATGTCTAAAGATGATCAGCGGCTGTCAGCAAAATATATAATTGCATTTGCAGAAGCTGGCTACCCGGTTGAGTGGCTACTGACCGGGCGAGAAACTGACGCCAATAAAATAAGAGTCCTGGAGGAACAACTCAGGGACGCTAATAATCTCATAGATTCACTAGAGAGAATTTTGAAAGGATAATTAGGAGGAGGTAATGAACTTCAAAAGGCGAATATGTTTACGTTTAAAAGATCACACTCCAGGGCGTTTCCAACTTTGGAAAGAAATGGAGAACGAGATCGGATGTGTATTCGAGGCTTATGGATTAGTTCAGTCGGATATCATTTATCAAGGAAATACCAAAACTATTACAATTGAATACGATAGTTTTGAAGATTATAGCGAAGCAGTGATTGATGCCGCTCAACAATGTGCAACAAAAGGTTTGTTAATTGAGCAAATATCAATTCTAGATTTAAAAACAAAAGGGATTAAATGTAAAAATTTAATTTCAAAATATAAGGAGAGAAAATATGCTTAACTTAAAAAACACAAAAAAGTTCGAGGGTAATGACCACGGCGCAAGGTACGGTCTCTACCCAATCCCCAGGTTCAAGGACGATGGTTCAAAATATACCGTCGCTGATATCCCGAGCCTCCCACCAGAGCGTGTCAAAGTCGTTGCCTACATTGGGAATAACGTCGGCCAAGTGACTCGCAAAAAGAGAGTAGTTATATGCAAGCTCTCGGACCTACCAGACAATCCCCGCAAAGCCGAAGACTATATATATGAACAAATTCAAAAGGCTGAAGCCCAGGTTCAAGAGGACCTCGAGAAGGAAGAGGAAGAGGAAAAGGTCACCGTCGGCAGGACACTCGACGAGGCTATTGAAGAGTACAAAATCAAAAAAGTTGTCAGCCAAAAAAGTGCAAACGATACTGAGCGTTATTTGAATTTCTGGTCCAAGGAATTAGGCGGGAAGCGTCTGATTGATATCAAGAGGCTGGACGTCAAGGACGCCCTGGGGACTCTCGGCTTCGATGCTGGAATTATAAAGGGGTCCACATTTAATCAATATCGCCAAGCTCTAAAAAGTTGCTTGAACTATGTAATTGAGGAACTGGAGTGGATGGATGATGATTTTTCTTTTGCCTTCATTTGGGAAAAAATCAAACCAAAGCCAAAGAATAATGAGATAGTCAGGTTCCTCACTGATGATGAGCGTGAGAGACTCTTCAAGTCAATCAGCGAGTCTACATCAGAGGGCCTCCACGACTTCGTACACTTCGCGCTGAACACTGGTTGCCGTCTTGGCGAAGCGAGGGGTTTGTCCTGGAAGAACGTGGACTTCGAGAAAGAGGTAATTACTTTCGCTGAGGTTCTTGCTTATCGAGCCTGTACGGGAACGGAAGAAGTGGACGGCAAGACAGTACTCAAATTGGATAAAAATGTCATACGGGGCGGTCTGAAGAACGGAGACGACTCCCGGACACTATCCCTAAAGCCACACCCGGAATTAAAGGAGTGGTTAAAAAATCGGAAGAAAAAGCAGATGGCTTCTGGTCATGCGGACCTTGTATTTCCATCCAATCCAAAAAAGGCGTGGTACAATGCTTTGAAACGTGCTAAGATTAACGATTTTCGTATCCATGACCTGAGACACACTTGCTGTTCGGACTTGGCAATGGCGGGTGAGGGTCTTCTGAAGATTGGTAGGCAAGTTGGGCATAAGAACCCGGCGAGTACAAAACGATACACCCATCTCGATACTACTGCTACTGAAGAGACTGGGAAAATTTTAAATAATAAGTATTATAAAAAAGGTTGAGAAATGTACAACAAAATGTACAACATAGCATTTTTGAGTGTTTCAATTTTCTCAACTCCTCCACTAAGTATTGGTATTACTAGCATTGGCCAGATAGCTCAGTTGGTAGAGCAACGGACTGAAAATCCGATGGCTTCTAGTAATATCAATGACTTAGCCGTTATAACGATGTACAACAATGTACAACATAGCCAAAAATGTACAACAAATGTACAACATAAATTAGGCCAGTAGTCCTCCGTAGCGGGATTGCTGGTCTCCCCTTAAAAACGATAACTGATCCAGCTCTTCCTGGGTATAATTTGTTGGCTTATTATTTAGCAATGAAGCCTTAGCCTTTTTTTCAGCTTTTCTTTTTGATCCAGTAGGATCATCAATCCAAATATTTTGTTCCTTGACAGCCTCTTCATAAGTAGCTTTTAATTGTTTATTCCTGGTCTGGTTTTTAGGATCATAAACTTGAGGCCCTGGGGAGATGACATCTTTTAGCTTAACGCCCTCTGGGTTGTAGTGCATATAAATAACATCAGGTTCCCCATTATTAAATTTTGAAAAAGTTTCTTTATCCCATCCCTCCGGGGCAAATTCATCCGCCCACTTATTCCGGGATGAAATTTTAAATCCTGCTTGAGAATATAATTTGGGGAGAATAGAATCGTATGCGTCTAATTTTTTACCACCTTTATTAACAGCAAGCGAGAGGGCATATGGTGCAAATGCTTTATACTTAGAACCTTTGGTATTAAAAACTGAAACAATGTCACCGTCTTCCTTTATAGCAAAACCCGCCTTAGCATCTTTAGTAAGGAAAAGTTTCATACCACTATATTCCTCTGGGTCGTAAACATGGACCGCGGCGGCATATCTATTTTCTTTTTTTGAGTTGGAAATAGCGCGGTGGAATTCATCCGCACCGCCTTGGACTTCGTATATTTTCGGTGTGGAAACGCCTAATCTTTTAAAGCGTTCTTGTTGTGTCTGGGAAAGGGAATACTCTTGAACATCTAATTTTTGCCTTGGGTTTCTTCCTGCTACGTCTCCGATAGCCAGTCTTGTGCTTCTTCGAGAGAAAGACCCTCCGCCATCAAGGAGGCTTCCATTGGTGTCGGCTTCTGCTTTCCTCGCTTTATTGAATTCGAGGGGGATGTTTTCGAGCTTGTATTGTTCTTCGAGTCGTTTAGCAACTTTTCCAAGTCCCCTGATTGTGTTAGTAGGCGCATTGCTTGAAGTTGCTTGGAAGACATTCGGCTGAGACCCGAGTCCTGCGAGTTCTTTTTCATATCCTGCATCTAGTAAATAGTTTTTATATAAATTAGGATCATCTAAATTATTTGCTGTTCCACCAAGTAGTGTAGCAAAATCTGGGACATCTGCAATATCTTTTGTTAAATCATCCTGTTTTGCAATTTGAGTTAGTGTTCGAGTCTCTCCTTTTGCACCAGCTCTTTCATAAAGTGCTTTAGTAAATGACCAGATTGTTTCTTGTACTTCGGCGGGGGTCCAGTCTTCCCCTGTCATATTTTTTAATTTCTTTGCAGTCTTTCTTAGTGATGCAGAGCTTAAAATATATTCTGGTGATTTTACTGCTAATTTTTCCCCTCCAATCATTCTGTTAGTTCCGCCGAAGGCATCCTGGAATACTCCGTAAGCTCGCCCCATCCAGGTATCATTCGTTACCTCATCATATTCCCCAATAAGGTTTTTATAAAAACTTTGTACTTTGCCACCAGATAATTGAATTTTCCTTGGATCGTCGGCGGTCAATGACCGAAGAGCATTTCCTCTCCATGCGTCAAGAACAGATTTATCTCCCTTGTCACCAGTGACAGATTCACCAATTATTTTATTAATAGTCTCTGGGTCCTTGGGCCTCCCTGCATTCTTCCAATTTTTCCAAACAGACACTGTATTTAGTAGATTACCTTCTACAGAGGTTTGAGGAGATAGAGCCGCAAGCAGAGAAGTAAACCTCGCGCCATCTTCATCGCCAAAGATTTTATTGATTGTCCCGAATGATTCTTTGTACCAACCTTTTTTTACTTTGCCAGCCAGAGCCATCCTGGAAAGCTCACCCGTGTCAAATCCTTCCAATAAGCCTTGTGGATTAAGAGCATGACGTCTCCCCTTCAATGTTTCTGTCATTACATCAACATTATCAGGTCTAATCTGGGCAAGCTCTTGCGGCGTCATATATTTAGCTAAATCTCGAACTTCCTCATTAGACTGAAGTCTATCGAAAACCTTCTCACTAACTTTATGAGATCCCCCCCATCCTCTCACGTTAAATGTTGGTTTTTTAGGAGTAGGCTTTTTTGATTTTTTTATAGCCTTAGTAACTTTGGGGAGAGCTGTACTAACTTTTTTAGCCGCTCTAACTGGAGCCATAAAAGCAGTACCAGGAGCAAGTAGAGAGCCAATAGTTGTGGAAAGGGAATTTGGATCGGCACCCATCTCTTTTAAGAGATGTTCGGAAGTACCTTTATATTTGGGATTAAAGTTTTTTTCTTCATATTCTGCATGACCACCGGGTCTCATTTCACTTAATCTTTGAGCGTGGCCTTTACCCCCGGATGGTGATAATAATGAGACCATATCCATTGGTAACCCAGCCTCAGTCGCGACGACTCCCTTTACTGCGTCGGCAGGATCTAGCAAGCTAGCTTTTGCCTCTTGCTCTTTTCTATTGCGTAGGATTTTAGCTTTAATGTGGTCTGGGAGACTATCCCACTCAGCCTGGGGGATATTACGAGGTCTTGTCATCTACGGTTATTATATAAGTCTTTTACATCTTCAGATTGACTACCCATGAGTCCTGGAACAGCTCCGCGTCTTACATTATCTATTCCACCCTGTAAGTTTTTGAGGCGCTGGAATTTTTGAATGTCGCTCGTGGTCTCGAGTAAGTTACCAGGTAATGTGAGCCGGTCCACGTTTGAGCTTTTTGCTCCACTAGATACCCTTTGAGCGGCGGCAGGGTCTGGTCGGTTAAGATTGGTGAATGCCTCACGTCCTGACAGTGGGACCGTTGTACCTTCCCCAGAGAAGTCATACATCGCCTTCCCTTCCTGGGAGAGTTGTGTCTGGGACCCCTGGAAAGGATCAACGATGTTCCTCTTCGAGGCCATCTCAGAATGCTGGTTCATTATATTATTAAAACGCTTACCAGGTTCCTCGCCAAAGATATTTTTAATTTTTTCTACCAGGGTAAACTGTGACAGCTTCCCCGCCTTATCCGTACGGGACCTTGGGTTCATACCTGACTCGATAAAATGTTCGATGTAACGTGACGCACCCATCTTATACGCTTCCAGCTCATGGCCTTGAAAGTCTGAAATGTCAGCCTCAATCATCTCCGGGACGCGGTCAACTTGCTGGCTATTCTTCAGCGCGTTGAATCCTTCATTAAAGGCCCGTGACTCGCTTACTGGTTCAGCATAATTTTTTCTAGCGCTGTCATAACCGTCGATGTGTTTTCCCATGAACTTGATCAGGTTCCGCTGGTTCTGGACTGCTTCAGCTCTCATCGCTCCCGCGAGACCTTCCTCACCAAACTTTGAGAGTGCCTCGTCGTAACCCATCTTTATGAAATGTAAATGCTGGGCGTCGTAGCCGGTTGCGTGATTAGGTATAATGATCCTTTTCTCGTCCGCAAGTGCTTGAGAGTTCTTCATAGCCAACTGGACGGTTGGACGGTTAGGGTCTAATATTTCCTCCAGGGAATGCTGGAGATCATCAGCTCCCTTGACAGTGAGTGTCGGGGGGATCACGATCCGTTTCTTTTTCCCATTCTTGTTAGTTTTAAACCAGAGTTTGTTATAGACATTACCGAAGGCTTTACGCTTATTCTCAATTCTTTCTCTGAACTTTGCGACAGACGGGGAGTCAGTCAAAACATTTGACGCAATTTTTTGAAGCCGTTCCACCTGACTCTTGAAGAACGGTTCAAGATTATCAATTCCTTTTGACTGACCCTTGCCACCCATCGAAAGAGTGTTCTTAGTGGCGGTCGTGTAGGGACGCCCAAAGACGTCCATCATCAGAGCATTTTCCTTCAGTTCTGGCTCTACTAGGCTCATTCTCTTATTCAGCTCCTCCTGTATTTTCTCAGGGGGAATCCCAGCCTCTTCCATTTGCTGGGCGAGGACTGAAAGTCCAGCCTCATTGTCAGCCGGTTTTGATCCCTCCGGGACTGTCGGTGAATATTTTTTATTGACAGCCTGGACGCCCTTCCTCAGTCCCGCACCAACTCCCATCATTGGGGGAGTCAGAACAGAGGAACCTACGCCAGCCGTTATCGCTTCCGGGATCACCCTCTGCTTGAATTCATCCACTGACCTGGAGTCTCCGGCAGTCCAGAGAGGTGCTTCCGCCGCTCCCGCTGGGCCTGCCTTTATTGTTTCCTTCATTACGTTTCCGGCAGTGTCTCCGACACGGGGAGCCAACAGCTTCCCAAGGATAGGTATCCGACCGACTAACTTCATAAACATATTACCAACAGCTACAGGCGCTGGAGTAAAGACACCGCCAAATTCAGCCGCGGAGGAATCATCCGGGTACATTTCTTTGAACTGTTCTTCCTCCTGGTCCAGGACGTTTAATACATCCTCGTATGGTATGTCACGGTTCGCCGATATGAGTAGGGCATTAATTTTCTTAGCCTGGTAGAAAGATGCTGTCTGTAAAAAGTCTTTTGCCAGGCCCTGGAAATATTTGTGAGATCCCCGCGGCATTCTTTCCCTCGCCATTCCAACCAGGAAACCTTTATAAGATGAGCCTTCTACATAGTCGCCGTTTTTATTGTATGCACTCTTGCCCGCGAGTGAGGGGTAAGCGTTGAAGAGTGCGGCATCTATTTGACTGTCGGTGGCACCGTCTAACATTGCGCCGGAGACTTCGTTGGCTATTGCCTTCATGTTAAGTTTTTTACTCATTCCACATCCTCTTCCGGGGTATGCCCTGCTCCAAATGTTACGCCCCCTGACGATGGTGGTGCGGCTGATGGCATCTTCCTTCCATGTTGCCAGTCTACGGCCTCGTTATTCCAAAGTGCGTCCCACTCGGCCTGGGTTAAATTCTTTTTCTGGCCTGGAGAAGGTAAGCCCTGGACAATATCATTACCCTTATTGTCTTGGAAAACATTCCCAATAACTCCCCTGTTAACGTCATACATATCTGCCATAAGGAGATACTGTTCCCGCTGTTTTAAATACTGGTCCCTCACGGTGGCCATATAGGAACGCGCCGCGTTTAAGTATGCCTGCCTACCTTTAGGAGAGAGGAACGCGCCTTTCTCGACACGGTCGATCACTGTCTTGAGATTCTCTGCCATGCCTTGCGCTTGTGCGGCAGTCGCAAATTCCGATTCCCGGACGACTGAGTTAGGCTCGAGCATGATCAGGAACGCCCGGAGCATTGTCATGTCTGAGACACCCGCACCATCTGGTCTATTAACTGAGTCTTCAAAGGCCGCGATTAAACCATTGTAAGCGTTGAGACTCTGTGTATATAACTTCGCTTGTTGGTTGTATTGAGAGGCCAGTTTAGTACCTTTCTCGAACGCCTTGTCGTCAACTGGAGACCAGAAGTTTTTACCCTTGTCCCAATAGTAGGCAACATTATCCTGGAGTCCAGGCACACTCTTCCCGTCCTTTTTAATATCTTTCCCTAAGAGTACCGTACCTTCATTTGGGTCAGCGTTCATAGTTGAACCCAAGTTGTCAGCCATTGCCTTCTGCAACATTTTAACAGTCCCCTCGGGGTCTGTTATCCCCAGCTTATTATAACTTTCTTTTTGGGAAGCAGTAATCAATCCCATTGTTTCCATAACAGCCGTCTGGCTCTCGACCATCTCTTTTGTGTATAGGGCGGCAGGGTCAGTGTAGTCAGTCCCTGAGACTATCTGGATGGTACCGTCTGGATTCTTTCTGACATTATATATCAGGTCCTTATTGACTCCCTTAAAATCATCACCGAATTCCTTTAAGAGTTGTTCGCCTGACATCGATTCAACCTGGTCGGTCGCCATCTTCTCTTTAGTAATTTTCTGACTCAAAGCTTCCAGGGCCGCGTATTGTTTTTCCGGGTCAGTGATCCCTGTCATTATCTGTTTCAACTCAGCTAAGTTGTCAGGCGTCAGATCAAAACCATCGTCAATTGTGTCACCCAGGCTGTACCTATCCATGAGAGCGTCCCTATAACTTTCGTTACGGGTCTTTAAATCTTTTTTCCCTCTTGTTGATCCGAGAAGGGCCTGGTAATCCTTCCTCATCTCTTTCATTTCGGAGTGAGTCATTGTCCTTGGATCAATATATCCATATTTATTTAAAAATAAATCTTTGTCTTCTTCCGAGAGAATATTATTATCTTTTATTTTTTGTATAAATCCTGGGATTGAATTCCTGAGATGGATAGCCGCCTCAGTGTCTCCCGTGGTGGGCTTGCCACGCTCCTCCAGGTTGTCGCGTAACTTTTCTATTCTTTCGTATGCGCCGGAAGCGTCCCCCTTAAACTGTTCAATTAAAGCAGTCTTCCGTCTTTCGAGTCTCCCCACTTTATCTTTCGCGTCCTGGGGGATATTGAAAAGTTCGTCTGGGAGTCCCTCCACATAGTTTGTAAAGGCATCTAGTTTCCGCTGTTTCTCCGCCTCTTCTGTAAGTGTCTTTGCCTGGAGGAGTTGTTGTTGTTGTGCGGCTTGACGTTCAGCTTGATCATTAGCGCGGTTGATACGGTTACGCTCGTCCTGGTTATAGTAACCGGCGATACCGTACGGAATAGCTCTACCCAGTGACTCGCCCAGGGTGATGGGACGATCCTTCCAGCCCTCGTCTCTCATCATCGAAGCGCCGAGCTGTAGGAGACCCATCGCTAAAGGTGACGGTCCTTCGTCTTCTTCTTTTTCTTTTTCCAGTAGTCCATCTGATGGGAGCCTGGGGAGTGATCTGCCGATTTCAGCGTTCCATGTAATATCGTTTTCTGTACTCATTTAATAACCTAAGCTAATAGTCCTTGATTTCTGTACCTATCACGTTTTGGCCTTTTGTTTTTGAGATAACTCATATCAAAGCTTTTCCCTGGAGTCAGTGGCGCGGCACTGATTTGCTGTTGAGGAGCCTGTTCGGGTTCCGCAAAGATATCCTTGATCAAGCCAGCCGCTATCCTCTGGTTTGGAGTCACCTTACCTCCCCCGGAGGAACCCATAGAGTCCCACCATGACTTGGTCTGGTCAATAGACTCGCCTCGGCTGTCGTGATGATCTGGTCCAATGTCATCGTCAAGGCTGGCTAGTAATGACGGAGATTTATCCGATCCAACTCTTGACATATCTTCCTCGTCAAATACAGAGAGAGAAGAAAAGTCGTCTTTCTTCTTTTTATTAGGGATTTGCATTCCTAAATGTCTTGGAGAAAACCCATCCTTGTCTAACCAAATTCCAAACTCATTTTGTGTAAGTCCCGCGTATGGGTCGTCCTTTTCCCCTTCCGCTTTATCCAGGATCTTGTCAGCGACGGCGTCAAGTGCTTCCTCTTTTTGGACCGACGCTACAGTACCCCCAACATGGGTGAGGTCTTCTCCATCATCACTGCTAAAATCCCACCAGGCTTTTTCATTAGTAGGCGTCAGGGATGGAGTCTGTTGAGCGAGGGCCTTCTCTGCACTTGTTTCCCTTGTTAATTCTTCCAGGGCGTGTTCTTCCGGGTCGGTGTACTTTTTTTGCTTTGCCATCTGCTTAGCAATAAAGTCAGGGACCTCATCCACTCCTTGACCAGGACCTGGAGCTGACATTTCGGACACTTGGTCCGCGGTGTCGCCAGAAGAAAAATAGTCCTCTGCTATACCAGCGTCTCCAGTCCTTTGCTGTGATGCAGTCAGGGGATCTACCTGGGTAGCTTTAAACTTGTCATGTTCCTTGCCCCCGCCAAACCAGGAAAACACTTTTTTATACCAGGGTTTCTTTGATTCAAACGCCCACGGTGACTCATCAATTTTATCATCAGTGTACGTTGACGGGTGAGGCTCCAAGTCCATTCCACGTTTTATTTTTTGTCCCCATTCAAATTTATCAGCCATGTTTCTCCTTTAACTAAATAGTCCGCCTGCCGCTCCCGCCGCCGCTCCCCAAGGATTCCCTCCCGAAGCCAGCCACCCAGACGCCGCACCTGAGATGATACGCCCAAACTTGTCGCGTCTCTTATGTTGTTGCCCGCCGGTGGTTGTCGTCGTTGAACCCGTTGGGTTTGTGCCTGCGATGTTCGCGGCTGAAGCGAGCTTATTCTCGCCCCAGTCACGCTTCTCATAGAAGTCCCCCATTTTTTCGTCCAGGACATTCTGTTCACGACCTTCCACATCTGCACCCACCTTACTCAGGAGGTCAATGTCTGTGATGTCAGCTCTACGTCCAGCGTCCGTACCGGCTATCATTGCGTCAGCTCCCTTGAGTCTGGTGTCAGCTCCACGGAACCCGGCGTCAACATTGAAACGGTCAGCTCCTGTCTGGGAGTCCATGTCGTAACGCTTCATGTCTGCCGCTTTATCAAATCCTTGTGAGTAGAGTGCGGCTGTCTGGTCACCGAGATTCTTCAGACCCTGGGCTTGCATGACACCACGCTCGATTGCGGCACGGTCATTCTGGCCCGATGGTGATGCCATATTCTCTTTTGCCATTAACTGATTGCGCCGGATGTCCATCGCTTCCATAGCGCTGTCAGTGTTCCTTTTGATAACTTCGGCAGTATGTGGATTCTGGTACTGGTCTAGTCCTTTTCCGCCGAGGAATGACTGGGAGCCTACCTTGTCTGGTTGATACCCAGAAATATCCTCACCTACGCCGGTCGCTTTTGTGTAGGCTTCTTGGCCTTTACCTTGTAGGTCATCGACGCCAGTCCTAGCTCTCATTGTTTGATCGGACGGTCCAGCGATCCGCTCCTCCGCGCTTAATTCCGGTGCCTCATACTCTTTGTTAATTAGGTCCTTGGCTCCTTCAGCAATCTCCTTTTGAATCCCATACGGATCGTTCGGATTTGTGGTTGATGATGGGCCAGTCGGTGTCCGAGTGTCGAATCCTCCCGACATTCCTGGTACGGCTGGAACTCCTGAGCCTCCTGAGCCTCCAGACCCCCCTCCGCCTTCTCCTTGATATTGTGAAAGGTCTGCGACCCTAGCGTGTTCCGCTAGAGCTTCGGGAGAATCCTGCTTATTTAACCAACCTCGCTCCTCCGCAAATCCTCTAGGATTAAACTCTCCAGTTCCAGTGAGACTATATTCATAACCATCACCAGCACCACCAGACTCATCACTACGACCAGTAACGCTGGAAGGAGGATCATTTCCACTATCGTCATCGCCACCACCAAAATCGAAAAAAAATGATCGCAGTCCAGACTTCTTGTGTTTTTTCCCGGAACCAAACCATTTTGGCTTGTTAGCCTGGAGCCAATTGAATTCTGTCTGATTCATTGATAACAAGTCCTCACCTGGAGGAATTGCTTTTCTCAGAGTTTGCCTTGCTTGTGGTATGTTCATATCTTCCTTTAAGCGTATGGATTCTTACTGGTTACTGGGAGTCCCCCAACTGTCGTGACAGCGACAAGAGTTAAGTTCCCCCCTGCCACCTTCAGCCTGTAAAAATTGTTATTTGTTTCATCCTTAAAAATAATTGCCCCGGACGTAAAAACATTGTCCCGGTCAACCTTCACTGTAGTTGACTCCTCATCAATTACGAGAGACGCCAGGTCAAACATATATTCCCGTGTGTATTCTTCCGGGGGATTCGGTAGCGGCTTTTGTGTCTTACTCATCGACGCCCCGATTTTGACGCCATGAACCGCAAGTCCCCGAGCCGCCAGTCCTGGTCGTGTGGACTCTCTACAGTTAATAATACTTGTCTCCCAACGAACCTGGTATCCGTGTACCCGTCCCCCTCCAGGGTATATGGTCCTTTAGAAACTGGAGCGTCATCGTCTGGCGTATCGGAAGATACAACGGAAAGTCTAAGCCCGTTCGTTCCGGCGTCGCTGTCGGTAATTATCTGTGAGACGCTCATCATGTTGTCCCCGTTCCCCAATTCTATTGCGCCAGTCGTTGCATAACACAAGTGAGCCTCGTCAGCTACATTGGGATACAAGTTAGTACCGACACCCTTCGCCATCGTCCTGCTCCCAAGTGTGGACAATGCTTCTACGTCGGCAGGGGGACTCACACCGTCAGCTCGAGACATAGGGGTACTCTGGGTATCATTATCCATTTCGTGGCGGTACAGGAAGCCGTCCGCGCCTCCAGCGACACAATAGCCGAGGGAGTCCGCCGCTTCCCATTGTGAGCGTTCAAGTCGTCCCGTCGTCCAGTGTTTTTCCCGATAAGAATAAGTAACGTAACGTGTATTTGTTGAGTCACCTTCCTTCGGATAAAACCAAGTTATTTCCCCAAACTGAGCATTATGGCCCGCGGCGATCAGGCCCTCGACGTCAGTGTTAATATCTGAAAAAACATAGTCGGCTACGTCACAGGATAATTCGTTCACATAACCGCCGGTGTACGACCAGAATCTACCCTGGCTCATCCAGGCCACGAAGTCCGCTGATCCAGCCACACTTTTGATCCCGAGACAAGTTGATCCCTCCGTGACCCGTTCCGTACCGTACTGGTAGGGAGGTCCCAAGAATTTTGTCTTATGAATTGAGTCTGTGAAGAATAACAGTACACCGTACCTTGTCTTGAATCCACCAAGGATACGTCCCTTTGACGCAACCTCAATTCCGCCCGCGGTATTGGTTACGGACGGTGTCCAGTCAGTGAGGCTGTCTTGGGAGGACCACTCAATTTTCCTCTGGTTGCCTCCAGCTCCGAGTGCCATCACATGACGTTCCGGTGTTACCAGGACCCCGACGTTACTGGTGGGGGCGTTCGTTAACTGGGCCGCTACCGTAGCAGTCTGGTTCGCGTTGTTAAACGAGGCTCCAGCAATTGTCCACTTGAAAATAGTTCCCTCTCCAGAGTGACAAAAAAGACAATCATCGGCAAAGTTGTCAATCGTTACAATCGGCGCAAAATTGTCTCTCCAGGCGGCTATATCAGTCACCGACGGGTCTACGGCTGGGTGCCGAGCCACTCCGAAAATGTCGCCTCCGTCGGAAGTGTTAGCCGTGCTTCTGTCTCCCCCATACTCTAACGCACCAAATCCTAGACCTGATACCTGGAAGTCACTCTGCTCATTAAATGGTATATTTCCACCTGGAACGGACGTGGGCGTAATATCAAAAACGGGAGCGTTGGCCCCAGAGACTTGCGAACCGTCCCATATCCGAAATGACTGTACAGTACCGATAGCGAGATACCTCGCGCCGTTGGTGAGTCTCCAGGAATGGAATCCCCGGATCGGATCGATACCAAAGAAAGCATCAATCTCCAGGTCCGCGTTTGAGTTTCCGGCATGACTAATGACAACTGTAGGTGTGGACGTGTAGCCAGTCCCGCGGTTTGTTATTGTGACCGCGTTTATTACTCCCGACCCGGTAACCGTATAGCTCGCGGCAAATCCTGACCCGCCCCCTCCAGTAGCGGAGAGTGTCCCCGCGCTGTACCCGGTCCCGCCACTTTTGATTGTGACCCGTTCGATAAGGCCCTTCTTTAACATCTGGGTAGGTGCGAGTCTCTGCCATCCTCCAATCGGACGCAATCGACCCTCCGAGAAACGTACCAGGTTCCCGTCATACCAGCGGTTTTTTGCCTGGTATTGTGTCGCATTGCGATAGAATCCTGGTGGAATTTTAATGGGTAAAAGGGCCATTTCTATATTCGTTACAATTTAATCTTATGAGAGTAGCTAGTCTTTCTGACTCTGGTTTTTTCATAGTCTCGAAAACTTCTGGTCCAGGGAAATTCCGACGCATAACGTCAACAGCACAATCGCAATGTCGTGTGTAAGTAATAACTGGAGTCCCCAGTCTCTGGTAACTCATCGAGCAAACTTGCCATAATTGCCGAATGTGTTTTGTTTGAAAAGTTCCAGCGAAC
>Ga0115011_10001213_pt1 | contig 18746 bp, 31 predicted proteins | sample TroAtlMetagenome_2_FD_88705 | JGI IMG/M metagenome (GOLD analysis project Ga0115011, IMG submission 88705) | Marine eukaryotic phytoplankton communities from Atlantic Ocean - Tropical Atlantic ANT8 Metagenome | ecosystem: Environmental > Aquatic > Marine > Oceanic | place: Tropical Atlantic...
AAAGTACAACTACCTCCGTTTTGGCTAGAGGAACAGACGGTCACTGGTACGAAACACTTACGACTGAAACCACTACGACAACTCAAACTCAAGCAGTTTCGACAGTTCACTTCACGACATACACCAGCACGGCATGGTGTGGAGGGGATCAGTATTCATCTCAATGTGGCGGAACGGGTCCTGTTGCGGGGAATACTTTCACGACAGTTTCCACGGGAGCAACAGCAAGTAATGCTGTTGTAACTACTGCAACCGAGGTAATACCTGCATCTTGTTCTCAGGGTGGTTTTACTGGTCTAGGAGACTGGTGCATAGTTGATTCGAGTAGTCGAAACGATTATGACCATGTTGCTTTCTCAGTTCCTACTGCCGCTGAAGAAAACGAAGCCTGCGATTGCACAGATGGCGATGGGCTTATGGACATTCGTATTGACGCTGAAAGCAATTTAACTGGAGCGCAGTTCAACTCAAACAACGAACACGGAGATCCATACATCTACCTAAGGCACGATACTGACCCAGATGATGGCGACCATTCAGGAGACATGGATGCAATAACAGTTGGCAGTCAAATCGCATACAACGATGACGGTGGTAGAGATTGCGGTAACACTTGCAATAACCCACCTAGCACGGCAACCGATCCAGACGAAACGCCTAACGTGACACTCGCTAACGGTGAGCCAGTTATTAACAATGTTGCCGATTCTTGGGACTCTCGCATAACAAGAGAACTTTCTGCGGGAGACTATGTAGTAAGGGGTTCGGTGTATAACGGAAACAACGATGGTTGGTACCGCCTAACCATCCGAGATGCTGATGTGCCATACCCTCCAGAAGAAAATACAACTAACTCGGAGAACTCAGCATGAACCATGATGAAGTCAAATTAAAAGTGTGGATCGACCAGGACCTGTGCACTGGTGATGGCCTCTGTGAAGAGATATGCCCATCCGTATTTGGCATGGCTCAAGATGGCTTGGCTTATGTTAAAGAACCAGAGTGGCCGACAGTGTATAACGATGGGACAAACGTCTACGAAGACCCGATCCTCCAAATGGCAACAGGCATGGCGACCGTCCCTGCCAGTGATGTGCAAGCCGCTATCGAAGCAGCAGAAGAGTGCCCTGGTGAGTGCATCTTCCTAGAAGTCCAAGATTAGGGCTAATATAAATTTATGAGCACTGACAACCTGTTTCACTACCGTTCCACAGTGACACGAGTTGTTGACGGCGACACAATAGACGTCGATTTGGACCTTGGGTTTGACATTAAATACCATGTGCGAATCCGTCTTGTTGGCATCAACACACCAGAATCACGTACCAGGGATCTTGAGGAAAAAGAACGTGGGTTAGCCGCTAAAGACTTTGTAGGTCGCTGGCTACTTGAACACGCAGGCATGAACCCGATTATCCAAACCTCGCTTGATGGCAGGGGTAAATTCGGGCGAGTCTTAGGAAGAGTTCTTAACCAGGAAGGCGTGTGCTTAAACGATGTTCTTATCGAAGCAGGACACGCAGTGGTATATGACGGCGGGAAACGCTAACTGCCTTTTATTGAAGCGTGCCACAAAAAGTCAGGTTCTGGCCAAGCGACAAGATCTCGCCGTGAACAAACCATTATTTCGTCTGGGTCTTCATCACTTTTTACTACGGCGTGACCATCAGACCATCGAACTATTCGTCCGTGAAAATCGACGTCAATAACCTTCACATACTGACCAATGCGTAACTCATACTTGGTCCAGTCCGCTATCTCATTCACGAAGGTCCGCCTAGTTCTTTAAAACAATCTTCGCAGTGGGAGATCCCTTTTAGTTGCTTAACACCACCGCACCACTGGCAATACTCTGGCCAGGGGCCTAGTTTTTCTCGATTATCTCGTTGAGTCTCGTGTGCCAACTGCCGCATGAGTCATAATCCATTTCTTTATATAGTGTCTTTAAGTCTGTCACAAGTCCATCGTATTTTGTTTTATAGGAGGCTCTGCGTGGATTTGGTTCTTTCAACTCACTGTGTTTCATTGTGTAGGCAATACTTTTAGTCACATAGGCGTGCTGATTGAGCCGTGTCATTTCCAACTTCACGACTTTCCCACAATTCCAGGCATTAAATAATGCCAGTTCGTTGTAACCATCTAATTCCATATTCCTTAAAGAAGCAGAGACAGTTTGGTGTGTCAAGGCGAGAGCATCTTCAAGTTCTTTAGCGGTCATACCTTGGTGACCTGCCCTCGCCAGCCTTTCCATAATCCTTTGCTGGGTATTTACTGCCCCAGCAGTGGTATGGGTAGCCCATGCTTTTGAAGTGTCTGAACTTTTGACATGCCCGATTCCACGTTCGCCGTGGTGACCATCGTACATTAGCGATGGTTGAAATATCTCGTCAGACATTAGAAGGGTTCTTCAGGGCTCACCGTTGGCTTATTAGTAGCGGAAGGGGGGCCACCTTTGCGATCAATTTTAGTCACCTCTGCTGTTGCATATCTCAGCGAGGGGCTCAACTCATCGGCGATAACAACAACCTTACGGCGTGGCTCACCTGTTTCTTTATCATCCCAAGTTTGCTCTTCGATACGACCAGTAACGACTACTCGCATACCTTTAGAGAGGGATTCTTTACAGTTTTCAGCGAGTTCAGCCCAAGCAGTGACATCAATAAATGAAGTTTCTTCTTGCCATTCGCCATCTTTATTCCAGCGTCTATTGACTGCCATTCTCGCATTTAGAATTGCAGCACCGCCTTTAGTGTGACGTAACTCTGGATCGGCAACCAAGTTGCCTGCTAACTCAATATTATTATCTATAGCCATGTGTCTTTCCTTCCTGGCTTTGTCTTACAGTTGTGATAATAGTTTATCAGTTGGAACGAGGGTGCGGGCCTGTTTGGGCACATAAGTCACTAAACCATCGTTTGCAAGAATCTCTAAGTCTTCTCTTATTGTTGTTAAAGAGGCGACCTTCACTTCTTTCTGTATTTCTCTTAAAGTTGGGCCATACCTATTGGCCTGCCAAAAGGTTGCAATAAAATATGCCATCCTCGCCTGCCTGAGATCTTTTTTATCTGACCCAGGTGTTTCCCACTCTTTCCACCCAAGCCGGATCGACTGTGTTTCAGATGTTTCTCGCGGGGTTTCCGCGAATGTATAATTAGTTAGTTTGCTCATATGTACAGTTTAGAACGGTTCTGCCGTAGAAACACCCGATGCAAGCCTTGCGCCCAATGCTTTCTTCTTGTTCCCATTTTCCCAATGCCATGAACGTAACAAAGCCCCAAAATGATCCCAGTTCATTTCCCTTTGGGCTAATGGGTTCACCTCTTGGAAAGCCCACTTGTCAGGACGTAACCAAAGAACCCCGCATCTATCTATTTGAGGTACGGGCTCGGAGTAGCCGTCAGGGTGAATAACTTCCTTGGCATTCATATATGCGGACAACTGCAACGCAACTTCTGGGTGAACCCCTGACCTTGTTGTCTTAAAGTCAATCAACCATGTTTCTTTTTCTATAACTGTAATCGCATCGAACGACCCTGCATAAGTTAAATCTTCGAACGCTCCATAAACAGTCTCTTCGGTTAAAACCCATTCAGGCTTAAACCTCTCGACAAACTGGTCGAACCCATCCATATATCCTTCCTCTTCAAGCGTCAAAGAAAGTTCCTCGCCGTTAATCTTTCGATCGAGAAGGTCATGGATGTTGCTTCCTATGTCAGCCGCATTGTCCCTATCTCTTGTGGGCGTAGATTTAAGAAAGCCTAAATCACTCTCGGTAACAGTTCCTTTTTCTATGGCGGCCTCAGCAACTACTTTTGCTGCCCAGAACATAAGTCCAGGCTTCGGGAGCATTCCTACGACGCTAGTAACGCCAGGATGTTCACCCCCATCCCACACATAGAGGCGGGAATCGTTTTTGTGGACTGTTGGTATTTTAGGAGTAGTCACTTCTTCCCCCCAATAATATCCTCAGGGGTAACCTCGCTAAATGGGGTGTACTCCTCACCTGGTTCCAATTCGTCAATTTTTTCGTTTGTCTCCATGATGTGGTCAATAAGGTCTGTTATCTCTTCCTCACCAAGAAAGTTCCTTAAATGTTGAACAACTTCTTCAACAACTGCCCCATCACTTCCAAGTGGGTTGGGCATCTGAAGCGCAAGAAGATCTTCCTCTTCGCCAGGGGTATCAGGGTCCCAATGTCCAAGTAAAGCAAAAAATCTTGGATCAGTAAGACCATCATCAGCGGGTTCAGGATGGAGTATCGACTCGACACAGACTGCCAATCCCATGATTACTTTCCAGTAAGGGTGCTGAGGGATTTGGTCATCATTCCTGATGTAAAGGAGGTCATCTCCATCTACGAAAATTTGTGGCATTATTTTTCTTCTTTCTATGAGTTAGTTTGGCAAGAGACCCGTGGTAGCCGTCAAAAGTTACCACGGGTCCCCTTTTTCTTTCTTCCTTTCGGTGAGAGCCTCGGCGTCTCTCGTGGGGGTGTAAGCCATCACCCCTGCATGACCAGTAAAAATCTATATAGAAACCCGGAGGTATCTAAGCGACAAGCAGTCTTACTGGCAACTGATCCCCTGTCGTACATCTGTACTATAGACGGTCTTGTCGTAGTAGACAACCACCCTCTAAGAATTTTTCGCCTCCTTCGCCGCCCTGGCTACAGCAATGCGAGCCCTAAGAACTTCCTTCTGCTCTTCAGAGAGTTCTCTCTTTGCACGAGGCTTTGTGTACTTCACCTTATGGTCCTTGAATGCTTGGCGAAGTTTGTCGCGAGTCTCGACACCCATGACGTTGCCTACCAACTTGAGGTAGACCATGCAGAACTGCCAGTGGTGTTTGGCCCCATCACCAAACTCAGATGCACAGACGGCGTGAGCCAGTTCGTGAAGACAGATCATTTCATTGGCGTGGTAGTCAGACATCTGAATGCGTTGATCTACAGGAGACCAATAGGCGCCGCCCCCTCTACCGTTTTTGCTTCCCTTGTGGTTCCACGAAACCCAAAGACCTTCTTCTCGACCGAAGGCTTCCCTATGGTCATACGCCGCCCACTCTTTATATTTGCGAGTGTTCAATCGCCACCTGGGTGGACGGGTACGTTCCCAAGGGTTGAGGGAAGTTAGATCAGCGTAAGCGCTAGGGAACCAACGTGCGAAGGTGTCCCTTTCAATCACGCCATGAAGAAACTTGTACACCTCTTCAACGGAGCCAAAGGTTCGTCCTTTGTATTCTCCTAATGTTCTTTCGGCAGCATAGACCCTGCCTCTTTGTGAGTCTTTTTTTGTCATGGTCATTACCTGACCTCTCTTTCTTTCTTTGCCTCAACACGCTTGACTGTCCAAACGAGTTGCTTGTCATTCCATTCGATTCCTTCGTCTATTGCGAAGTCATGTCTGTGGCAACCTGCCTTGGGATCACCGGCTTTGGTAAGAGGGCCATAGCACTCAATAATTCTTACGCCATTCTCTCCATGCCGAGGATCGAGATAAACGGAACGGAAGATGAACCAACCGGATTCCTCCTTAAATTGGAAGCGTCGCCCTTTTATCAAAGGGAGCCTTCCTTCAAGGCGGAGTTCTTCGTGGTACTCCCAACCGTCCTCCAACCTTTGAGCGAACTTGATGGCACGCTGCTGCTGGATTAGTTGTGCGGATTTCTGTTTTGGACTCATATATTTTCCCTACTATTGCTATTCATATGTAAGACGACACTTTATCGTCTCCTATGAGTATAGCATACAGGAAAGCAGTTGTCCACTCTTAATTTAAAAAAATCCTGCTGTCGTCTCTTCAACATCCTTCGGGAAGAGGTCCATCGCCTTCCAAGTCATCGGACCGACCACACCATCAACCGAGAGAGGGTTAGTGGTAACGGCACGCTGTCTGTTGTAATTCCTTTGCCAGTTTTTTACTTTCCGGGCCGTACCCCGTCCGTAGATGCCGTCCGCCTTAGCACCAACTCTCCTCTGAACCAACTTGACACTTTGGGATCTTGACCCTCGACGCATCGTGCCTGGGAATCTCATATTTGTCTCTGGTGGTTTCTCGGCAGTCAGCGCAGCGACGAGCGCTGGCTCTTCATCTGGCTTCTCAGCGATTATTAGTCGAGCCACTTCAGGCACCTCCGAAGTTCGAGAAACAACTGCTTGACGGAACTGACCCATATCAAAAGTCGGGTCCACCTTTCTTGACGTCCACTCCGAATGACCTATCACTCCTGACAACGGGTTGATCCCATATTTGTCACAGAGGTAAGCACAGACCGCCACACAAGCGTCGTATTGAGGCGAGGGAATTTCTTGACCTAATCCATCATTGATAATTGACACACCAAAAAAACGGCTATTGGCGGAAATCGTTCCTGCTGTTTTCGCTTTACCTTTTACTGGGACCCCGTTCATTACGTCACTAAGAACTGATTGGTTGCCTCGCCCAGCGTGATTGGCTTTTATGTTTTCTGCTGTGAGAGCCCAGATCGTCCCATCACCAGAGATAAGAAAATTGTAGAGAGGCCCTGGGACTTTATTAACACCACGGATACACATTTGGATGACGTTCTCGTCTTTAGATTTTTTTGAAGACGCAGTGTGGTGGACGACAATCCCTCGAGCATTGTTGGTCTTACCCGAATAAATCTTGTTAGGGGCGTCCTTGATTGGGACAGAAGGCATGGGAACTCCAGAAGATGAAATCGACGGAAGTGTTAAGAACCTTCCATCATTGACGCAAGGTTACCCCACCAAGAGGCCGGAGTCCCGGAATACCTCATGTCTAAATTCAACTCAGGGAAACTTATATTGGGGTGCTCCAACATGACATCGAATTGTTTAATCATCGCTTGTGCCGTGTCATTGGTGTCCATAATCCCACCTGGGGCACCTTGTTCCGCCCAGTGGTCGAATGCCTCGCCCATAAGAGGACCGAGATTATCTGCTATCTCTGTTGGCCCAACCCAACCCATTACCACCCGAGTGAATCTATGTTCGGGCTCTTCAACTCTCCACGTTCTTATACATTGGTCGAGAGCGGCTTTGGATGCGGTGTACGGCGAGAGTAGAGCCAACTTGTCGTCAACGGTCCTCGAGGAGAGGAACCCAATCACCCCATCTTTATTTAGGTAAGGGAGTGCTGCGGCGGTAGCCAAATTAGCGCCTACCACGTTCGTGGCATACAACTCTTGCCATACGTCCATAGTGTCTAATTCAATATCGGAGAGTCTCATTAGTCTGCTGAACCCAGCGCAAAAGAGAACTAGATCAAAACCCCCAAGGTAGTTATCGGCTTCTCTGACCGCCCTCTCGATGTCCTGTGAGGAAGTGACGTCTCCTTTAATGGGTAGCACTCTTATGTCGTGGGGGAGGGGTCCTATGAACTGTTGAGCCATCTTCATTTCTCTGCGGGCAATACCTGCTACCAGGGCGCCAGCGTCGCTTGCGGCAAGTGCTGTGGCTGCGCCTATACCAGATGAGGCTCCCACGACTAAAACCTTTTTTCCCTCCATTGAGGAAACCTTATCAGTCAAGAAGGGAGGCGATGTCCTTTTTGAGATCTTCTAACCCCTGTTGAATGATTTGTTCTTTAGTTTCGGTCAGCCATCCAAAATTACTCATATCGGTGTGACCCACCTCTTCTTCTGGTGGCGGCCTGTGTTCAGGATTCAAAGTGTCGATGTAGGTTTCTTTGTAGTACTGCCATTTATCGGGACTTAGATTCTTTAAATGTTCGGTTGCACGAGGATGGTCTATCATTTGTCCATTTTCATCTCGGGGAACAGAATTACTGCCCGTTTCAGGGTCAACGCCTTCTATCGGTTGGCCGTGCCCTGTGAAGTGTCCACTAAGGAAGCCGTTGTGGTAGCGCCTGATTTTAGTGCCAGTCTTATCAACCAAGAACTTTTCCATGTGTCCGCAGATAGGCACCCATCCCCCTTCACCAACTGTTGCGCCCCACCAAGGAACTTCTTCTCCCTGGTAATGTTCCCTGAGTTTCGTGTCAGCATCTGGGATAGTTTTCACAGTTCCTTCAGCATCTTTTGTAAACCTTTCAACTGAAGCGTGATCCTGCTTAAACTTAAACCGTTCTTCTTCATCGTCGTGCCATAGGACGTGCGGATCTGCCCCCCAGAGCCATACTGGCATGTGTCGGACTATTCCAGTTTCTGGATCTATTGGATGATCGTCATGTTTTGTGAGCAATTTCCAAAAGTCGTGCGGTTCTTGATTTCTACTTAACCCTGGTTGAGCGGCCACTTCCCAGTACTCGGTGTCTTTCTCGTAACGAGCATTTGTCAGTTCGGAAAATTTGTATGTCGTGCCGAAGTGGTCTTCTCCATATTTTTGAGCCACCTGCCCAGGTGTCAATTGCTCATCCTTGTTGTTGTTGTGTTCACACGCCCAGTCCTCTATCCCTCCAGTAAATTCGGGAAGATTGTGCATTTGGAAATCATCAACCACAACTATTGCGACATTGAAATCCTCATCAGGGAATGCTCTGTGGAGTTGCTCTAAATGATGATGTTGTGTGATGTTCCCGCAACCAGCACCACAATTGGCGATAAGCGTCACCTTGCCTTTGAATTGCTCCATGAAACCGGGGGTTCCATCAGCATTATTTAATGGGGCATCATAAATTGATGTTGGCAGGGTGTATTCATCATTAAAAGGGACATGTGCTTCACTCATGCAACTATCTTAGGCTTGGTGTCTATATTTTGCACGCAGAGGAATCGCTCTTCGTGTGTCTTCCCCGTCAGGAAAGGTGTGCCAAGACGTTCTTTTTTTGGGGTCGAAATGTTGTCTCCCCCATACTGTGTCTCTGTCGGTTAGTGGTATGTCATCCATCTCGATGTCCACAGCAATCACAGTGATCGCATGAACAGGGACATGTTTCACAATTGCAATTTGGGCAGGTATTTGTGTTCATTGCACTATCTTAGATTTAGACGCCCATTATCCCCAGAGGGTCATCGGGTGAATCTTCGTCTCCTGTTTCCCATATCCCGGCAATATCTACGAATGCTTTCAAAAATTTACCGAAACCCTCTTCCGATTCGGGATCGTCAGTGCGAATAGCCCATTCGTCGTGAAGATATTTAATGAAATCGTCGTCGGGATCAGAAAACGTGGTGCCCATTGCTCATAACCTGAGCATCTCTTTTATTTCCCGGAGAAAAGCCATGCCAAATAATACACCTATACACCCGAGCGTCGCCACTATGCAGACGGCTGACGAAATTACTACTGGCAGGACTCGCAAGTCTCGGGGTTTTCCAGGGAGCATGATGCCTCTATAGGTGTGTCATCCAGAAACGGGTCTATGTCTGGGCGCTCACCCAGCATTTCGTCTGGTATGTCTTGTATCGTAGGCATCAGTCATCCACTTCCCAAATTTTTAGCCAAGTGTTCCTTCCTACCACGCCATCTACGGTTAGGCGTTCTACCCTCTGGAAGTTTCTTACGGCAAAGAGTGTTTTCCATCCGAATTTGCCATCTGGGTTGCCTACTTTGAAATCTAAGTCGGCTAAACGGCGTTGAAGCATTTCTACAGGGTCACCTTTGGACTTTCTACGCAAAGGACGGATAGCGATAGCGTCTCCTACTTGTTTTATGTGTCTTATGATCGCTTGGAAGTCCGGTAGCACGGGTTCAGCGGGCGGTAATTGCGGGATTGCGTAACCTTCGTCTAACGCTGGCGCTGGGAACCATTCTGAGGTGTACCTGGGTTGCATATGCCAGTTCTCTGATGGCACTGTTTTTCGTATTCCGTAATCTTCCGCAACGTCGTGTGCTGTTGCCCATGAGATTTTTCCTGTTAACCGGATATCGACCGCATACACATACCCGTCAAATTGCTGCATATGCCATGACCCCCGCCATATCCCTTTTCCGTCTAATGCTGTCGGTCCGAAGCGTCTATCTGGGTTAGCGGCAAGGTTGCCTTTGCCGTTTTTGTATTTCGTGTATAACTCTTTTTGATAGTTGTATGTTCTACCCCCAGAGCAGATCTTTACTTTCCCCTTTATGCGTGGATCAGCGAAATACGCTTCTAATCTTTTACGGAATTCAGGGTGAAGTAGTGACAAATCTATTGTCCGGGAGGTCACTGGTAATTCACTCATATGTACAGACTAACACAACATGCCGCAAAGCCTGGATATATAGGGTATGACCAACCACCCCAAAAAAAAATTTTAGAATAGGGGTGTTTCGTAGCCGTATTCTACTTTGTCGAAGATTCTGGAACCGTATTTCCAGCCACCTTCGAAGGTATGGAGGACGTTCCGGTTATCCCAAACCATAAGGTCACCTACTTCCCACTCCTGGGCGTATCTGAGAGAGTCCGGCTTGTCGTATTGGCTCATTGCATCCCATACGACTTGCTGGACCTCTTTGGCGGTTTCGTCGTTAGGGGTTGGGGTGTTTTCTGGGCCGCTTATGAAAAGGTTTTTGTTCCCCGTGACAGGGTGAATGCGGATGGCTGGATATGATATTTTTTCGGATTCGCCGTGTGTGAATGTGGCTGTTTGTAACCATTCTTTTTGATGTGGGGAGAGCCCAGCGTAGAGTTGTTCAAGGTCGAGAAGCCACGTGCGTCCCGTCCCTTCAGGAATGTCGTCGAATTTAGTCATGTGGATACTCTCCAATGAGGGTATTTGAGCCGACGTGGGGAAATCTGAATGCCACCCCGCCTTTCTATCTATGGGCATTATGTCCCCCAAGGATGCTAAGTCTCTTTCGAACATGAATTTGTGGTCTTCATCCCATCGGTCCCCGTATCTGAGATCCTCACATGTGCCCTGGTATAACACTTCGAGTATTTTTATGTGTTCCTCACGGGACGGTCGAAGATTCTTGAAAACAATCGCCTTGTATTTCACTAAAAGATCAGCGTAATAAGCAGCGTCGTTCAAAATCTCCTCCCCTGTTGTCTCCCACTCGGCTAAACGGACAACAAAATGGTCCATCTCCCGCATTAAGCCACCCCGTTATTCGAACTCAACTTCTCATACCTTCTCACTGCCTCCTCAGGAGTGATCTCCTCCACAGGCCGTTCCTTCATACGGCTAGGAGTCGCCCCGGCGGACAGTTGAATAGTCCCATAATTCTTCCTCATACCCCCACCGCAAGCCTCACACGGCTCAGAGAACTCCTCACTCAACCCGTGAGAAACATCCACAGAAAGCCCGCAGGCTTCACAAACATACAAATAAAGAGGCATACCCCCCACCTTACATTTCACGGGACTCCTAAACCCTACAAAGTAGAAAACAACCCCCTACCCCCCTACTATTAGTGGACCCTATAAAAGTGTTACAAAAATGCCGAAACTGCCCATTGAGAATGACATACCCCTTCCGTTCTTTTTCCTTACTAGGGGCTACCCCTTTGTAATTACAGCAACGTAATACTGTTGGCGTGTAGATATATCGGGTGGATATGTCCCGCCCTGTTGGGTTCCAACATTGGCGGGGCAAGTTGTCGGGGTGAGAAGTACCCGACCAGATGACGGCATGGGGTGACGGCATGGAGTCACGGCAACAGGTGAGAGCGTGACAGATTATTTTTTTTATTCAGGGCGAGCGCTCCAGATTTTTTTTACCGTGACTATTGGCGGGCGAGATTGTCGAGCGGTGAAGTTGCCGAGCGGGTGACGGCAACGGGTGACGGCATCGAATGACGTTCAACAATTCGAAAGCAAACAAGTGTTCGACCGTTAAGTCCCATATCGTAAAACGAAACTAAATGCAACACTTAAAAAAATAAATCTCAGATTACTTTATTTAATCCCCTCATAATTGACGGGATGCTATAGAGTGGAACTCGTTCCACTAAAGGAACAGCAAAACAAAAAGGAGAAACAAAATGAAAAAGATAACAGGAACAGAATGGAAAGTAGATAGCAAGACTCAAGAACTAACCGACGTCGAACTATTCGCAAAGGGTAAAGTTTCAAGCACCGCTAGCAACTTGACTAAAGCAAGCAAAGACATAGAGAAGAAACAAACTCTAAGCGGTTACGTGAACACTCGCCCAAGTGAGGACTACTACCACGAAGGAAACGTCTGCGACCTTTACGTTCACCCGCAAGGAGACTACGAGGTAGTAAGCATCTACTGGAGAGAGAACAGGGCAAGCGGTCTTACTGGTGAGAACTTCGTAAGCAAAGTGGGAGTTGCTAAATCATTCTCCCTTAGAGGTTTGAACATGACACTCACCGAGTACCTCGAAGGAATTAAGACAGGCGCTCTGGTTGGTCGAAATAAAAAAGGACTACCAGTAACCGCAGTATTCGAATTCGAACTACTCGGTTAGAAGGTTCGGCCTACTGGTAACCAAGCCAGCGAGAAGGTGCAAAGCCTTCAAGGTCACGATGGCAAACCGCCACCAAATAAAAAAGGAGAAATAAAAAAAATGGAAACAATAGCAAAAATAATTCTAGGAATTTTACACAGCGAGATAACTTCAATGGTTGTTGTTGTCGGTGTTGTAATGGCGCTCGGCTTTGTCCTTCATTGGGGCTTAGTAAGTGCAACCGAACACGCAACAGGCGTTGCCCACAATCCAGTAATAACCAAAATCCAAAACGGATTTAAGAACTATTGGGCGAGAGTCAAAGAAGGTCGGGACATGTGCCGAGCCTGTCAAGTTGACGGGCACGTTCAATGCGGGCGAGAGAATTGGACTGGAGCAAACACCGAAACACTAACCTGTTCCTGTTGTGTCGAGTCCGATAGTTGGAGCCGAGAAACTGAAAATTTTTGGAAAGAAATAAAGGCCTTCGGTTTCTTATCTCAACTCCATTACCTCGAGGATATGGTCAAAGATATTGAAGGTTTAGACGTTGGCCTTAACTCTCAGACTATGGAGTGGGTAATAGTCGAGCACTAACAGAGAGCCATAGCGCCCACTCTCAGAGCCTCACAGGTTCAGGGGGTGGGCGTTTATGCGTACCAGATATGGGGAGCGCTTAGACGGGCTCTGTGGCGGTCTGGTGGGAGCCTGTGGATAACTATTATCAAATCGAACAGGTGTTCGGGTCTGCCTCCGGTACAGCCCCCGGGCTACAATCACGTGTGAATCCGGGCGTGTGAATCTCTCCGGTGCTGAAACGCAGGTGTGAATTTAGACCCACGTGTGAATTTAGGTATTCAACATTTCTATTCTCACAGGGTTCAGACTGGAACTGCAACCCGCCCCGAACGCTGGGCTCATCTCTGCTCCTGGTTGTTTAATTATCCAGTCGTAGATACCACATTCGAAATACCCCGGGCTATCTCCTATCAGGTGTTTGCATTGGTGGGCTCCCTCATCCCAGTCTCCGTATGAGCAGACACCCTGCTGGCAACAGTAGCCCGAACGGATGCAGGCGCTCATGGTAGCACCACCTTCTGACCTATTTGAAGACTTGCACCCTCATTGAGTTTGGTTATCTGATAGACAGCATTTTCAATGTTGCCTTCGCAATGTTTGTTGGCGATGTCCCAAATGGTGTCGCCTTGAGTAACTATCACGCTGTCAACATCACATCCAAATGCTGAATGCTTTTCGTTAGTGCGAGCCATAACCACAATCAACAAGACCGCCACTATGACCGCCACCACTATGAAGAATATGTTTTCTATTCTCACATGTGCTGGGAATAACTTCCTTAATATATTCATTTCTTTCTCCTTTTTGGTATACCTTAACTATACACCCATAGTAGACAAAACACAAGCATTTAATAAATAAAAAAAGAAACCCGAGGGGCAAGCGCACCCCCCGGGCTCCTGGTTATGGTTGACATGGTAAAGGAGAGCACCATGCCTACCTAGAACTTAGGCCATCCCCCGGGCTAGGTCATTTCTCCCACACCTCTCCCGTTTCGTGGTCTGTAATCTGCCACGCATAACAATCTTCAACTGTCCCGCCTTCAACTTCATTTCCGTCAACGTCAAATACTTCAAAGTTGAGAAGTATCTCAGGTGTCCTATCTCGTGTATCACGAAGCCAGTCCTGTAGTGAGTCGGGATTATTATTCCCATCGTGAGGATAGACATTTCCTTCATACGGGATTTCAACTTCGTGTGAAGTTTCTACTCGCCAAGCGAGTTCTATGGTTACTGTTCTTGTCTTGGGCAAATCTTCATCTAACATTTTCGACATATCTTCACCCCATCTCTACTCAACACAGACGGATGACGACTTGTTCTCTTGTTGCAAATACCGCAACGGTAGAGGCCGTACATCTCGTTATACAATGCGTCACCCTCAGGGGTGTCAAGAGAATGAAACTTAAGGTCTTTCATCAGCCCTCCTCTCTATCTAGAGAACAGTCATAGCACAGGTTCTGTCCGTCTATTACTTGGACATGCTCCCAATAGGGATGGTCGTTAGTTTGACACAAATCACAAACCAGCATTACACGCTCCTTCTTTCTTTGCTTGTGCTTTTAGTATAGCAGACTTATACCAGTTGTCCACTCCTACTTAAAATAATCTTCCGATGAAGGCTCCCGGGGCCGGGCCTCCGGCCTCCGGGGCGGGCAGTCTTCTCCTATGGTTTGTCCTTGTCTACTATTAGTTTAACATAACCATGAGACAAAAGCAACCCCAAACACAAAAAAATCTTAAAAAATAAAAATAAAAAAAATATAAAAAATCTTGCTTTGGTGTTGCAATTAGTCTAGTCATAGTGTATATTTATATACATGAACAAGCGCACAAAAAAGGAGGTGAAAGTGAAAAGCGAAACTGTTGAGGTTATAGCCAGAACCCACACTAAAAAAAGTGGAAAGGCTATGGGCGATAAAGGTATGAGGTCATCATTGCTAACGGCAATAGTGGCAGTCTGCAAGGTCGATGTAAGTGATGACCTATCGGGACTAACGAACGTCACAAGCAGAGATGCGAAAAGCAAATTTGCAAGAATTGCAGGCGGGAAAGAGTCTTCGATATGGATACACAAAATCGGAACTGACCTTTACAACATGTCATGGCATCATCCGAAAGGCAGAGGCGGTGAGGGTATCGGAAAGTTCGACCTTTACAAGAATGTTACATTCTCAAGCCCACAGGATGCGGTGGAATATATAGCAAACATTGCTAGTCATTCCCATAACGGAAACTCATTGACAATCGCACCAGTAAACCACTAATGATTTAAGCATCGGCGCTAGGGGGGGCGTGGCAACAGAACCCCCCAACAAAAAATCGCATCGCCTGCGAAATAGAACACCTGTTCGGTTCTCCTTTATCCGAATGGGTGTTCTTTTTTTTGAGGGCATCGCCCGGTACTTTGTCCGGGGCAGATTTCACGTGTGAATTTGGTTCGACATCACCCGGGGGCAGTTCTGGGCTACAGCCCACGTGTGAATTTGGCGTGTGAATTTCTGGTTGGTATGCGTTGGGAATGTGTCAACTTCTGATAGATTTATACATAGCGGTTCGCAAATAGCGAAGCGCAAAAAAGGAGAAGCAAATGCTTTCACTTACTGTACGCACTAAGCGTGCTGACATCGGGGGATGTAAAACCCAAACTTCAGTTGACTTCGACTCTATCGAAGACACAACTTTGGACTCTCGCTCTGTTAGCGGGATAAACGGTTTCGGCGGAACCATCTACGATGACTATGTCATCATCAATATTGGATACGACGGACACGTTCGGATGACCAAAGCGCAAATGGTCGCCATCCTTACCTCGCTGAAAGAAGACAGCGACTACGAGGACTTGGTGAAAGAAGACGACTAATCGTCAACTGAAAAAGGGCGGGGGGCTTCGGCTCCCCGCTTTTTTTTGCGCCTACGGCGCCCGGTCCGGCTCCTCTCCCCGCTCGGGTGCTCCCGGTCCGGGCTCTTCTCCCCGCACTGGGGCTCCCGGTCCTCCGGGCTCCCTGGACCGCCGGGTCAATCTCCGGTGCTCCCGGTGCCCCCGGTACAGCGCCCGGTACAACCCCACGTGTGAATCCACGTGTGAATTTGAGAAGAAGGGAGCGGGCGGAGGGTTTTGAACAAGCGCCACCCGCTCCCCGACCTTTAATGCTCAGGCCATCCAATCGCCTCGAGGGTTCCCGGCTCGGCATCTCTCTGCTTGCCTTCGGGGAGTCCTTGCCTAAATTCATCGTAAGGTAGTGACACCCACCCTACTGGTTGACATTGCCATACAACGGTCATCTTGGCCACGCCATCTATGAGAGTTTCGCCACCTCTTATAGCGTAGAGGAGATTGTATGCCTTCCGTTTATCTACCCCAACAGGCTCATTAAACCCCTCCGGCGCCCTCCCTAGAACGTCATTGTCTGTGAAGAAACTTAGTTCAACACAATCCCCGACAGAAAGTGAACGCTTTTGGGCTTGGACATTTAATTCCCAACCATCGACTGCGTTGTTGATGCGGAACACTCCGGCATGGGGTTCACTCTCACTAAGCGCTTGATACTCCTCCGGCTGGTCTTGTAGAACGTAATCGTATCCCCAAACAAAATCACCTAGAGTCTGTTCAAAGTGGTAGTCCAAACTTGTCCGGTGCCATATCCTTACCTGTATTGGTTGTGTAATTATTTTTTCCATTACTGTACTGCTCCTTCTTTTTGTCGGTCTTTCGAATTTTCTAAAATATAATTCATAGCCTTTGACGCTTGGCTTGATGCTTTCCAAATAAAATTTGGGTCATTCTCTAAAGCGCTTAACCAAGATTTGATATAAGAGATATGGTCGGCACGAGGCTCGGTCTCTATACCTTTGGCACACGCTAGGAAAGTGGCGCCTAGTTCGGCAACCAATTCTTCAAAAGCGTACGAGTCCTTCTCCCGGCCGAGCCTATTTTTCGCTCCAGTCCAATGAATATGTTCGTGGGCTACTGTTCCCCACCATCCTTCGATGTTGTGGAATTGTGTACTCTCGGGAGTAACTATCTGGTCTTGGCTTGGTGAGTAGTACGCCATATCGGATGGTTTCTCAATCCAATCTGCTCCGAGTGTTTGGAACCATTCTCTGTGGTCTTCAACTGGCAAATCCTCAATGAATGGTTGCTCCCATACTGGTGCTCCATCAACTTGTGTAGCGTGAAAAACTGCATACCCTCTTAGTATTCCAACTTTTCTCCATCCGTCTGTATTGGCGGGAGTGGTCTTGGAGTACTTGCCAGTTGTTTCATTTTTCCAAGATTGATTGTAGTAAGTAATATGAGTGGCCTTCTCACCCTTTTTAACTTGCATATCTTTACTAGCCCAACCTTTATATGTGCTCCAACGTGGGTCTGATGGGTCGGGACTATTCCACGTAAGTATCATGGAATTTCCGCCAGTATAGATAGTTCCCGTAATTGGGTTCTGTGGCATTCCCGAATGTCCCGCCCATGGGCGAGTCCATGTCTCTGGCTCTTCTTTCATTGCTTTCACTATTTGATTAGTGATTTTTGCAACTATCTCTTCTTTTTTCATTTGCGCTCCTTTAGCACTTGTTCGTATGTATTCACTATACACGATACAACAACTAATAGTTGTCTTTTGCTAAAGAAATTTGTCATATTTCAGAATTTTTTTTTACGCTCGGCTCCCGGCCTCCGGCCTCCGGCTCCCGGCTTCTACCTGGGTTGCTCGACTGAACCGGGGCTCCCGGGGCTACCTGGGTCTCGACTCTCCCGGGGTAATTTCTAAATTTTTTTTAATTAGGGTTGACATTTCGTATAGGTAGGGTATACTAAACATTAACGAACCGAAAGGAGACGGTATGACAATTAACCTGAATACGCCAGAAGATATAGAAATGTATCGCTTACTGGCTGTAAGGAAAGCCCTGCAATTGGAAACATTAGGGCTGAAAGGGAGAGGACAGGTTTTTAAACTCGCTAAAGAGATTGTCGCCTCGTATGGCGTGAAGCCAGCGAACACGAAGGTGAAAGTCTTAGCACAGTTAGAAGAACTGTACTAAACCCGAGCCCCCCACTTCGGTGGGGGCTCCTCCCCCCTCCGGGGTTACTGAAGCCCCGGGCAAGCGAAAGGAGGAAAACTCACCCGGGGCTCCAACCATAGAGTAGCCCTCCGGTGCTCCGGGTACAGAGAAGCGTAAGCAACCACGTGTGAATCTTCACGTGTGAATTTGCATTCTTAGATAGCGCCTTCCATCGTTAGTCCAGGCCCCAGTGTCCTCGATCGGAACTCTTTTAAGGACGCACGTGAAACCAGTCTGCTCTTCAATATTGCGTCGATAACGGTTAGCAGGACCTTTGGCCCTCCAGATCGAAGCCGCTCCGGGCGTTGACGAACAATACGCTCGTTTAGTTAGCCTCCGGGCATCACGTATCTGCACCATGTTCCAAAGAATGCCCCGGGTTGGCATTAGTACGGCATCGCTATCACGCACGAGAAAAACCCCCTCACCGAACTTCTCCGGTGAGAGGGCTATTGCCCACCCCTTCACGTTTTGATGGTTTCAGTCAGGGATGGGTAGTTACCATCTTGTAAGTCTCCGTAACTGTTTATAAAGAACACTTCCTCAGCATCGCCTGCTTCAAATTGGTATTTGCAAACAAAGGCTGGCTGTTCCTCAATGGCGTAAACGGTAAACACCGCTTCAGGTATCACCGCAGATAAAGCAAGTATGCCTGCCATTGAGAAACCCCACGCAGTATCGAACCCAAAGACGAGTTCGTCGAATTGCTCTAGGTGACAGTCGCCCCATTTGGTGCCCCAGTTTTGGTGCGCCCATTCTCGGCCGTCTATCTGCCCTTCTTCTAATTCATTGCCTAGATTAAAAGC
>Ga0115011_10001214_pt1 | contig 18741 bp, 17 predicted proteins | sample TroAtlMetagenome_2_FD_88705 | JGI IMG/M metagenome (GOLD analysis project Ga0115011, IMG submission 88705) | Marine eukaryotic phytoplankton communities from Atlantic Ocean - Tropical Atlantic ANT8 Metagenome | ecosystem: Environmental > Aquatic > Marine > Oceanic | place: Tropical Atlantic...
AAATGATTTTAATCGACATCAAGTCTGTGCTTCATTTTTAGAAGACGGCACACCTTGTAATACAAATATTAGTGATTTAAAAAAAGAAAGAGATTTAATTACAACTGGATTTTTTCCAAGAATGTGGAGCTCACAAAGAGGCGGGCAACATGTGGACCCAAGCTGGTTAAATCCTAGAGATAATCGACCTGGATACCTTGAATGGGCCGGAATTTCGAACTGTGATGAATGTTTATTAATAGCAGACAAAATTGAAAGATCAGAATGTGAAAAAACATGTTATGACAAAAACAACCCAAGGGCTATTACTTTTTATGAAAACTTAAAATTTTTCTGGCATTATCAGGTGAAGCATATGTATGTAAGATATTTTATGTGGAACTTTTCGGGAAAACAAAATGATGTACAAAGTCATGGAGGAATAATAGATGGAAATTGGATTACAGGTTTCAATTTTATAGATAAACATAGATTAGGAACTCAAAAAAATCTACCTAATCACATAAAAAATCAAAAAGGACGAAATTCCTACTTTTTTATTCCTTTTTTATTAGGCTTTATTGGGCTTCTATTTCATTTATTTAAACAAAGACGAGATTTTTGGGCAGTCTTTTTATTATTCTTTTTTACGGGCCTTGCTATAGTAATTGAATTAAATCAAACACCCCTCCAACCTAGAGAAAGAGATTATGCATATGTAGGATCCTTTTACGCATTCTCTATTTGGATTGCATTTGGGACTCTTGCAATACTAAATTTTGCAAATTGGATGAAGCGCAAAATTAAACTCAAAGATTTAGTCATTCAAAAAGGAATATTGACTATTATAACTATCCTTTTACTAGGAATCCCAACTTTAATGGCAATCGAAAATTGGGATGACCATGATAGATCTAATAGATATACTGCAAGAGATTTTGCCAAAAATTATCTAAAATCATGCGAGGATAATGCTATACTATTTAATATGGGAGATAACGACACATTTCCATTGTGGTATGTACAAGAAGTAGAAGGAGAGGAAACTGATATAAGAACCGTTAATTTAAGTTTATTAAATACCGACTGGTACATAGAACAAATGAGAAAAGACGCTTATGATGGAGATGGAGTGCCTTTTACTATGGACCCTCACCTTTATAGACAAGGTGGTGGCGGTAGAGATGTTGCTTATAAAATGGACGTGACTGATCAAAGCAATTTTCCAGGAAAGACAAATAATGAAAGATCTATTAATTATCAAAAAGCAATAGATACTATTAATGCAAATGGCGGAAAAAGATGGCTCTTATCTGATTTTAATAATTGGATTAAAAGTGAAGAAGCTCACACGAAAACTATCTACAATGGCACAGAATTAAAATATTTCCCAAATAATGAAATTATAATACCTGTAAACCAAACTTTCTTTGAAGAAGAAATTGAAATCTTAAAAAATGAAATTGACACATTAATTAGGCAAAAAGAATTTAGTCTAGAAGAAAAGGAGTTATTGGAAATAGAAAATAAGATACAGAAAAGCAAAAGGGAACTCTATATCAAGGAATCTGAATTACCATTAATGGAAGATGAAATTATTATCTCTATAAATACGGGAAATTTATCTAAAGCGAATTTAATGATTCTTGATATGCTAGAGGCAAATAAATGGGAAAGGCCTATATATTTTGCAACCACTATCGGAACACCATCATCTAATAACCCTGACTTTCTCTTTCTTCATGAATATTTACAACTAGACGGATTAGTCTATAAACTCATTCCTATTAAAAATGATACTAATAAAAATGGTATTTTCTCACCAAGAATTAATAGTGACATTTTATACAATAATATTATGTCTTTTGAATGGGGGGGACTAGACTCTAGACACGATATTTATTTGGATGAAACTAATCTAAGAATGATTCGAAATCTAAAAAATATTTTTACCCAACTAAGCACTGAGCTAATTAAAGAAAACGATTATAAAAAAGCCAGAAATGTTATTGAAGAATCATTAACAAAAATAAAGCCCGACAAAGTTCCACTACAAGATTATGATTGCACAAAATATTCTGAAAAAGAAGGCTCATTAATTGAAAATTATTTTAAAGTTATTCAACAAGAAAACGATGAAAGACAAAAGGAGGAAGACTATCAAAAAATAATGAATCACACAAACAATATATTAAGCAGATATGCTTCTGAAATTAACTATTATAGCTCTTTTTCCGAGCACCATATTTCTACATTGGATTTGCAAAGTTTATTATATACAGCTACTAATACAATTAATGAAATTTATAAAATGAGAATACAGTATGAAGTCCCAGAAGAAATAATGACAGAAAAAGATAATTCATTAATTAATAAAGATGTAATAGAATCTTTGAAGGAAATGGAATTATTAGCATCAAATGGCGTATTACAAGAGTCTCTTCCTATAATCATACAAACTTATTATTATAACAATTATTACGACAATACTTATAAAGCTGATAGTATATTATCTAAGTGGATAAATAATGAACAAACATCCAATATAATTAAAGAACAATTATTACAAATTGCTTTTCAAAATAAACATCCAAAAAAAGATGTATTATTAGACAACTTATTTAGGGTTAATTTTAATATTTTAAAAACTCAAGTGGAAAGCATAAAACAAGAAACATCATTTAATTTAGAAAGCCTAAACTCTGTATATGAAAAAATTCAAGTATTATTTGATATGGGAACAGCAGGCGGGCTATGTTATACTTTAATAGAAGATCCATATAGAACATATAGCAGTTCTAATCACACTTTAATTAAAATAGAATTCGAAATGTTTTACAATGAGATGGTAAGTTGGTTAGACATGAAACAAACAGAATTATTAGGTGATTTACCTCAAATTTCAGAAAACAGTGATTCTGAATGTAATTGTTTAATGCAATTTTATCAAAATTTAATAGGAGAAAGTCAATTAAATGAAGATTGTATCACACAATTAAGTTCTTTAGGAGAATTGTTTCTCTACACAAACACACAAAGTGATTTATTATTAGCTGAGCAAAAATATAATAACTTGATGGAAGAATGCCCTATATATTTAGAAAACTTTGTAGCATACTTAATGCAACAACAACAAATGACAGTAGCCCCATAATTATAAAAAACTTAAAATCGAATTAAATCCGCCTTTTATATTAATGACTTTAGAAAAATTATTTTGTTTTAAAATAGATGCCGCCATCATAGATCTATAGCCTCCTGCACAATAAACTAAATATTCTTTTTTAGAATCTAATGCGCTTAATCCTTGCTCTAAATCTTTTAAAGGTATATTAATAGCATTTTCAACTGAACCAATTGATAACTCAGAAACGTTGCGGACATCTAAAAATATTGAATCAGAAAATTTTTCAGATAGGATTTCTGAAGCTAAAATAGATTCTAAATTATCTATATATAATGCATCTACATTATTAATATCTGAAAGAAATCCATATATATTTTCATAACCTATTCTAGCTAATCTAGAAACAACTTCAATTTGATCTCCTTCATAACAAATGATAATTATTTTTTTGGAAAATGGAATTAATGCCCCAACCCAAGAAGCAAAAGAATTAGGTGTTTTTCCAATATTTATCGAATTTTTAATATGTTTTTTTTCAAAATCATTTGGCATTCTAACATCTAATAGAATCATGTCATCTGACAATAATTCTGCAAACTTTTTTGATGAAATTTTATTTAACCCATTCTTTACAACTAAATCAGTATCTTGATAACCCATTCTATTAAGTCTTGCATCATGCGCAAAATATAAAGGGGGTGAAGAAATATTATTTAAAACTAAATCTAGAAATTCTTGTTTGTTTTTTTTCTGTAAAACATAATTACTTTTTCTTTGTTCCCCAATAGTTGAAATAGTTTCTGTTCCAATATTTGCTCCACAAGAAGACCCTGGACCATGACCAGGATATAGTATAATATTATCATTTAATTTCATTAAAATATTATGTAAAGAATCAAACAATTGAGTTGCTAGAAATTCTTTTGATACACTTTCAGACACTGCTAAATCTGGCCTTCCAACTTCACCTACAAAAAGAGTGTCTCCAGTAAATACAGAGTGCCCATTACCTTCTTCATCGCATAATAAAAAACAGGAAGATTCTGGAGTGTGTCCAGGAGTATGTAAAACTTGTATTTTAATATTCCCTATTTCAAAAATCTGTTTATGCTTCGCGTTAATGACATTATAATTAGTGTTCACATCTGGCCCAAATATAATTGGGGCATTCAATAATTTTGAGAGATCTAAATGGCCAGAAATAAAATCAGCATGAATATGAGTTTCAAATATATATCTAACATTAGACTTTCTCTCTTTTATTAAATCCATGTATAATAGAGAGTCCCTTATAGGATCTATAATAATAGCATCCCCATTTGACTCTATATAATAAGAAGCTTGAGACAGACAATTTGTGTAAATTTGTTTAACGAACATAACTTATAAATAACTAAACAATAAAACAAAACCCATAATTATTAATAAAGAGGAAAATGATTTTGTTAAAAATTGTACATCTAATTTTCTCATCAACCATTCTCCAAATAACATACCAAAAATAGAAAAAAGTATCATTGGTATTAAAATATTTAAATCTAATTCATAATGCCTCTGATAAAAATCAACACAAATAGCACATAACGAATTCAACAACATTAAAAATAAGGCACTTCGAACAGCCTGCTTTATATTCATACTTTGAAATAAAATCAGTGTAGGCACAATTATAAAACCACCTCCTATCCCTAATAAGGAAGTTAGTAAACCTACTAACAAACCTTGAAATACAATATTTTTTCTTGAAAGTTGAAAAACAAATTTTTTATTTTTTTGAATTATTAAAAATGCTGACAAAAACATTATTCCAATAAATAATAGTAATGAAATCTTCTCAGGGAAATAGGTAAACAAATATTTTCTACCGAAGAATACACCTATAATAGAGCTAACACCAAATAATAATAAAGATTTAAAAGGAATTAATTTATTTGAAACATTTTCTATAGTAGATAATAAGGCAATAAAAAAAATAACAATTAAAGAATATATTGTCGCTTCATTAAATGATGTTTTAAAAAAAAACATTAAAATAGGAATAGTCAGGATAGATCCTCCTCCCCCAAATAGAGCAAATAAACATCCAACAATAAAAAAAAGTAGAAAAATTAAATCCATTAAAACATAATACTTTTATCTGTTAATACGCGCTTTTTTACTGAATTAACATGTGTCTGTTAACAACTAGCGCAAGCTTTGTGTTAATACAGTGATAAAATTAAGTAAAATTGAACTGCATTTCATATTTGGGGTATATTAATTACTCATTCTTAAGAGTAATTGTAGAAAAGTCTAAGTTATCTTGGACTTTTTTACGTTAAAGACCTTTAGAGCTTTCAGGGCCTATCATTTTAGAAGGATTCACTAAAGTATCAAATTCTGACTCTTTTAAAATATTTAAAGATGCAGCAGCCTCTTTTAGAGTAATGTTTTTTTCATAAGCTAAATTAGCAATAGAAGCAGCTTTATCGTAACCTATATGCTTATTCAAAGCGGTCACTAACATTAAAGAATTATTTAAATTATGGCTAACTCTATCTTTATTTATTAAAATACTATCTATACAATTCTCTGTAAAAGAAACGCATGCATCTGCTAAAATTTCAGAAGAAAATAAAAAGTTAAAAGCAATCATTGGCCTAAACACATTTAACTGAAAATGACCTTGTGCAACACCAAAGGAAATAGCAGAATCATTACCTATTACTTGAGAACAAACCATAGTAATAGCCTCACATTGAGTAGGATTCACCTTTCCAGGCATAATAGAAGAGCCTGGTTCATTTTTAGGCAGAATCAACTCACCTATTCCTGACCTAGGACCAGAAGAAGAAACTCTAATATCATTAGCAATTTTAGTTAACGAAAGAGCTATTTGCTTTAACACATGATGAACCGAAACTATACCTTCACTAGAAGAAAGTGCTTGGAATTTATTTTGCGCAATACAGAAATTAAATCCAGTAAATTCATTTATCTTTTTAACTACTAATTTATCATAACCAACTAAAGTGTTCAAACCTGTGCCAACCGCTGTTCCCCCTATAGCTAGCTCAGACAGGGAACTAATATCCTTTTTTAAGTTATCTAAGCCAATTTCTAATTGCCTGCAATAACCTGAAAACTCTTGCCCAAAAGTTAAGGGAGTAGCATCCATAAAATGAGTCCTCCCTATTTTAATTATATCATGAAACTCTTTTGATTTTTCATTAAAAGAATTGACTAGTTTTTTAATAGAAGGAATAGTTTGTTCTAAAATTATTTTATATGCAGCCATATGAAGAGCTGTCGGAAAAGTATCATTAGAAGATTGTGACTTATTAACATCATCATTTGGGTGTAAAATAATACTTGAAGAATGTTGTTTAGCCCTATTGACTATCACTTCATTTAAGTTCATATTAGTTTGAGTACCTGAACCAGTCTGCCAAATAACCAAAGGGAATTGATCATCTAATTTACCCTCTAATATTTCATCACAAACTACAGAAATTAAATTCTTTTTTTCTTGCTCTAGAATTCCCAGCTCAAAATTTGCATGAGCTACAGCCTTTTTTAGTATAGCAAAAGCATAAACTATTTTCATTGGCATACTTCCTGAATCCCCAATCTTAAAATTCTGTCTAGACCTTTCTGTTTGCGCGCCCCAAAGTTTGTCTTCTGGAACAAGCACTTTCCCTAAACTATCAAATTCTTCACGCATAATAATATCAATTATTTTAAAGTAAATTTAAAACTTTTTCCGGAGGTCTTCCTATGATAGCTTGATTATCTTTAAGAATAATAGGGCGTTCCATTAATATTGGATTATCACAAATAATATCTAACCACTCATTATTAGAGAATTTTTTTTCCTTATACTTTTCCTTATATATACTTTCATTTTTTCTAATTAGTTCAATAGCAGGAATGTTTAAAAATTTTAAAATTTGACGCAATTCTGATTTATTAATAGGATTTTTTAAATATTCAATTATTTCAAACTGAATATTTTTAGATTCTATAATTTTTAAAGCCTCTCTACTTTTTCTACATCTAGGATTATGATAAATCTTCATAAATTAATTATTAGTTAATAAATATTGTTTGATAAAAGAATCTAAATCTCCATTTAAAACTGAGCTCACATCTGAAGTTTCATAATTAGTCCTTAAATCCTTAACCATTTTATATGGATGCATTACATAATTTCTTATTTGAGAGCCCCATTCTATCTTCTTTTTTGAAGATTCAATTTCACTTTTCTTCTTATTTAATTTCTCTAATTCTAATAAATATAATCTGGATTTTAATAATACCATAGCCTTTTTCTTATTGTCTAATTGAGATGCTGATTCAGAGTTTTCAACAATAATTCCAGTAGGAAGATGCCTTAATCTAACTGCCGTCTCTATTTTATTTACCGCCTGCCCCCCAGGCCCTCCAGACCTAAATGTTTCCCATTCTATTTCACTAGGTTTAATTTCAATTTCAATTTCCTCATCTACCAAAGGATAAACAAATACAGATGCAAAAGAAGTATGCCTCTTTGAATTAGAATCAAAAGGAGATATTCGCACTAATCTATGAACTCCGCTTTCTCCTTTTAAGTAGCCAAAACTAAAGTCACCTTGAATTTCTAATGTTACCGATTTTATTCCAGCAACGTCAGCTGATTGATAATTCAACTCTTTAATTGTATATTCTTTTTTTTCCGCCCACATTATATACATTCGCATCAACATTTCTGCCCAATCTTGACTTTCAGTTCCTCCAGCGCCAGGATTTATAGTTAATACTGCAGTTAAGTTATCTTCGGGCTCACTCAACATATTTTTAAATTCCAAGTCTACAAGTAGTGTTAGTGACTTATTGTAAACTTCATTCATTTCTGATTCTGTGATTTCTTTATTAAGAAAATATGAAAACATTATCTCAACCTCCTCAACAGATTCATGACATAATTCAAATGAAGAAACATTATTTTTTAATTGCTTAATTTCTCTCATTAGCTTTTCAGCATTCTTGGGATTACTCCAAAAATCATTTTTTTGAGTTAATAATTCTTTCTCATTAATGATTTTATTTTTATCATCAATATTTAAACTACTTTTTAAATATTTGACTCTCTGAATTAAATCTTTTATTTGATCAATATTTACCATTATCAAAATTAATTATTGGAATTTAATGATAATTAATCAAATTTGTATTCCGATATGAAAAACAAATTTTATTTATTTTTATTATTTCTCGCCCATATTGTTGCAGGAATTTCATCAGGAATTACCATGATTAGTATACCTTGGTATTTTACAGATTCTTTAAATTTAAATTCCTCTTTTTCATTCATGTTTGGCATAGTCACATTATTTGGCCTTTTTTGGGGACTATACTCAGGTGTTTTAATCGATAAATACAATCGAAAAAAAATATTAGAACTAATAAATTTTCTTTCGGGATTATTTATAATCTCTATTGGGCTATATCTTTTATATTTCAATCCAAATATTGATTTATCCATAATACTAATTGGATCTGTTTTTGCAATTACATGTTTCTATTACATTATATATTACCCAACTATTTATGCTTTTTTACAAGAAATAAGTCAAAAAAAAAACTATGTAAAAATTAATTCATATATAGAAATAGTAGGACAATCAAGTACTGTATTAGCAGGGTCTTTTGCCGCCATTCTATTATCAGGGATTATGATTTATAATTTTGAAATCAAACCATGGCCTATTGAAAATATATTAATTTTAGATGGAGCAAGCTACTTAACAGCCTCATTTATAATTAGCTTCATAAAGCATAACCCAAAAAATCATAAAAATTTTGAAAAAAAATCTATCATTAACAGAATGAAAGTAGGATTTAGATTTTTAAGAAAAAAGAAGCTTATTTTAATTTATGGTATTTGTTCTCATATTATTTTTGCATTTCTTTTAGTAGAACTATTTACCTTACTACCATTACTAATAAAAAATTTCTTTCAGAAAGGGGCTTATTTATTCGCAATTACAGATGTTTGTTATGCATGTGGAGCGCTATTCTCTGGCTTGTTTATTTATAAATTAGCTCAGTATTATAATAAAATTAAATTAACAATTGTGCTGATTGTATTAACGAGCTTCTTGATTTTAATTTTAATTAGCAATAAATATATTATATCATTATTATTAATTTCCATTTTTTTAGGAATGGCTAATTCTGGAGTAAGAATACTAAGAAACTCGTTCCTTTTTGATAATATTCCTAATGTATATATTGGACGTATTGCTAGTATTTTTAATAGTATAAATACTCTAATAAGAATGTGTTTGATCTTTCTATTTTCTTTAAACTATTTTTCAACTGGAGAAAACGTGAGAGAAGGATATATAATATGTGCTATTATATTAATGATATTTTGCGTTCCTATTATATATTTTTACAATGACTTAAAACGTAATTGTATTATTTGAAGAATCAAAAAAATTATACTGTAAAAATTGATAAGAATCATTAGATCTAAGTTTAATATTTAGACCATGTTTAAAATACCATTGTAATCTTAAAGATGGAAAACCTTGCTTCAAATAAGAAATAATAAATGGATGCGCAGATAAAGTAACAAACTTTATGCCTTTTTTAAATAATCTCTTCTTTTTTCCCGCCAACATTAAATATTTTTCTTTTATTTCATCAATAATTAATATTGGAGCCTCAACATACTTATAATCTATTTTTTCTGTTGTTTGTATTTTCATAACAGGACGAACTCTTTGCCTAGTAATTTCTATTATCCCAAATTTACTAGGAGGTAGAATTTTATGTTTGGCCCTATCTTCTTTCATGTGGGTAATTAAAGAATCCGTTAACTTCTTTCTGTTTTCAGCAATATGCATGTCAATAAAATCTACTGCAATAATACCTCCCATATCTCTCAATCTTAATTGTCTAGCAATCTCCTCTGCAGCTTGAAGGTTAACTTGTAATGCATTCTCTTCTTGTGATATAGTCTTATTTGATCTATTTCCACTATTAACATCTATAACATGCATTGCTTCAGTATGTTCTATAACTAAATATGAACCCTGTTTCATAGAAACAGTCTTACCAAAAGAACTTTTTATTTGTTTTTCTATATAATATTTTTCAAAAATTGGACGAACACCAGAGTATTTAGATAATATTCTAACTTTTTGAGGCACATTGTCTTGTAAATATTCTTTGATTTCTTTGTACAAATCAAGGTCATCAACAATTATTTTACTGAATGAATCATTTAAAATATCTCTAAGTATTGAAGACAACTTACTAATGCCGCCAAATATTTTATCTAAAGATTGAGCATTTCTAAGTTTAGAATGCACTAATTTCCATTGATTAATTAAATTTCTAAGATCCGCATCTAATTCAGCAACTTTTCTTCCCTCTGCAACAGTTCTAACAATAACTCCAAAATTTTTAGGAATAATACTTTTAATTAAATTTTTTAAACGTTCTTTTTCTTGATTAGATTTGACTTTCTGTGAAATTGAAATCCTATTAGAAAAAGGAAGTAAGACGATGTATCTTCCTGGCAAGGATATTTCAGAAATCAATCGAGGGCCTTTAGTAGAAATTGGCTCTTTTGACACCTGAACCAAAACATCATCTTTCTTTTTTAGCAAATCATCTATTTTCCCATCCTTTGGTATACTTGGAAGCTTTTTAATTTTGTCTAAAGACCATTTTGATGTTTTACCTGATATAGTCTGCCTAACAAAATCAGACAATTGACTATAACGTTGCCCTAAGTCTAAATAATGCAAAAAAGCATCTTTTTCATAGCCAACGTCTATAAAAGCAGCATTTAATGATGGAGATGTTTTTTTTACTTTTCCTAAATATATATCACCTATACAAAAACTATTCTCTGGTGATATTTTATGTAACTCTATTAATCTACCATTTCTTAATAATGCAACATCTATATCGTCACTATTATTTCTAACTATTAATTCAATATCCACTACAATAAACCTTTGCGCCTAGCAAAAATATAATCTATCTACTTCTTTTTATGTCTGTTTTTTCTAAGACGTTTTTTTCTCTTATGAGTTGCTATCTTATGTCTTTTTCTCTTTGATCCACTAGGCATAATATCTTTAACTTTTTATCTTAATTTATTTTAAAATGTTTTTATTTTTTTACTTGACTAATAAACGATTTCGATGCTTTAAAAACAGGGCCGAAATGCTCAGGAATTAAAATAGCTGTATTTTTTGTAATATTTCTACCCATCTTTGCCGCCTTTTTTTTTGCAAAAAAAGTTCCAAATCCTCTCAAAAAAATATTTTCTTTATTAGAAACAGCTTCTTTAATTTCAAACATCAAGGATTCAACAACAATTGAAACTTCTTTTCTATCTAATCCCGTATCACCAGCAATTTTCTTTATTAAATCTAACTTTGTCAAAATGTAAAAAATTATAAACATTAAATTTTATGCCGGCAAATATACTATTTTTAAATTACAAATTAATTACTATTGATTAATGATTAAAAAAATAAACACATCCGAATTCTCAAAATCAATATTATTGTGGTATAAAAAAAACAAAAGAGACCTTCCTTGGAGAAGCACGAAAGACCCCTATAAAATATGGGTTTCAGAAATTATTTTACAACAAACTCAAATTAACCAAGGAATTAACTATTATATAAATTTCATTAATAATTTTCCTGATTTAGAATCCCTAGCTAAATCAAACAAAAAAAAAGTGCTTAAAAACTGGGAAGGATTAGGCTACTACTCTAGAGCAACCAATATGTTAGATAATGCAAAAAAAATTATAAATGAACAAAAACAATTCCCCAAAGATTATAAAGAACTTATTAAATTAAAAGGTATAGGGGAATATACCGCCGCCGCAATTAGCTCAATATGCTTTGATGAAAAAAAAGGAGTAGTAGATGGTAATGTTTTTAGAGTTCTTAGTAGAATTTTTAATATTGAAACTCCTATAAATACTACAATGGGAAAAAAAGAATTTTCAGAATTAGCAAATAAGTTAATTCCAAAAAAAAATGTTGGAGACTATAATCAAGGATTAATGGATTTTGGATCAATCTTATGTAAAAAAAATTTTCCAAAATGTGAAATTTGCATATTCAAACAATCATGTTTAGCATTAAAATTTAATACAATACGAGAAAGACCTGTTAAAAAAATAAGTAATTCAAAAAAAAAACATCGTATTCTAAATTATTTTTTAATAACAGACTCATTTGAGCACTTATATATTCAAAAAATAACAAATAAAATCTGGAAAAATCTCTACCAATTACCACTTTTTGAGTCTAAAAAAATAATTAACAAAAAATATATTTTAAAAGAAAATTTAATGTCTAATTTTTTTTCTAAAATTGAATTGACGAATGTGGTTATGTCAAAACAAGTTTTACATAACTTATCACATCAAAAATTAAATATATTTTTTTGGAAAATCACTGTTAATGGAACTTTGATTACTAAAAAAGATGTCCTCCAAAAAATATCAAAAAAAGAAATTAATAGTTACCCTTTCCCAAGTCCCATTAAAATTTATTTACATGAGCTATTGAGTTAAAAATTTATTTTTTATATTTATTTCACTTAAAATTTATATCATATGGCAGGCTCATTAAATAAAGTAATGTTAATTGGTAATTTAGGCAAAGATCCTGAGTCAAAAGAAATGGGAGATGGAACAAAAATGGCTAAATTCCCAATTGCAACTACAGAAACATATAAAAATAGGCAAGGGGAAAAGGTCTCAAATACTGAATGGCATAATATTGTGTTATGGAGAGGCTTAGCTGAAGTAGCTATCAATTGGCTTAAGAAAGGAGACTCTGTATATATTGAAGGTAAATTAAAAACTAGATCTTGGGAAGATGAAAATGGCACCAGAAAATATGCAACAGATATACAAGCAGATAATTTAAGTATGTTAGGAAACAAAAGAGATGTAGGCAACCAATCTCAACCAAGCAAAAATGAAACCAATACACATCTTGAAAACACAAAAAGTGATGAAAATAATATCACTGAATCATCTAATACTGAAGATGATGATTTACCATTTTAATTAAATTATTAATATATTGGACGACCCCTCAAATTATATACTTTTTATATCTTGGATAATACTAGTTATATGTTCAGGACTAATTTCTGGATCTGAGGTGGCCTTCTTTTCTTTAACTCCCTCTGATTTATCAGACATAAAAAAAGAAAAAAGCAACAAACACCAAATTATTATTAAAAACTTACAAAATGCTAAATATTTATTAGCAACAATTTTAGTATCTAACAATATTATTAATATTGCTATTATAATTATATCAGCACATATATTAAGTGAGTTGACGTATATTCCCATTTTTCAACAAGAATTATTTCAAATTTTATTAATAACTGCCATTTTACTTTTATTTGGAGAGGTCTTACCTAAAATATTTGCAAATAGAAGCCCAAAATCAGTAGCTAAAAAAATGGCAAAGCCATTATATTTTTTAGGAAAATTTTTATTTCCAATATGCAATCTTCTAATGAAAATTTCAAATGTAGTTGAAAGAAAACTAAATAAAATAGATAAAAAATATGCAATAGAAAACCTATCTGACGCCATTAATATAACTTCAAAAAATGAAGATAAAGCAGAAGCTAACTTTTTAAAAGGAATTGTTCAGTTTGGACAAACAGATGTAAAGCAAATCATGAAATCTAGATTAAATGTTACTACAATTGAAACCAAAACGCCATTTAATAAAGTAATATCTATAATATTAAATTCAGGATATTCCAGAATACCCGTTTTTGAAGATAGTTTTGATAATATAAAAGGAGTACTCCATATCAAAGACCTTTTGCCCTATCTAGGAGAAAATAATTTTAATTGGGAAACTGTTCTTAGAAAACCTGTCTTTGTCCCTGAATCAAAAAAAATAGATGATTTATTAAAAGAAATAAAAGAAAAAAAACAACATATGATTATTGTTGTAGATGAATACGGAGGCACTTCTGGAATAGTGACTTTAGAGGATATTATTGAGGAAATCATTGGGGATATAAGTGATGAATTTGACCAAGAAGATATTATTTACTCTAAATTAGATGAAAACAATTATATATTTCAGGGACAAGTAAATCTAAAAGATTTTTATAGAATTCTAGAAATCGATGGAGAGTCTTTTGAAGAAAAAAAAGGAGTAGCAGACACATTAGCTGGATTTATTATTGAAAACTATGGACTCATCCCTAAAAAAGGAGAGACCTATAATTTTAATAATTTTGAATTTAAAATCGAGGGTGCTAATAAAAAACGAATAACTTCAATTAAAGTAAGTGTTAAAAATTAAACCATTCTTCTTAAAAAAACATTTAAACCTATTAAGTATTATAATACTTATTTTTTTTGTTGGATGCCTCAAAAAAGAAAGCAAAAAATACCTTCCCAAAGGTTACCTTAGAATTGATTTGCCTGAAAAAAATTATACTAAAAAATATTTTAATTTTAAAAATGGCACATTTAGTCTTGAAATTCCAAATTACTTTGATGTATCTAGAGACACTATAAAAAATGAAGTTTATTTAACCAATACAAAACATAATTTTGGAATCATTCTCAATTACAAAAAAGTGGAGAACAACTTAGATGAATTAATTACACAAACTTATAATGTTATCAATGACCCTCAATTAATGAAAATGTCTCATGCTATTTTAGAAACTACCGGCCCAACAAAAAAATGGACAATCTACGAAATAACTGGTCCAGTAGCTACACCTTTTTTATTTCATGTGACAGATAAAAAAAATCATTTCTTACAAGGATTTTTATTAGTATGTGCAGATCAAAATAAAGCCTGTAATATAAATGCTGATTCACTAAAACCTATAATAGATTTTTTTGAAAAAGATATTTATACTATAGTACATAATATAGACTGGAAACATAAAAACACAAATCCTGATATTATAAACTAATGCAGTTTGAATTATTATTAAAAAGGTTTATATATTAGGCGCTTCAATAATAAGCTAACATAAACAGTAAATAAAATAACAGATGAATATGCATGAATAAGCGTGGTCCATTTTGGCTTAACCGACTCCATAACCTCAAAAAAATACATATAAGAACCTGTTAATATTAATAGTGACAAAACAAATATTAAACCTATTTTCTCAATTAATACTTTATATTGAATTATCTCGTTTTTTAAAATACTCAAATAAATAATCAAGCCTATATTTTTTATTAAAATAAGTGGGACAAATAATCTATGAATTAAAAAATCAAATGAATTTAAAACCATAGACATGTCATCTTCTAAAACGGCTGCTTCAACTTGACCTCTAACTTGTGTCCCAAAAAACATTTGTATGATTGAAATTATTAAACCAAAAATTAGAAAACTGAAAAAATACTTTTTTAATATTTGGATAACTTTATATTCAGAAATATTTGTTTGCTCCAGCTTTCCATTTCTTGTAATGGAATTACCACTGCCCTTTTCTTTCTGCAATAAAAAATTACTTTTATATACTAGAAATAAAAGTATAGGTATAAAAATTAAGGCCACAAAAAAATGTATAGTTATTTTTTGAGATTCTAAAACAGAATAAACAACATTCCGACCTAACCAATACTGCACTAGACTTAGACAAATTAACAGTAAAGACATCCCAAATAAATAATGAGGTATTTTTTTATATAAAAAAGAAGTTATTACTAATAGAATTATTAAAAAACCTGAAATAGCGCCTAAACATCTGTTCAAATATTCTATCCACGTTTTTAAGGGACTAAAAAAAGCAAAATCATGCTTTGAATTGCTAATTTCTTTCCAATTTGATTCTTCAATATGGCCCCAACTCAAACTACTAGTAAAAGAAGATTTGGCTTGAAATAAAATAAAAGAATTATTCTCAACTTCTTTAATGATCATTTGGCCTTCTGAGTATTCTTTTTCAGGAAACCAGGTTAATTGATCAATATTAGTAGGGGGCACAATTAAACCATAACATTTAGGCCAATCTGGGCAGCCCATTCCTGAACCAGTAACGCGAACAAATATGCCCGCAAGAATTACTAAGTAAATAGAAAAAGTAGCTACTATCGCTAGCCTATTAAAAAATGATATAGAATGGATTCCAGACAAAAAAGAAGCCATAAATTAAACTACTACTTATTTTTTTTCTTTTTTGAAGAAGAACATTCCTTATTAGCAGAAGAACAGCATCCTGATGATTTTTGATCACAATCAGCATTCACCTTTCCAGTTACCTTACAACATTGCTTACCCTTTGTACAAGTTTTTTGACCTGTATCAGATACTAATGAAACTTCATAAGCGCCTCCCCTCATTTCACTAATAACGGATACGATATCATCTTGATTAATTGATGAATCATATTCAATCATAGCAATAGAAGAGCCAAAATCCACATTAGCAGCTACTACTCCATCAGTGTTATTTAATATTTTTTGTACCGCCATAGCGCACTCTCCTGCACAATGCATACCAACTATTTTTACAGACATAATGTCATTTGATTCCGCATTATTTGTCTCAGAATTTTGAGAAAACGAAAAGGCAGAAAAAACTAAGGCTATTAATAAGCTTGAAATAAATTTAAATTGCATATTCATAATTAATGTGTTTATTGTACAAAAATATAAAAAATATTGTACAAATCTTTTCTTTTATTATATTTGCATTCCAAAAAATCATATAAGATGATAGCTGTTGTACAAATAGGAGGAGAACAATTAAGAGTTGAAAAAGGGAAAATTTTCACTGTTAATAGATTAAATGTAGAATCTGGAAAAAAAATATCTTTTTCAGATGTTCTCTTAATTGAAAATAAAGGGTCTATACAATTAGGCCAACCTACCATAGAAAAGGCTAAGGTATCTGTATCTGTATTAGAACATTTTAAAGGAGAAAAAGTAATTGTCTTCAAAAAGAAGAGAAGAAAAGGTTATAAAGTAAAAAATGGACACAGACAGTATTTAACTAAAATAAAGATAGATGACATATCATTAGCAAGTAAGAAAGCAAAATCGGAAAAAACAGAAAATGATAATGTAAAGACTAAAAAAACTACAACAAAAAAGTCATCAATAGAGAAAAATACAAAAGAACCTAAATCTAAAGCATAAGTTATGGCACATAAAAAAGGAGCTGGTAGTTCTAAAAATGGAAGAGAATCGCATTCTAAAAGACTTGGTGTCAAAATTTTTGGAGGGCAATACGCTATTGCCGGAAATATTATCGTTAGACAAAGGGGCACTGTACATAACCCAGGAAAAAATGTAGGAATAGGGAAAGACCACACGCTTTTTGCATTAAAAGATGGTACTGTTAAATTCCAAAAAAGAAAAAATAACAAATCATTTATTTCAGTTTTACCCTCAGAATAAATTGCCTAATATTTTTATATAAATCTGCATACGAAAGCAGATATGTTTGAAATAATCTATTAACTTTACATCTAATATAAAGAGGAAATATATTTTATATATGTTAGATATACTATTTATCAAAAAAAATTTATCTGAAACTATTGCTAGTTTAAAGAAAAAAAAATTTGATTCAGAAAAAATTATAATTAAACTTCTAGAACTAGATGAGTTAAGAATCACATCACAAAAAAAATCTAATTCTATCCAAGAAAAGATTAATATTAATTCTAAAAAAATTGGCGATTTATATAAAAATAAAAAACTCAATGAAGCCAATGATTTAAAAGTATATGGATCTAAATTAAAAGACGATTTAAAAGAAATTATAGAGCAAGAGAAGAAAATAAAAATACAAATACATAATATATTGATTACTATTCCAAATATTCCAAACTCAAATGTTCCAGAGGGTATATCAGAAAAAGACAATCAAGTTGAAAAAACTAAAACTATAAATTTTATCAATAAATCAAATTATTTTTCACATTGGGATTTAGCGAAAAAATATAACTTAATTGATTTTGAAAAAGGAACTGTAATTACTGGTAGTGGATTTCCATTATATAAAAATAAAGGAGCAATAATACAAAGAGCATTAATTAATTTTTTCCTTGAATTTAATACTAAAGCGGGTTACTCTGAATATATCCCTCCTTTATTAGTTAATCAAGAATCAGCATTTGGAACAGGGAATCTACCCGACAAAGATGGGCAAATGTATTATATCGAAAAAGACAACCTTTACTTAATACCAACAGCTGAGGTGCCTTTAACCAATATATATAGAAATGAAATTATTGAAGTATCAAATTTACCTATTAAACTTACAGCATATACACCTTGCTTTAGAAGAGAAGCTGGTTCATATGGGAAAAATGTAAGAGGCTTAAATAGATTACACCAATTTGATAAAGTAGAAATCGTTCAAATTACGCATCCAGATAATTCATACAATAAACTTAAAGAAATGATTACGCATGTAGAAAGTTTATTAAATTCATTAGAGCTTCCTTTCCGATTAGTGAAGTTATGTGGTGGAGATTTGAGTTTTTCTTCTCGTTAAGTGAGGGGTTTACTAATTTAAGTTTAGGCTTTTCATATGTTTTTGGCAAGAATGAGAAAAGCATGGAATGGGTGAATCCTATTGATGTTGTTTCAAATCAGGTTA